>Ga0209367_1008910_pt1 | contig 13687 bp, 5 predicted proteins | sample WorMetLIZISLAND2_FD_187412 | JGI IMG/M metagenome (GOLD analysis project Ga0209367, IMG submission 187412) | Marine gutless worms symbiont microbial communities from Max Planck institute for Marine Microbiology, Germany - Olavius geniculatus... ... | reverse complement strand
ACCGATTTTTCAGCGTGAAAAAATGTTCAAGCTACAACACCAGTTCAATAACATCGTTGAAACAAGTCAAACAACACAGTTAACTAATGATCAGATGCCAAAATTCCATTGTCACTGTGAATGTTCTAAGTGTCCACCGACAGCTCAAAGCTCCAACACAAGCCTTCAGTAGCTTTATTTGAGAAGTCTTTCAGTCTTGTCGATCGGTCTTTGTGGTAGTTTGCTCCAGATAACCTGAAGCGATTCCTTGAGTTCCGCGATTGTTTTTGGCTTTGTTTTAAGCTGGCTAACATTTTTAATGCTGAAAAATCGGTAGGCGGTCATGTTCAGAAGTTATAATTTCGTCGTTTTTCAACATAATCATATTTCACTTAGCAGTTAGATGTAGAACGTTTCTGTAAATAAAGCTGTAAAATTCCATGTTAAAATTCCAAGCGGTTGCTGAGAAAACGACAAAAAAACTTTAGGGGGCTACTTTTTTGCCGCACCCTGTAGACAGAAACTGTTTTTGTGTTAATGCACGTCGTTCAAAGCGTTGGTGTCATTGGCGAGAAGGGGCCAGGGGTTTGACTGAGGGTTTTGTAGCGGCGTCAGGCAGTCGGGCGGACATCAAATTTGGCTGCATGGACATTTATACCAGAAACTTTTGCACATTACTTTTTAAATGGCATATTTTGGTGCGCTATGCACGAATTTTTGATGTTTATAGCCACAAGTATGTCGAGAACAAATGTGGTACGCTCCTTCCCCAGAAATGTCGTACTTTTTGTACATGTCAGAGAAGTTACGATGAAAAAAATGGAAAAGTTAAAACCAAAGCCAGAACCCCAGATCATTTGCGGATTCGCCGTTGAACAAATGTGCAAAAAGACGAGTCTTTTATAGCGGTTTTTACACTTTGTGTCCATAAGTTATGAGATAATCTCGTTTGAAGTCATCCCTTAACTGCGATTTAACCCCAACGTTGGATTATGCTCGTGCGCCGACGCCACTTACGGTTTATATTTGATGAAGTTATTGGCGCATAAAAACACTGTGCCGGTTTTTTTTGGCTCACCCTGTATAGTAAATTTACTTCAAAATCAGTGGCGACTGGCGACGGTTGTGAAATAACGAGGACAGTGACGACGGCAGCGTTACTGATAGTGAAGTGTGTAATATGCATATTTATGTATCTATTTTATCGTAGTTGAACGTACGTCGTGTGTCGACCGAAGACGTAACGCGGCAGAACAGAACAGAAGTGTTTAACTGTCGCAGTGGCGTGGACAGAACAGCGTCCCTCGCAATGGTGGACCCAGAAGCTGGAAAAAGGGGGACCCCTGAAGCTGAAAGCGTTTTTGGCCTTTGACAATCACGTACATAATTTCCGCTGAATTATTTCGTGTTTTTGACATTTTATCATGTTAACATGCTGCTTGTGGTCTGCATGCTTCAAAGAGGAATATGGCTGTATTGGCTGCATGTAACTGGAAGGAGGGGGATTGGGGAATTGCCGGATCGGATTGCCCCCCCCCTTCCCCTGGATCCGCCAGTTAATCTCCTGGGCAGGCGATGTAGTATGATATTTTACAATTTATAATATTTTACGGCGGCAAAAAGCTATACAACAGGCGTTGGCAGTTATAAAATGGGTGTGATACATCCTCAGTATCGTACGCATTCAAACGTTATCTCTTTCCGGGCTCGCGGACAGCATGCCCGAGTCAAAGCATTTATGTGCATTTTTGGGACACAAAGAACAAATTTCATGGCATAACACACTAACAGACAAGAAGCCCGGCTGCCGCTAGGATAGCCGACCGTACTGGTTGTCAACGACCTTCAAGGTCATCCAAGGTCGATGATTTCTATCTCACTTAAAACGGTATTAACTTCCATAGCGGCACATCACACGTTAAGAAAGACTCGTAATTGCATGATTTGGAAAAGTGACCTTTGGAAGTCCAGGAAATAATTTCCTTTTACTGTATACTGGCCATGCCACTGCTGGAACTACACTGTGTCCCATAAAAAGGACCAGTTTCATTTTTACGATATCTTTGGCAAATATAGTCTGATTTTAGTAAATTTGTAATAGTATTGATTCATTCCGCGAGGAACTGCAAAAAACCCTAGTAAAACCAACAACCTCGCCCTGAATCTACTTTGGGAAATTTTAATTTTCAGCTTTACTGCAAATCAGTTCAGAAGTGACGCAAAACCTTTTGGTGACGGCAAGTCGAAATGACGGATGCTAAATTCTTGCTTACATCTGTAAGATTATGCAGATTAGCGTAACTGACAGCGTGCGTTTCAAAATATTGTCAACTAACGCGTGCTTCGACCAGCTGACACTGTCACAAAATATGAAAAATACTGCAGCCTCTCAAATGTAGTCAGCAACATTAAAAATAATTGAGCTACAGTCTACTAGTCCATAATTATCATGCTGAAACGAAATTCACGTCTGACAGTGCTTTTGCTAACATGAATGCAAAGTTGTATGATTGAACATTAAAATGTCACAAGGTAGTGTAGCAACAAATTTGAGGCGAGGTGGTGACAGCATTTCCTAGCCTTTTCCGCAGTTCATCACTAAAGTCAATACTAAAAAGTCCTACGCTGAAATAAATTGGTGGACCACATTTGCCAGAGTTGTCATAAAAATAGAAATGGCACGTTTTTTGCGGGATACAGTGGTGTAGAGATTTGTGTTAGCGACGGGCATGTCAGTTAGAGATGTAGACGACCGGCAGATCATCGGTTTAATATTGTCTTGCGTGTCGTTCTTATATCGTCAGCTGCAGCAGCCGCGTAACGTTGTATTTATTTATTTATTTGTCTAGCAGTGAGTGAATGATAGATTATATAACTTGTTAATTTTATTTGCTTTTTAATAGCTATTTAATAGTGGCGTGACTGAATTTTCGTAATTATTTGTAGGTATAAACGATGCTAACGTTTAATTCTGCCATGTAGTTGTTACGTTTGCATTCGTTTGCATCAGTTGACGTGGCACTTTCCATAGTGTGGCGTAAACATTATGCATTTATTGTCTAATCGTCTGTATCTTATTACAACTTAATTACTGCACAACAGAAGCTGTCATTAGCCATATATCCAGAAACACGCAAAAAAACTCGTATGCAAAACAAAAACGGCGGAAGACACAAAACATGATTCACTCGGAGGTAGAAGATTCAGTTTCAAAAACGGAACCGCGCAGCAGTAATAAAGCAAGTACGCTGAGCAAAGCTCAGCTGAGCAAAGCTCGACTGGTTGTCGTGACGCGCGACAGCATCGGTGCTGCCACATGAGGAATCAGTGTAGGCCTGCAACGTGCAATGAAATAACAATGCGTTTAGACAGCGTAGGCTACTCAAATTTTGACGCTACCGTACGGAACAGTTCTTGAACCTAGGAGGTCGAAACTCAGACGGTTAAAATCTACGTTTTATGCTGAAATTTTCATACGCAGGCTGTCCTGGTAATTTTGACGCAATCCACTGTTACAATATGTGTCGCAGCCTGAAATCGCGAAAAAATCACTAAAACCTGTTTTTTGATTTCCAGCTCGTTCCAATTCATCAATGTTGGTACCCCGGAAAACTCGTCAGCAATTCTGTGTCTTTCTGCAACCGTTTTCACGCTGAATGAGTAGACAGTAGGCCTAGCAGAAATCGCGCATTTTGAAGGGGTACCAAATTTGATGTCCCCATACAGATGACTCCTTGAACCTAGGGGTCAAAACGTAGGTTGTCCAAGTCTATCTCCAGCCACTTCAATGCAATTCACTTTTAAAATATGCGCCGAAGCCTAAAATCGCTAAAATCACTAAAACCCTGATTTTGGGGGTTCGAGGTCGTTCAAGGTCATAGATGTTGGTACCCCAGGATAGGAAAGCTCGTCAACAGTGCTTGTTATGCTAAGCATCAAGTCTGCCTATCTGCAACCGTTTTCACCCTGAATCAATAGCGGTAAAATAACGACTTATTAGGGGTACCCCTGTTTCACGCTCTCGTTCAATAGGAATCCCCTCACCCAACGGAACGAAATTTTATCACAATAACCTACAGACTCCGCACTACCATACGGTGAAAACCAGGAGTCTCTGTCTCATCTTGGCTTGAATCGGTAACGGGTGGTGACAGACGGACGGACGGACAGACAGAATTACGATAGCTGTAGTATGCACTTTAAGCATATGCATACTATGTGCTGTCGCGTGTAATTCTTAATATACGCGCACATACAGAAGACAAACTCGGTGGAAGGAATAAATAGGCCTATGATTGTCTCTTAACACTCAGAATTATCTTAACAATGTCACACAAATTACGATAGATGCGTAAAATATAACAAGAAATGTCTATGGCGTAAACTTTAACATGCTTATATAATACTGGTCATTCACCGTATACAATATACCAATAATGTGCAACACTGCTAACCTAACCCAACAGTGAGTTTTGGTAGTTGGGCAAAAACAATCAATACAAAAAGCCCAGCTGTCGCTAAGACAGCGGACTGTACTGGTTGTCAGTGACCTTCAAGGTCATCTAAGGTCGATAATTTTCATGTCATTTGAAAGCCAATATGTCACTTCCCATTAGTGATCCCTAGAAATCTTGGCCCTATCTCTCACCGTTTCCGAGATACGGCCACTTACAGCTTGAAACACTCCAATGAAAATTGTGACCAAACCGCTGCAGATAGAGACGTGGTTACTATCGACAGCCTATAAAAGCTGCCAGCGCCCTATCCGATGGTACCATAGTTGACCTCCTACGACTTACTGTTTAGACAATACCACACAATTGGCGTACCATAGTGCGTTATGACCCCTCAAGGTCATCCAAGGTCAATGATTTTCATGTCATTTCATATGCAACTTCCTAGTGATCAATAGCAACCTAGGCCCTATCTCGCACCGTTTAGCCACAATACATCCGTTACAGACGACGACAGACAACAACCGTAGCATAAGCTCGGCGGTTACTTAAGTATACGGTCGGCTAAAAATTAATATAATCTAATACAGTATGTGCTAATACGAGCCAGCATCAGCATCAGACAGACTTACACATATGCCTAGCTGTCGCAATGCTGAAGCCCAGTTGACTGTACGCCACGAGATATCCACAACAAGAAGAATGGTACACACGGTTTATGACACAATAAACATGATTTTACTTAACTAAATGTCTTACTAAACCACTATGCGGCCGTCCTATATACCGGTGGGCTGCATTACATGTCTGCCCGTCTGTCTGTCTCATACCGGCTCTTAACCCTACCATGACTAAAAAGGGGATCAAAAGCTTAGGCACAGAAGGGTTAACTTGGAAACAAACGGCTCAAATAAACCGAAACTGGTGCGAACGTTTCCTATGACAGGAGTAGGCCTAACTGATTTGCCAATTTTCAGTTCAAGAACGCATAGGTCAAGGTAATTCATTTCACTGTCAACACACGAGATGCTTGGCAAATGGACGGACGGCCGCAAATCATGTCGGCACCCAACGTTGACACCTTTTCTTGTTGGAGTAAGCTGTCACACAATTATTCCAACTCACACAACTGACCACAAAATGACTGTTCTGATTATACAAATGTCGGATAGCATAGCCAAAGATGTGGTTATGGAAAACCAAATCTTGAAAGCAGCAACAGGCATTAAATATTACTGTACAATAAGGCCTACAATAAATAATCTGCCTAAATGCATTTGGTGACAACATGCAGTCTTTGTGTAGAGAATAAAGACACGCGAACGGCAGGCAAATACGCTCACTGAACGCTAGCCACACATCAAATAATCATACACGTGGATACTTTGTTACATGTACTTTTTGGAGTATCGCGGGAACACAAGCTTTGCTGTATAGCCTACTGATAACATTCAAGACTGTGAAACTCTCAAAACTAGCTTTTAAGACTTTTTATTCAGACATTGATTGGGTGACTTCACCTTTTGACTCAAGACTTTTGCTGAGCCAATTCGCTGAGCTAAAGTTAGATCTGTTTACATAATTTAGCCAAAAAGTGGAAGTGATTTCGCTGAGCCTTTTCCTGAGCAGAAACTTTGGTCTAAGTCTGGAGTTTCTGTTGAAGTTCCAAAGTATGGTCTAAGAACATACATAGACCAAAGTTTAGTTGATCTTCCAACTTTGGTCTAAGTACAGACTTTAGTCTTCAGCTATGGGTTTCACTCAGCAAACTGGCTGAACGAAGGCCTAAGTCAATAAGCCCCTAAATAAAGTCGCCCATTCTCCATGACGAATAAGTTGCAGTTTTGCAGTCCGGAGTAAGACTTTGCATCACAAAACAACGCAGACCTTTGACTGTTTCTTGTCGGTGGTCAGAGCGACGGTCCGACTCATGAAGCCATTCTGCATCCGAGTGGTACCACCGTCATCCATCGTTAGCGACATTCTCGGAGCAAAGTCCACACCAGATCTCTGCTTCTGCACCCGATGCAGCACGATCCGATAAGTCCCAACGATGTTACTCCGGACCTTCCTGTTCTCTGAGTCCGCAAGCTCGTCCTCGGAAATCCCGAGACTGGCAAGCTCATCGAGTGTTGCACGCTGGTCTTCGGCGGCCTCCATAGAAACACAAGAGCCCAGCGTGGGTGAGTTGAAGGGCTCCATGGCATCCGGGAAGTCTTGTCCATCCAGCCACGCGGACGATCGCATCTCGTCGATGGTGAGACGTCTGGTCGGAACACGATGCAGAATGTCACGCACCAACGACCGAAAGCTGTCTGACACAAATGCGGGGATCGTGTACACACCGTCGACGATGCACTTCTTCAGCTTGCCGACGGTGTCAGCCCGGAACGGCAGAACGCCAACGACCATGAAGTAGAGGAGAATGCCTAACGCCCAGATGTCAACAAACACGCCATAGTAGTCATCTTCACAGAACAGTTCCGGGGCCGCATACGGCGGGGAACCACAGAAAGTCGTCAGAGCAGCTGCTGGTCCAAACTCTGCTGAGTGGCCGTCGGATCCATCGACTGGCGTGCTGAAACCAAGGTCCGCCACTTTGATCGCGCGGACGTTTGCGAACAGGACGTTCTCCGCCTTCAGATCTCGGTGAATTATGCCCTTCTCATGCTGAGTACAAAGCAAAATGCAACAGTATCATCAACTGGCTTTGGAGTTGCAATATTTTGTACTTGCATACAATTTAAATAAATAGTTCTGGCTGTATGAAAATAATTCAACACTATCCGACTGAAGAAACCTAGCAAAAGCAGTTGCAAGTTAGCATTTAACTAAACAGAGAACAAATTTGAAATTTCACAATACTGTAATTTTAGCCAACAAATTCTACAAACTGGCATGTTATATGTTTCCATATTCTGTCATGCAGGCCTATTTGCATGCATAGAAGATACAACAGCGTTCCAAGCATTTTACTGATTCTTATATATTAGTAAAATTGTTCATGTTTAACAAGACTTTTCAAAGACTGCTTATGTCAGTGAACCTACAAAACGTTTTGGCATTATAGGTAAGCAGAGTGAGAGTGTTACCATGTGTTCGACTGCAGCCACAATCTGAGCAAACACTGGCTTGGCATCCGATTCCTGCAGACGTCCGTCGTTGGAGATTCGTGTGAACAGTTCACCGCAGCTGGCATACTCCATCACCAGATGAAGCTTTGAGAGCGTCTCGATGACCTCGTACAGACGGATCACGTTTGGATGATGAAGTCTCTCCATGCTGGAAATCTCGCGTGACAGAAGACGTTGTGTCTTGGCATCTAGCTTCGTCTTGTCAAGTATCTTTACCGCAACTTTGTCTGCAATGCAAACGAATGATACGGCCAAAACTGCAATCTGTAGGCCTACAAAGCTGTAGACAACTTCTGCTCGATTTCTCAGTTGCCTTCAATCAGGCCAGGCTGACTGCTGTGCTGCGATACACCAATCTCTACTCAGAATGCCGGACAGTCATAAATCGCAAGGTGACTTACACAAAATTTCCGTACAAAAATATTACCTTTGATTGTAACAGATAACTAATCCCAACAACATTCAGGTGTCATTATTTATGCCACCAGTAGTCACAAATTAAGTGTTAATCCCTGAATTTTGACAGGTTAATCTGAAAGAATGAGCAACAGCAGGCTGACAGAAATAATTGTGTGACTTCCTGTCGTGATGTAAGAGCTTACACACAAAGCACCAGCAAATCCACGACAACAGAGCAAAACAAGTCAGCAGTCACAGACCATGCCATCTCTCTCAACCACGTCACAGACTGGGACCTTGCTAAAGTGACTGACAGAGAAAGCAAAAGAACAGACCGGTGGATCAGGGAAGCGATACACATTAGAAAAGAACAAGACAAGTCGATGAACTGAGACGAGGGGTCCTACCAATTTCCACACATCTATGACTACTTACTGTTTACACCTGGCAGACAGTCGTTCCGACGAAGGCAGCAGCGGTTGCCGAAACGTCAGCAAAAACAATAAAAGGCTGTAATTTGATGAATTTATTATAACTTATTAAATTACGTTCCAAGCTATCAGTCTATTGAAAGACAGTAATTAATGATGACTAGTAAAAACTCCGTGTGCACTGCTGACTCAAAGCAGTGTCATGAAATGACAGACAGACATTACCAATGTTCATATATTACAAGTTTATCACAGCCTCCTCACCTCTGGTCAGAATGTGAACTCCAAGTTTGACTTGAGAGAAGTTACCACTGCCGAGCTCACCGCGGATCCTATAGAAGCCAATCTGTCGACCAACTGCCAAGTCACGCTCCAACTTCTTGTCATGTGCAAGATCAAGAAGTGCCTGTTCATAGGCAGATATCTGTATATCTTGCCTGTTGTCAGTTTTGAGCATAGACGAATGCCGCTGCACTTTCACACTCATTGTATACCCCTGTAAACAGTATGACAAGCTTATCACATGTGTCAAGCCCGCAGTTTTGTCTGTCCAAGTGCAATACATAACAACAGACAGACAACAATTGTTTCCAAGGACAGAAACCAGACACCAAACAGAAACATGTCAGTGATGAACATGTATAATTTATATTCTATTCTAATTTATTTCTGGCTTTTCATTTTCACCCAGTTGCCAGTCTGCTCCCTGGCTGCCTAGCTCCCAAATTACTTGCCCCTGTCTTGGTTACCTCAGGCCTGCTCTCCCCTCGGATCATTCACCCCTCGGACCTTTTGCCAACTGGCTTAACGTTCACCCTCGTACATTGGATGATTCACCACTATTGTATATTGATTTACACAAGTGAAAGACTGTACACCTATTGATTAATTAAGTTTACTGAAATATAATCTTAGCCATCAGCGCAACAGGAGAGGTTAAACCTACTTCTTGTTCTTCTTCTTTTCTGATAATGCACAAATTATCAGGATTGAGTAATGTCTTGCATGGAACCTATATCAACTGGTGCCAGTGCTGCACCAAAAAGCAAAATTACATACTGGCACTCTCTGACAAATGTCATAAGAAGAGAACCTATGCTGCCATCCGGAAATGACTGCATGACCTGTAGGTGGTCTATGACTCGATGAATTGCTCGCCGACATTATGTGCACTATGTAAATTAATTTACTTATTTAGTTTATAAAATTTATATGAAAAAAAGAAATTGTGCACCAACTGGCTCCTCTACACAATCAGAAGTTCTGAACCCTACCACGTACTGCAGACTAAATTTTCATTTGGCATTTTCACTCCTTTTACAGAGCTACATAAACATGAAACAGTGCTTTTAGTATGCCGCTCCCTTCATGCTCAGATTTTGCATTTGCAGGGCTGACACTAATATAATAACAAAAAATTAGGAAGTTTAGAAACCTCAGAACTTGTCAAAAGGGACCTGAAAGAAACCAAAAATCCACAATAAAACAGATAATCTTGCATTCAGCATCTTCAGTGACACAGCAGTATTCGTATCAATTAGTATACAACCAGATTTGGAAAATCCTCGCTCGACATCAGCATTCCCATGTGACAGGGACAGACAACCTTTGATAACCATGGAAACACCGTGCATCAGGACCCTTAAGCATCATGAAGTGTTTCCAGTATGACTCAATTCTTACACCATCACTGACACCTCTTGCCTCTTTCAGGTTCTTCCTGTTCCAACTGCATTTCCACTCATCCTTCATTTGATCACTTCAGACTGACAATGGCAGTGCATCACACAGCTTGGCTATATGGACCTAGTCTGTGCTGCTGGTTTTTGTCCTGTTGCCAGACTGCAGGCATGTTAACTGTTTTAGCAATCCTGATGACATGAGTCAATTATATGCTTTGCTGAAGCAATATATGCTGACCTTGCTTTGACGACGAACGTGGCAACATCAACCGCGTAATATGCCATCTTAATTGCATACATAACGAGATGTCTTGTGCTTCAGTCAAAAAAGAACTAAAATGTAACAACTAACCAATGCAAACACTTATTCGGGCAAAACACAGCACAAAACAGAATTAATACTTACCAATTCTTGCAAAGCAGAAACAATCAGATTTTAATGGCCGGCTGCGAAATTTCTAGCATGTTGAATTTCAGCTAGAAAGCATCTGCAAGTTGGTAAATTTATAAGCTTAAACAACAAGCTGCTTGGTGTGAACCCCATCACACTTTTCATGTAATACGCCAGTCACATTTCCAACGTAATTAGATTAAAACCTTAGCTATAACTTCGCCTGATGCAATAACATCGTAACATCAAACTATGCGTTTTACCAACTAACAATCTAACATTTTAATGCTTACAAAACTAATTAACAACCACCGCCATGGTGTAAACATTGGTTGCTATTGACAACGACTACCAAAAAGCATATATCTAGAGAAGGACCAACTACACAATTATTTGTAATCGATATTGAGTCTACGACCAAATATGCCAATTTCTTTACTCTTTGATGATTTTTTGATAAATATAGTATAGGTAGGATAATTAGTCCGCCCGAAAACGATAGTTTTCGGAAGGACTTATGTTTTAGCCCAGATGTTTTATTTTTAGTCCGCCCGTAAGCGATAGCTTGCGGAAGCGGACTTAAGTTTTGCTGTCTCGCGTAATCTCCGAGCTCCGTCGGCCGATCGGCGCGAAATTTTGCACGATGCTCCTAAGTATGTTCGATTTTATAATCCCGGGCCGAAATTTTGGGGGAGCCTCCCCAAAAAATTTTTAGGGGCCAAAAACATGCAAAATTTGGCTCTATTTCGGTCGACTTCAAAGTTTGGCGGCCAATTTCTCCAGAACGGATGAAGATATTCAAAATCGGTGAGTTACTTGGTCGACATGGATTCCTCCCATGTTAGGCGAAACAAGTCCGGTGAAGTTTGGTCCAGTAACCTTGGAGGTCTAGATGTTAAATTAAACCCACCGAAAGCGCATTTTTCGGAAAACCATATTTCGGCCACTAGGGGGTGCTGCGCCCCCAAATTTTTACACGCGCTAGAGAATGACCAAGTCTTACTAGCGCACCTCCCACCGGTGACGGGGTGAAAAATTGGCTTAAAATGTAATAAATGAGCGCTTATAACTTTGGAGTTAGGGGGTGTAGCCCGACGAAACTTCGGCACTTGATGTGTCTCTAGGTCGGGGTGTTAACGCAAGTACAACTTTTGGGGGCACCGCCCCCCTTAAAATTTGGGAGGGCAAAAAACGTCCAAAATTTAGTACGTTTTACGACAACTTTCGAGTTTGAGCGCCAATGTTTCTGGAATCGTTGAAGAGAGCGACGAAGTCTAAACGGCGTTGACGAGAACGATCCTTTTGGCGTTGAACAAAAAAAATTTGTGAAATTCCGTCCACCACGAACAAAGTTATAAGCGCTCATGTTGACCTACCCTAAGTCGACAATGCGCGTTCGGCATATACCAATGCATTTGAGTTCGGGCCACATGACTTTGATGCCGAGGAAATTTTACCCCCATCCCTAATTTCCTTCCAGTCGGACTTAGGGCGCCGGGCGGACTCACGTTGGGCCTTGCCCCAAATTTCTAGTTGTTATTATTGTTAGGTTTTGCTTACATTTATATTCCTCAAGGTAGTGTAGAAACGCATTCACCGTGTTGTGGGATATATAATGATCACATTATTGCAAATTGTCAATCGGCGAAGATATTGACAAAAGTACAGTGCCACGTTTTTTATGTATATTTATATGTTTCGGTGGATTAATGCCATGCAGTTGGCTCTGTTGTATGCGCCACAGGAAAATCTCAGCTGGTGCTCTGTTTTTAACATTTTTTGCAAGGTAACAAAGTGCTGCTAAATCATGACTATATGGCGATTCTTTATACCAACATTTGTTGATATTGAACCGGGAATGCTGGAGTTATTTGAAATTGTGTCATGCGTCTGGGTTTCTTGAGACATTTTACGGTCAAAACAACATGGCTTGGCGGCTCAGTGTTTATGGCATTGTATTCGTGACCAAAAGATCACTGGTTCAACTATTAGCCTGGTTTTTACATGCGAAAGCAGCTACTGCTTTCAGTGCGTCTTAGCCAAAATGTTGCGGTCAGTGGCGGCGCGCGGGTTTTTGCCGCCCGGGGCAAACGTCTGTGTTGCCGCCCCTCTAGTCAGATCGGCAATTGATATTCTTATGGGTACAACACTACAACGATAGCATTGATGTGGACTGTGAACAGTGCGCTAATTTGGGAGTGTAATTCCGTAATGCAATGGAACTGAAGTTTGACCAGTTGCAACTGCCAAAAAGACAACTGCTGCTCACACTTTCTGACGTGTGTCCTGTGTTCGAATAAAGTTACGTAACACGTATATTACAGTCTTCGGTATTCACTGGTTTTTGCTTTTAAACAGACCTTTTAACTAGGCCAGTATGGCCTCTGCTCTAGTTACACGACAGTCTGCGGTCTGCCTGTCACCGCAGTCCAACGATGCGAGACATACATGTATAGTACACTGAACGGTGAACCACTAAATCACAACTTTCCGCGCTTTCACTGCTGCAAAGTTTTCAATCAATTTCGTGAAGTCAACCTGCTCAACTGTTTCTCTTTGTATGGAAAGAATTGCTAGGTTCGTCAATCTCCGTCATTGTTGACCTGAGATATGTCATAATGAGTTTCATCTTGGAGAAAGAACGTTCTCAGCCAGCAACAGAAATAGACACTGTCAACAGAATCTGCAGTCCCACTTTCAAGTTGGGAAATACGTCATTTCCACCAAATTTTAATGAACTTGAAGATACCTAGAGGAGTTACGTCAACTCCTACACGTCTGCTGACAAGAATTCGACAGTCTTGTATTTCATCCACAAGACGAGCACCGTCGACGTCGTCCGGGAATGCTGTCGCAAAATCTGTACATTTCCTCTGCAAGTCATCAAGGTCAATAGCGTCAGCAGTCATGAGCGTTTCAGTGTCCAGCTGCAGGAAGCCAAAAGTTTTGTACGCAGATCTTGTATGATCTATGATACGCAGATCAGGTCAAACTCGCAAGGTGCCAAACAACTGCCAGGCGGTCAGTAGAGTCACTGTCACTGTGCTGGTATCTCATCTGTCAGCTACTGTAGCCTACTAACGAAACCGCCGAATCCGTTCTGCAGTGCAAACGAAACGCTAATTCGCCAGAAGCGGCCGAATTTCCGAATTGTGCATTTTCGCCCCTCCAAATGCCGCCCCCTACACAGTGCCGCCCGGGGCGCATGCCCCCCTTC
>Ga0209367_1008908_pt1 | contig 13688 bp, 10 predicted proteins | sample WorMetLIZISLAND2_FD_187412 | JGI IMG/M metagenome (GOLD analysis project Ga0209367, IMG submission 187412) | Marine gutless worms symbiont microbial communities from Max Planck institute for Marine Microbiology, Germany - Olavius geniculatus... ... | reverse complement strand
ATTTGTATATTAACTTAGCGTGAACACCCCAATTTTCAGCTATAACTATTGAACCGGAAATGCTACAGGCTTTCGCGCATCCCGTGAGCCTTAGCTCAAATTTCTTGTTAGTTGTTGTGATGTTATTCATAATAGCTCATGTAATCAGGTATTTTTATCAGTAATTTAGTTTATGGCATCAGTCACCCTGCAGTGCTGTCATGGTATTGTTTGAATGACATGAAAAAATACTGGCACGTTCTCAAACATTTACTTTTGAGGCTCAAGTTTCTTGCTAACTTACTGTGTGTCAGGGTCAACATAGCCTTTCACTCTCAGCCGTATAGGAAGTAAGTAGTAGCTTATGGGCTATGGGGTGAAGGTCTAGTGTGGCATGTCTGTGGTATGTCTGTTGGCTGTACCGGGGATTGCTGACGTAGGCAATGGATGGCCACATAATGTTCTGTGGTGTTATTAGCTCGTACCAATCAGCTGCCACTTCCGAGATTGTAAGTGCTTCTGGTCACGCGTCTGACTCATGTAAGCAGTGCTATAGCAAGTGCCAGACTTTTTACATGTTCACTGGTAAGCTACTTGGCTGTGTTTAGATATGTGCGTACCTCAACGAGCACGTAATAGGCCAGGACCATGCCAAGAAGGTGTTGTCAGTGGCTGTCTACAATCATTACAAGAGAATCTATCACAACTTGCTTCACTCAGTGATCACATCACCGACCGTTGCCCACGACATCGAGAACTCGGCAACTGCGGCCTCAACTGATGTCAGAAATAATACCGACATCTTGCACAAACTGACATCATCACTGGTACCACCCGGCCTTGCAGCAAAAGGTGATGAGCTTGCATCGTATTCAGTTTAGTGGCATAATTATCAGATTTTGGAGATGATATTTTTTTCTAATGAACAGTGCATTTTATTGATTTTCTATGTATCATCATAATCCAGTGTTTCAGCTGCAGCACTTTCATAAATGTTGATTTGATGTGATATGCATGATTGTTTTGGTGTGGTTCTCAGTGAAATAAGCAGACATTGAAGTTTTATTCGCTTTTATAAATATAGTTGATGATACTTTACTTGAATGTTGGTAAATGCAGCTGCCTGTAGCACTTAGTTATTGTGCCATTGGGGGGATCCATTTGCGACAGAACAGTTTTTTGTTTATATTGATTTTAATGCTGATGTTCAAGATGTTGTTTGATCAGTGTTTTTATGCTGATATTGACCGTGACTTGTACTTTTAATCACGTTGTACTTCAACAAACAAAGTAATTCTTCATGCCTGACTGTAATGACTGCAATGCATTTTTATGGAATTATGCCAGTAACTTGATATTTTCTTAAGGTAAGGAGTGATAGATGTAAATGTCCGGTACCTGATATATTGCTGCTTGCATGATATCAACATAAGAGCATTGAGAGCAGAAGTGCTATACAATCTTGGCGGTGGCAGCTGATTGGCATGACGTAATTATATCGCGGTGCATTATGCGGCACGCGTTGCCCATGATGGCAAACAATTCCACTGTCTGATGGACATACCACCACTACAATCAGCCATAGATTGCTTATTTCTCATCCCGCTGACAGCATAAGGCTTAGCCAACATCAAAAATTTATGTGTGTGCGATTGGTGCAGATATAATTGAGCAGGAAGTCGTGAGTTTTGCAGAGTCCTCGCTGGCAAAGACCACCAATGGTGAAAATGCTGCTCCTGGCGCTGGCTCTTCGCAGCAGCCTCGCGGATCTGATATCCTTGACTCATCCAAGTTTGATCTCAGGCTTGACAAAAGCAACATCCTCATGCTGGGACCTACCGGCTGTGGTCAGCATTTTGATTCTCTGTCTCTTTCGGTGTGTTTGGCTGTCACTGTTTGTTACCGGCTTCATCTTTCAAGTTGTCTGCCTACCTTATGCAAAGCATATGTTCGTGTTAACTTCCTAGTTGACTTTTTGCATGAAGGCTCTTGTGATTTATTTCGTTATCTCCACCAAGTGAACGTAGTGAACATTGGAGGAGATTAAGAGATTGGTCGTTCTGTCAATTGTTCTGTGTGTGAGTGTGTGTACATGATGACTAATAATAGCAATGACATCATTGCACCAACAGCTCAAGCAGCAACGCTGGCTATTACATTAACCTCCCTTCCTTGCAGCAAAGCGGCTCTTTCTTCTCTCTCCCCTTTCCTTGTGTTTAAATCACTTCACTTGGCGGAGATATGCCCTCTCATGAACGCTTTCTAGTTTACTCATTAGTTCAAGAGTTCCTAGTGTTAATTCCGTGACAACATACTGGAACATACTTTGTTTTATTGATTGATTATTACGTTAATTTAACATGAATTAACCTGTAGGATGACTTACTTTAATACTCTCCGCTGATTTGTTTGATCAACTAGTTTGTGTTCATTTTGTGTGCACAGGTAAGACGTTACTGGCGCAGACATTGGCCAAGTGCCTTGAAGTGCCGTTTGCTATCTGTGACTGTACTACTCTGACACAGGCCGGCTACGTTGGCGAGGACGTGGAATCGGTTATTGCTAAACTGCTGCAGGACTCGGACTTTGATGTCGATAAAGCACAACAGGGTAATGTCAGTGGCAGTCTGAGCATTAGTGTTGTTTAAATTGTTATCTTACTGCTGGGTTTGTTATGGATTGTTTCGTTTTCATCAACGTAAACTTACTAAGCTGTCGTCACGCAGCAGTTTTTCTGTAAGAGATCTGTGTTTTGTTTTGGTTATAAAAGTACGGTTATTGTTAAGAGCTAGTGTCAGTTGTTAGTATTGCGAATGGCAGACTAAATGAAGCCTGTTCACAGATTTGGTGCCACTGTGTATGTGCAGGTATTATATTTCTGGATGAGATTGACAAGATCGGTTCAGTGCCTGGCATTCATCAGCTGCGGGACGTCGGAGGAGAAGGTGTCCAGCAGGTCAGAATTGTCTCGATTTGTTCATCATAACTAATAACTGGTAAATATCTAACTGGTAAATATCTCATGGCACTGTAAGTATATACTCTATATATTTTTCTTATTTGCAAATGTAGTTTTTATGTGGTTTCAAAATTTTATATCTCGGGTTGTTTGTAGCACTGTTGTGACTGGTCATTAATCTGGCTACATGGGTCTGTAGTCTGAATATTGTTGTGTCATTGCTTGTTAAGAAGACCTGTAAAATCTTGCGGAAGTCATCTGTTGTACTCTTTGCTGTATCATTTGGTTAACTTATATGAATAAACTATTTGGCCTACTATTTGGATTGAATGGAATATGAATGGCCGAAGGTTACTGCAAGTGATGAGCAAGTGCTATATAGAGGGAATGCTGAATGTAGCCAAGTGTGGTCATTGTGAATGTTGTAGTGTTGTCACGATATGATTTTTTTGATTTCGATTCAATTTTGACCAAAAATCGCGATATCGAATCAATTTGATTCTAGGCGTCAGTTAAAAGACCTACTGTAGAACCTACGACGATCGACCATGCTTTGTTCTATCAGATTGTGAAACTGTATTTGTTTGTAATTAAAGTTGTTGTTACGTGCTAACAAACGCTTTGTAACATTATGACATTATGTGTTAGTCTTATTTTTTTAAAAACATGACTTATGGTGAAAATTCTATTCGATTTGCATGATTTCTATGATGTAAACAAAAGCGACCTTAGCTTGTAAACATGAAGTAAGTAACAAAAACGGAAATCTGAATGTGCCAACTCAAGTTCAAATCAGGTCTATGGTTCAAATGTGATACATCTCTGTGTAACAGTCGCCGACCTAGGTTTATTCCTTTAAAATGTTTCAATCTGTGTAATTAATCGATTTTAAATAAAGAGAAATACGTTTTTAAGCTAACAAATAATGTATTATATTAGGCCTGCTGCAACTCGCATCCACAGTTTATAGCCTACTGGTATGCAGATTACGATCATGTGGCATGTTTAACTACTGTATAGGCCGCTCACAGATTTGTCTAGGCCTAGCGTAATACGCTGAAGTCCTTGTTTGACTTTGAACTTTGATAGGAGCAGTGAGGTTTTACCAACAGTAGGAGGCAGTATCAAAGGTCAGCATGTCAATGTGCCAGCATGGGGTTATTGGAGTGGGTCGGATTGCACGTGAGATCTAAGATGAAAGTAGCCAACATTCATTCATCTCTGCTCACTGTGTTATGTCATGTCCACATGGACGGACTACTGAAGCAAGCTTGCTCTGTATACATGCCCTGAGGCAGTGTCTTGATGTGCGCCACCTACCATACAGCGCAACGGAGATGGCCACATGCGGCATTATTTAGTCAGATGGTGGTGCCGGCCACCCCCTTCCTGGCGCTGCACTGTGTGATTGTATCTCATCACAGCATGGCAGTGTGCGCAAAATGCTACAATGGACAAAATCGTTTTGGTGGTGCACAGAAATCGCAATTTTGATCCAATTTGATTTCGAGCAAAAATCGCAATTTCCGATTTTGAATCGAATATCGTAACAACACTAGAATGTTGCCATATCTAGTGCATGCCGAATGCAGGTGAATGTTAATATTGCATTTATTGTATGCCGAATGAATGCTGGGTGAATGTCATTGTACCTAGGGCATGCTGAAGCTGCTGGAAGGCACCATTGTGAATGTTCCAGACCGCAGCACTCGCCGGGCACGCGGAGACACGGTTGCCGTGGACACGACCAACATCTTGTTTGTCGCCTCTGGAGCATTCAACGGTGTTGACAGCATCATTGGTCGACGACGACAGCAGAAGGTTGCTTCAAAGCTGTATCAGCGTGTTTCTGCTTAAGATTTAGTGGATCACATACCTGTAAATTTCACTCGTACGAGTAGTTTCTGTGCAGGTTATGTTTTTATCCAACCTGTGCGAATTAAACTACCCTTAAATAACAATAATGTAATTTACAAAAGTTGTGGCACATATTTGATGTCAGTATTTATTGTTAGAGGTGTGCGGTTGGTAAAATTATCGGCGATGTGATGAAATGTTGTTGTTTATTCGCGAAGCATTTCCTCGATTCAGTTTAATTAAATATGGCCGACACATGCTTAGTTATGTGCTTGTACAAGTCACTGTGAACGTTCCACTCGTATGAGTGAAGCTTTTACAAGCCGTAAACGGAAACCCGGACACGTACTTATACTTGTACTCATGTCTATGTGAATGCAGCCTTAGCCCCGGCTTCAGCAAGTTCAGCATCCAGCCATTTTTGGCAGATCTGGCAGATTTTTGGCAGAATTTTTGGCTGGATTTTAGCGCAGTGTTAGAGCACATGGTCTATTTGTGGGTATTAGTTGTGAAGACAGTTATTTCAGTGAATTAACTGTTTGACACACTTATGAGTCGCATCAGACTGAAGTATCATTACACGGTCACAATACAATGTACAAATTATATTTACGCTGGTGTTGTGTTATTTCGTAGAGTTGTAGAGAATTTATTATTTTATAGCACTGCAGAAAATTTATGATTATGTAAGCACTTTAATTTTGTACAGTATTTGCTCTGGGAGTGTGTAAATGTGACTGATTCATTTGTGTGCATGAGTTTGGAGAATGTAGCTGCTGGGTTCACGTCATCAAATTGGCCGATATTCACATCGGTGTTTAGCTGGTATTCCCCCGGGTGGTATTTCCCTGAGCAGTGAGTGGAGTGGTTTGTGTGGTGGTTTTAGTTTCTTGGCTTTAGCTCGATGACGAACGACAACTTGGGACGCCGCGCTGCAACTACTGCGGATCTCAAGACTTACCGTGACAGCGTTGATCCGGTCCAAGACCAGAGTGAAAAGGACTCTTTACTGCGACAGGTTTGGTGCTGGGTCACTCACTGTTAGAAATCTGCTGAGAAGCTGTTAACGCAGGCATTGCTATAAATCATAGCCTGAATTGAGTAATGGATACTAGAGCTGTACTGAATATTCTATTCATATTCTGTTTGATCTGAATAGTAGGCCGAGTAGTGTATTCATATTCAGCCAAATAGCAATGCTGAAAACAGGCCAAATACGAATAATAAGCAATGGATCACCACTCGTTGTTCCTGCATCTAGCCTTAGACAGTTGCAGTCTCAGCAGCATAATGACCATGGAAACATGATGCTTTGTGGCATTTCCTTAACTGTTTTAAATCACTGTTATGTTTCGTTAGCGTCAGCCATCTTTGTAAGTGGCATTCATGGATACAAATTACAAAGTGTCCAGTTTGGTAATTTTTCACTGCAATGAAATGAAACCAGGGCATTGCGCAATGTGTTTTAACTTGGGTCGTTCATATTCGGTCAAATAATATCATTTTCATAAATTATTCTTATTAGGCCGAATAGTAAAATCTACTATTCAGTACAGCCCTAATAGATACGGAAAGGTTTAATCATTCGGTGTTTGTTTATCTACTCTATTTTTTGGAGCTATGCTAGGCCAATGTCCATAAGTTATCTTTTGAGAACTGTGGTACAGTAGTTGAGTGCTTTGACAATGTTGGTTGGATGATGATAAAGGCATCCAGCCAGCATGAGAAAAGGGCTTGATTTTAATTTTTGATTTATAGGTTTGAATTTATAAACACTAGCCATAGCTTGAGTCATAAGTGATGTCTAAGGTGTACAGAAGACATACAAGTAAGTGATCGGAGAATTTTTGTGACTGACTCGTAGCACCAGTGTCATTGTCTGTCAGTAGTTAAGCAGTGTCCTCATTGCTGACAGGGTAGGAGGAGCAGGGAAACCTATTGCCCCACTAAATTTTGGACTGTCAGAAAATGTAATTTTTGTCTGAAAATTTTGGTCCAAAAATGCAACATTTGGTGCTCAAAACCAAAATTTAGAGGCAAAGTTGAAATTTTGAGCATCTGCAGTCTCTTCCGTCCGAAATTTGCAGCTGTTTCTCAAAATTTTGTCTGAAATTTGGAGCATATGTTGGGAAATTGCAACTTTATGTTTCATCTGTCTTTTCACCCTCGACATGCTGTGTTTACATGTTAAGTAAATAAGTTTATAGAGCACATACTGTTGGCAATAAGCTTACCCAGTTATGCTGGTACGTATGTGTGCTAATGTCTGCATCAGCTGCTGGTGCTGTTGATGATGATGATGATGTTGCTATGGCAACGTTTGTGTGTCCAGGTTGAGGCTCGTGACCTGATTGAGTTTGGAATGATACCGGAGTTTGTTGGTCGTTTTCCAATCCTGATCCCGTTCCACTCGTTGTCCGAGGCAATGCTTGTCCAGGTGCTAATTGAGCCAAAGAATGCTTTGGTTCCACAGTACCAGAAGCTCTTCAACATGGATATGGTAACAGCCATCTTTATCTATGCACAAATCTCTTTTTTGTTTAATTTTCTACGAAAGCTAGGAACATGCAAACACAGATGTTTGTAGCTGCTCGTATTTTAGCTAAATTTTATTTTTTCATTCCGTCCCATGGTTGATACAGCTGATGCTAGCTGGCAGAGAGCATTCTTGAGTTCACTTTTGTAATGATTCAATTGTTATATCTTGTAGCATCGTCGTGTTACAGTTTTTTTAATTTTAGATTTTTATCGTAAATTGCCTTTTTTAATGCAGCTTTTGTCATTTCGACTGTTGTCTTATCTGTAGAATGCAGCTATTTTGGTCAGTTTCAAGATGTATGCTGTCGAGTTTGGTTCATGTTGTCACATAAATTAACTTTCATATTAGTGTCTATCTTTATCTTTATTGCATTTTTGTATTGGCTTGTGAGCTGCAAGCTATGTTGTGACCTTTAAATACAGGCAGCGTGTCTGCGGTTGTGTGACTGTGTCTGCTGTCTGTCTGTTCAGTCCATGTAGCATTCAGTATTGACTCGTTGTGCGATGCGCGGTCTGCAAACTAGGTCTTACATAGGTGGTGGTGGTTTGGTGATCTAATGGAAGGGTGTTGGACTTTCGATTTAATGGTCGTGGGATTCATTCCCAGTTAGGACACTATCAAGTAGTTACTACTTAGATGGGTGACTGTCTGCGGACAGGTAAACCATCTAGGTATATAAACAACACTAAGGTCAACTTAGCCTTTCATCCCTCCGGGATATGTAAATCAAGTACTGGCCTGTCTGGCTGGGGTTAAGGCAGAGCATGTTCACCTGTGTCAGGTGGCAGCTAACCTTATGTGATCCCATATGGCAGGTGACGCTCCTTAGCTCTGTGAAGGGCTTCCTGTTAAATGCTTTTCACCACTTTTACCTTTTACCTGCTTATAGCAGCTGCACAGAGTATGTCTGTCAAAAAAACTTGTAGCTTGCAAGCTGGATTTCCTACTGGCTAGCTGCTCTTTAATAAATTGCAGTGTGATGAACAGGAATACTGCAGATGCTTACGTGTGATTGATTGGTTTACCTGTTGCTGATGCATGCAGGTGAACCTGGAGGTGACAGACGATGCTCTGAAAGCCGTGGCTCACCTGGCGATGAAACATAAGACTGGAGCTCGCGGCTTAAGGGCAATCATGGTGCGTTGTCTATTGTTTTTTGATCATATGTTATAGGCTCGTTTGTCATGAAATTAACTTGGTTGATTTTGTAGGAGGATATCATAAGTTTTAGAAATATTGGGGTGCCATTTATTCTTCACATTCTAAGGGTCTGAAGTCCAAGTTGGCATCCAAAATGGCTGCCGTTTAGTTTATTGTCTTGTTAATACACGTGGTATAATTACAAGCAAAGTATTTAAATATGGGCTTTCTGACACTTTTGCACTTCGCAATGATTGCAAACTCAATGTTTAATAGTTTGGGGATATCTTTAGGCATGAATCACACTTTTACATTACATAATGGAAAGGAAATGCAGCAGAAGGATTAAAGCATCTACAAATTCAGTTAGCAAAGGCTACATCGGTTTCTATCACTTGAGTGAGTAGTGTCTAGTATCTTAGTGGTACATCAGCGGAAAATAGGCCATTCAGTGCCAGAAATGATTAAAATCATTAACTGAAGTGTCAGAAAGGAATGATAAAAGCTTCGTTTTAACACTTAATTTTTGTACACTTCTGTTTCACTTGCTGGATTAACGATGGACCGGCGATGTCCAAAAGTGCGGCTTTCATAGGTTGACTTCTTGATCCGTGGAATCTGCAGCTGACCGCGGTTTGCAGATAGCAGATGCCCACGGCTGTCAGTTATTAGTATTATTATTCATTGATACGTGGGAGGCATGATTATGACGATGGCGTCATTCATTATGTGTGAAGGAGAAAGTTCTGCTGGAGCCGATGTATGAGGCACCCGGCTCGGACGTGATCGGCGTCGTAGTCACAGAAGACGCCGTCGCTCAGGGCAAACCTGTTGACTATGTACGCAAACCTCGCTTCCTCTGCAGTCACTGACACCCACCGTTGCTCCTCCTCCCATCAATATTCGTGACTTAATGAATATTCAGCAGCCAGACACTCACCATTGCTTCTCCTTTCATCACTATTCATTCACTGGCGCTGTGGTCGAGGGGGCAGGGAAGGCAGCTACCCCTGCCCCTTAATTTTTGGGCTGTTGCAAAAAAATTGTCGGGAAATCTTCTTTTTGTCAGAAAATTTGTCTAAAGATGCATAATTTGGGGCTGAAAACCACCATTTTGGGAAAATCTAGGGGCTTGAAGTTGAAATTTAGAGCACCCATAACCTCTTCTGTGGGAATTTCGTCCGAAATTTGTAGTGTCTTTCGGAAAATTGTAACCTTCTGTCCCATCTACTTTTACTACTGAATATTTAGCAGCCACTAGGCTTCGTGTCTTATCTCAGTATTCATGACTGTGTGACTATTTGGCAGCGACTACACTTTGCTGTCAGTATTTATAACCTGTTGGTTGGCGCTGTTGGATGTAATAGGAAATAACACATTGGCTCAATAGGAAATAACTGCGGCTGGTGGAATTTACAGAGTATTTTGTGATTTTTGTTGAAATGTATTTCGTTTATCTGTGCTTCATTATGCCGTCACAGTTAACAATGAGTTACTGTTCGGTGGTTAAATAACGGCAAACAGTTACGATATACACCGTGTCTGGAAAAAACATCCTGAACATTATCGATTGTCACTTGAAGAAGGGATATCCATTTTTAATAATTTTTTGGTATGAATATTTTTGCCACAACTGGCCGTCAAATGATCGTTCAGTATTCCACCTCACCCAATGTCTGTTTCTGCACTACCCCGGAAAAACCGAACCAATGAAATATGAGTTGAAACAGAACAGAAATACTTAAAAAACATTTATAACATTATCGATTGTGACTTGAAGAAGGATTGACAGATTTTATTAATTTTTGGTGCAAACTTTTTTGACACCACTTGCCATCAAATCGCCGTTCTAGTTCCCACCTACCCAAATGTCTGCTTCTGCACTACCTTGGAAAACCCGAACAGGTGAAATAGAATAAAAATGCAATATTTCATTGTTTTTTGTTTCCCCAGGTAGTGCAGAAGCAGACAATGTTTTTTTTCAGACACAGTGAAGTACTTTGCTGTGTGTGTTGAACTGTCAGCTCTCAGATTGCTGTTTCTGTGTAATGAAATGTCAACTCCGATTTCAGATTTAAACCCGTTACCAGTATCAGTCATAACTTGTTGAACGTTGCCGGTGAATCAGTGGTGACAGTCAGTAGAATAATAGTTGTGATTCGTTGTTATTTGGTTTTTCCATTCTTCCACCTGTTGACACGTGTGCATACCGTGCTGTTCGTTGACTCTTCCTTGAATTCTGGGCGTGGGAATTAGTCAGATTTGGCACATCTGTTAAGAGATTGATCATTTTGTGTTTGACATACCATAAAACTTTGAATGGAAGCTGTATCCCAAATATAAGCAGAGTTCCGAATATAAAGTGGGTCCCAGATACAGGCTCTTATGAGTAAGATGCTGGTATATGTGATACATAGGAGATGACATTTTTCCGATTCTTTTGATAACGTGGTGAAGTACCGGAAAGCTTCAGGGGTCAAGGTAAGTTGTTGTTATATGAGCTGGGTTTCGAATACAATCTGGAGGTCCAGGCAACTTGTACTAATAGAAGTCTGGAGCTTGTATTCAAAGTTTTACAGTGTATCAAACAAATGCAGCTTGACGTTATCATCACCATACTCCCCGCATTACACGTTTCAACAGTACTTTGCTACTATTCACACTCTGTCGCTAAGCTGCTTTAGCCCGCTTCCATGCTGGTCATTGTTTGTTGAAAGTTGTAGGAAATAACATGTCTATCTTGCATTCTAGTAACTTGCGCGTAAAAAACGTGTAAACTGCTGTGTATTTTAACTTATTTATTTATATTGTTTTGTAGAGTAGTTTGTTTAAACTACGAATTTTATGGTACTTTTTTGCTGGTTAAGGGTGTGCAGTTATAGTTTTTGTTGAAGTAATAGCGCAATAGAACCCAACGTTTCAAATAGGCTAGGTACATGCATGTACAGACTAGTGCAGTATCCAAATAATGTACAGATCTTTTCAGTACCCAACACTGTTCAATTACAGTAAATTTTGTAAGATTTGAAACAGGTGAATCGTTTCTTCTTTGGATTTTTTTATATTTAGTTATTATTCGGTTTAGTTTGTTCATTTGACTAGGTCTCTGATTCTGTGCCGTAGGCTCAGCCACCCATCTAGTCTGTGTCGTATTGTATTGAGTCAAAGCTGAAGAATTTCCTCATCTTTCTCATACAAATCGTTTTCCAAATGTTGCATATGAATTTGGCACTTGTGTTAAATTATTTGTTTATGTCTGGATTAATGTTTCTGGGATATTTGAAGGTTTATGCCATGAACAGTTGACGGTGTTAAAATTTACAACACATCACTAGTTAAGTGGCCAGTTTTTGCTGTTACTCCATATTGCACCAAGTCACTAATCTAGAACCCTTGGCAATTGCTACAAAAGGCTTCTTTACAGGCACGGTGCCTTTCCTGTTTCCCAAAGCATCAGGCAGCAGTTTCATATTATTCAAGTAAACAATGAATTATGGAACTAAAACATAATAACCTCGAAACTAATGCACGACATACAGATCCGTATATTAGTCGTGTTCGCTACACACGATTTTTTGTTTATATAGGGCCTGCATTGTCGGGCATTTTCAGTGTGATATTGTGGTGAGTTGTGTTTTTGTATGGCTGTACATCGTGTTTATGAGTTTTTGTGATTTTGTTTATCGCATACAAGATCTTTACTGCAGTGTTTACATTTTTACGATGCACAATGTTGATTGGTACACACAAATTTTCGATCTCTCGCTGCTTCATGCAAATGTCTCAGGTTTTCAAATGTTTTAAGTGTTCTGTTTCAGACTAGTTGCTGACTCAAACCGCAAAGACAATTATGTATAAACCAAATTTTGTGTAAAATAATAGAATTATGTAATTTGCACCACGTCATCTGTAGCTCTAATGCAGCAAAGTTCGTGTATTTCCATGATTTGTTTGCATAAAATTGAACAGCAAGATGCAACAACGTTGACGCAACCACGTTGCTTAAATAGCAGACCATTAATAGATAGTAAAATGGTGTTAAGTCAAGTCGCCAAACACTCAAGTGGCAATATCGCCATGTAAAAAGCAAGCAGACTCAATGATCAGAGATGTGACGTGCGTCCACGGACGCAATTTTTGATGTCTGCAGACGTGGATGGGGATGGGCTCCCTGACAAAAACCAATTTCTAAGCGTTTCTACACTGTGTCTCAAAAAATGTCACACTTTGTTATTTCTATATCTTCGCGAAATATTAACCGATTTTCAAAATTCTTTCATTAGCGCATTCTCTGGACAGTTGGTAAAGAAGTCATTATTGAATATCCCACCCACCTTAACTGTGTTGCTACACTACCTTGCAAAAATGTAAATGTAAGAAAAACCAGCAATAGGCAACAATCACATTGGTAAACGAACAAGACACTTGAGACTAAGATCGCAGTGAATGATCTGTACGATGCTACACTGTTAGAACCATCTCTTTGGGTATCTGGTGTGTTGAAAGATACGTTTGTTTCTAAACTTCCTGCCTTTCTGGGTCTAGCAGTTCATCCACAGTGGTCCCGTTCTCTTCAGCTATACGCACGGTCGGTGCTTCACGTTTCTCAAATTTTCTTAGTAAAATGTCCAGTTCTTCACTTATGCATTTTGTCTTCCGAAATTTCGTCAGTATCGGTATCCTCTGCAAAGCGTATTCTTTGAACTGATATAAATTTTTAATCACTGCCTTGTCTTTGTTGCTGAATGGCATGTTACAATGCTGGTATTTTGTCACCGCATCAAAAACCATTATTCACAGTAACATCATTTATTTTTGTTTACAATCGCTGGCCTTGTATCGATAACGGAACATAATTCAATTTCAGTACTAAATTAGCAGAAAATTGTTTCGAAAGATAAGTTTTTGTGACGTATGTATTCTGATTATAGTGATTTTTGAATATTTATATTTCACAGGGTAGTGTAGCAACACAGCTAAGGTGTGCTGAGATATTTAATAACTACTTTATTGCAAATTGTCCGCAGAGCGTACCAGTGAAATTTTTTTTTTAAATCGGTTAATATTTAATGAAGATATGGACAATCAGTGGCGTATTTCGGGGGAGGGCCACGGTGCGATGGCCCCCCTTTGGCCGGACCATGAAAATTTTTTACAGGCGACTTTATATGAAAAGGTGCGTTTTTTGCCATTTTCCAGCAAGAATTGCAAAAT
>Ga0209367_1008907_pt1 | contig 13688 bp, 8 predicted proteins | sample WorMetLIZISLAND2_FD_187412 | JGI IMG/M metagenome (GOLD analysis project Ga0209367, IMG submission 187412) | Marine gutless worms symbiont microbial communities from Max Planck institute for Marine Microbiology, Germany - Olavius geniculatus... ... | reverse complement strand
ATTTTGTGTCGATCGGTTCAGGGGTTTCGGATCTGCGCGGGGTCGAATTTTGCCATTCTCCCTTTACTTAGCCGGTCGCCATTAACACAGGGCTGTGCTACCGCACGCCTGTGATGTGTGAGCTTCACTCGTTATTATATTTATTTGTATAAATTAACAGTTTACAAAACAAGCAAGACAGCACAGCCATATTGTGTCCTGATGCGTGTTTAATTTTTTTAGTTAATTGACCTCTTAAAGAGCTAAAATCATTACACAAAATGACGCTGAACAAACTGATAGGCTTCAAAGCGCATGCAGTTCTGTCAGACGCATGTTGAATACGAAAAATACCAGAAAAAAACTAACAAAAAACAAAGGTGTACAAAATGATTGAAAATTTAAAATCTGGCCGTTTAGAAAAACGCTTAAATTTAGCGAAAAAAATTAGCAAGCCATCACACGTATTGGCTGAATTATCCAAGTGGTAATTTACTCGCACACGGAAAACATATTTAAGAAGATCGACGCGACTAAATTTGAAAGTAAGCAAAATTTTGCATCGACGGAACGGCATTTTATTCGCTAGATGGTGCATAGATCATAGAAGTCAATGACAGGCAATAATAGACTGAGTCGAGTGAACGATGCGGCTGTCAGTTATTTACTGTATGTGAGCTGTTTTAAGCGTGCCATTATAATACGCCTGGGATTACTGATGCAGAAACCGGAATCGAACCGACTATAGGGATGCGCGAAATCAAGAATTGTTTTACCAGTACCGCGGTATTTCGCAACTGTAACAAGTTTGAATGCGAGACGTGGTGGCGCAAAGTGCGATATAACTATAAGGTCGAGAGATAGCAAAAACCAGCACTACACTCGGGGCCACTGCAAAACTATACAATCGTTCATACATAGGACTACATATGCCCATCTGCCTTAATTGTCAAACAATATACAAAGTGAAGCAATAAAGAAAAACAGTGGGGTTTTAAACTTTGCAACTTTATCAATTACTAAAAAATATATAATCACATTTCGGAATAAATTTTAAATAAAATAATAACTTATGACCTCATTATATCTCAAACACTTTTCTACACTACTTTGTAAATATTGAGGTATTTAAAAAAAACTAACATTAATATTTTACAAGTTATAGCCCCAAAGCGAATGTATAAAAATACGAGTCGCACACAAAAGTTCGTAACTTCCAACCAAGTGCAAAATTCAGGCAATTTATGATGCGCAAACATTAATGGATCTATAACATGTACTCGTATATCGGCTTGGTTAAGTCCTGTAGATTGGGTTAGTTTGGTTAAACTGGATGACGAAATATTCGCCTATGTTAACTTTAAGCGAAGTCGTCACGACTTCCCGAGCTCATAGCCCGTCCTATTACGACTTGTTATAAAGCCGCGCGCAGCTTTTACAACAAGTTGTTCAACAAATTTAATACAACTCGAATCAAGTAAAGTTTGGGCAGAGTCGTTGTGGCTGTGTCTTGGCAGTATTGCGATATGTTTTGTACCGCGATATACCGTCCAATACCGCGGTATATTCGGCGTCGGTTTGCTCGATATCGCGCAGCTCAGGCGTTTTCCGGTCGCCGTCGGCGCGTTAGCCGTCAACAGTTTCTAGTTTCTACAGTTTCTCCGGGTATATCAATCAACGTCATCGATTAGTCCGTCCATCAATGCCTGATCGAACGACATCCCCATCGACTACTGCTCAGACTGGGCATGCAGCCGATGACCGCCCACCCACATCGATCGCTTACATAACGGGGAGGGGACATGCAAGTGACCATCGCCGATGAAACGACGATCATCTGAACTCAACTTGACTCGTGGTTGCATCGACATTTCTATTAGCTGCTTAGCTAGCTTCCGCTTGCATCACGAGACCGACTTATCAACGATAACAAATAATAGCATTTTTCCGCATTTTGCATTTTGCGTTGGCTAATTACTTAGCGCCATGATGCTTCTGACTTGAGACTGATGTCGGATCAATATGTCTCACTCAATTACTCGTATAATTAATTCATCCCGATAGCACTCTGTGATTCTAACGCCGACGTCTCTCTAACAATTTTGGCTGTTGTGTAAATCATTTACTTTCACGCACACATGGTTTCTTATTTAAAGGCCAGGTCGCACTAACAAACGATATTGGCTAAATATGTGTTGAACGTAACACTGATTAACAAAACGATGATCCAATGAAATGAAAACATCGCTTTGAAATAATTTTCAGAGAAATATGTTGTGCCAGCCGAACTCACCGAACGTGCCACAGTATTGATGACGTCACTCACAGGACGCTTTGTTGCCGAACTGACATTCGCATTGAAAACATAGTAGGCTAAACGCGTCGGTTTTACTCAGAATAATGTCGCAAATTTTATTGTACAAATAATTATGCATAGGTGACATCCGAAATTACGTCATTGTTTATTTGTTCACTACTAGCGGTGCGCGGTTACTAAAATTAGCGAAGTGCTGGAATACTGCGGTTTTTAATGGGTTAACTACTGATAAAAAATTTGGCTTTTTGAGGCTATTTGGCCGTAAATTAAGCTGCATTTGACCTCAAGGCAACAAAGCTAGTTAGCAATCCTCCTGCAGATAACGTCACAGTTCCGAACATGGCAGAAGTCGTGAAAAGGGAAAAGTGAGTACTTTGTACCTTATTTTTAAGGTATTAAAATGTATTAATAACCAGAAAATTAAGAAATATTGACAATTAGCATTTGATAAAGCCAACTAGCGCTCTGTAACAGTTACATAAACCGGTGCGACTTGGCCTTTAATTAAACCCGTTTTCAGTGAAATTGCAAATCTACAATAACAAAAAAACAAACTGCAAAACAAATCTACAACAAACTAAATGTCTACAGAAAATCCACAGCAACTTGTACGACTAATTCACAAAAATGGATAAACCACATGATATTCACAACATCAATGTGTCGTACAGTTTGTTTGCACGTGTTTGTTGTCTAACAAGTCCTGCAAGAAATCAAAGTAGAGAAGTTTAAGCTATAGGCTACTCTATTGCATCGCCTCACCTGCTACAAGACATAAGCATTCAAAAGATAATCTCCATTCTGACAAGCATCCCACCTCAGAGAAAACGTACAATTCACTCACGAAGGTGTAATGAAATACGTGATCGGCTTAGCGACTTATCCCTGAATGTTTCAAAACCTGTTCAGTCTTGCTTTCGTGCTGATACACACTCGCATTGCGATATATCTGCAGTGTAGTTGGTATTCATTTTTCAATGATCACGTTCTTTACGTCTTTTCGGAGACAGCCATGCAGCTGACAGCCTGAGCTATGGGAGATAAGCATGTTCTGCGTGATAGATCGCGGGGCGAATTCCACGTCCGTATAGCAATGACAATGTGTCGTCCGCCCGCCGGAAGCTATAACAAGACACGGCCGTCCATCAAACGGACGTCCGATGTCTGCAGAGAGAAAGAAAGAGACCTCTGCTATCTCTTCCAGCAGCGCGTATATAGTCGGATTTTTACGACAACTGTCGCCCGTTCGCATCTTTCACGTATCTGCTCATCCGCAGTGGGCTAAATGCGCATCTCCGTTACAAGTTTTTGCTTCTGGCTGTTTGCGTCACAGTCCCGTATTTCAGCATTTGTGTCACAAAGCGTCCGATATCAACAAAGCCGAATACAGTTATTCTGCAACACCATCGGTATGATGGAGCAGAGCGCGAGATTCCCATTTTCTCCAGGACGAGCACGCGTCCTTCCACTATACAATAACTTCTGCAGCTAATTATTTAAAATATTAGTCTACATTATGTTATAGTGTATTGTAAGTGACAATTTTATTTTATTTTGTACTTATTACAGTTTTAACACAAGTTAAAACTCAAGTACGTTTTGCATTTCAGGCCACGATTCCCAAGCGTCCTCCATTTTTTAGGACGACACCCCTGTGCCAATTTCATTTTGTGCGAACTTGCGGAACAAGTCGTGCGTTGTAAACGGCATAATAGCTGAGCTCTGGAACTGACTGCAGGAGTCGTTTTGTGAAACGAAGTTGAACTGATTATATTGCATCAACATCACGCATGCAGCCTAAATGCATAAAATTGGCAAATACCTAACAGTCAGCTATAAAACTTTAGCTGCATTAACATTTGCATGGATTACGTCTACTTTGTGACATTCGATAAAAAAGTATGCAAAAAACAAGACAACTTTTCTTCAACCCAATGCAAGACGCCAGTCATAAATAAAAACGAATACAGGTACATGTATTTAAAAACACTCGATGAACAAAACTGTTGTTTAGAAACGTACATGTTACTCGAATCGCAGGCAAAATTAAATTACTTACCGTCGTCGTGTGATAATGAGTTGGACTTTTCTGACGAAGCAGGAAATAATAGAATCATCCAGCAGATGAACACGAGCAGCGGCCTGATGATGAGCGTAGTCTGTAGAAACATTTTACAAGTCATGGTTGCATGACTTGCAGCCACGCCGCCCCGGTGCTTGAATGATCAGCTCACACGACTACCATGCATCAACGTTCCGCTCGCCGCGAAGTTATCACTTATCGGCGCTTCTTCTTCGGATGCGTTTCATTTCTGCCCCGTGCAGACCAGAGACCAGTGAGTGACCTCAGAGTATGGGGCAATCCATTCACTTCTCGGTGATTGATGCGTGACAAGTCAGTAGTCAGTCGCTGAATAATGTACAGCCGCCGCGCTGCACGGTGGTTGCGTGGATCTGTCGCGACCCACTCTGTGCACGCTGGTGATAGTGGCGTTGCTGCTGCTGCTGCTGCTGATGTAACAATGACGTTTACGCATTGCACGCTGCTGCGTACGCTTTGCTGCACCGCAGGCTGTCTGCGCTCCCAGCGCCGCCGTTCACGACTGTCTGTCTTTCGCAGGGTAGGCGCTAAAATACTGCCAAGTGTCCACACAAACTACCGCAGCTGCTTAGTACCATGTCTAATACGTCCTATAGTAGAAACTTGTCGTCAGTTGGTACTGTACGGAAAAAAAGAAAAAGTTGAGGATTAGTAGTATAAGTTCGCGTAATCGAAATTATTTGTAAATTTGCAACCCGTTAATTTACTTTGCATCCGTAAATGGTAGTGTAGTCGAATGTTTTGTGCTGTTAACGATGTCACTGTAAATGTTATTTTCACAACAGATAGGAGTTTTTTGGTCTCCACTCACGTATTGGTTCATCTCATCCGTTCGTCGTATAGACGATGAACAGACTCTGTGTTAGTTTGCACATTAACTTGTTTAAAAGACCTCTTTATCAAAAAAGTTCATAAACCAAAATGCCCGGTTTATAGGCTTATTGACATGCGATAATAAGGCTATAATGTCGCTCATAATTTACGCTGACGTTACATGAGCGATAAAGTTGATGAAACCAACATTCGCGTCAACGCTACGGGGAAAGTACTCACTTACAACAACCAAAACATTATAAGTTAAAATAAGTTTTGCAAGCACATTACAAGTCAATAACAACACTAGTTTGTAGAGCACCTCAATTTACGAAATGTGCATGAAAGACCAATGTCTGAGGTGATATAACTAACGCGGTCTGTTGGGAGACAAGTTAAAATAACAGGTCCAGTAAAAAGAAGCCAGGTTTTCCAAACTTCTGCAGGCATGCACTGCATTTTTAAATAGACAGCCTAAGATTACATACAGGTATAATATTACGTTGATTGCTAGCTCGGCGAATTATCATTCTGCGCCTGCGTGAAGATGTGTAGTCCTTTTGCTACAATGTTGCTCATCGGCTATCATTATCATCGCCATCGTCATTATCGGAAATTCGTAATAAAAATCAAACCGCAGGCAGGTTTATTTCGAAAATAATTTGTACTTGCACATTATTATTTGATTAAATACAACATTTATAATCTACGTACAGATATCATTCATAGACGGAAGTATGCGAATATGCGATTTTTTGAGTGCGCTCGATCATTTTTCTACTCTTCTGGTCTATCACTTTAATATTATACTAGTGCTACGTCATCAGCAGTTATTTGTGCCTTACTTTGCCACAGTGCGATGGCGACTTATGGGGTGTTTACACGATTCAGCAAACGTCCAGCAAACTTTTAGCAAATGTATTTAAAATACACGTGCTAATGCTGGACGTTTGCTGGACCTTTGCTAGAGCTTGTAAACACCCTCTTAGACCTATCGCATTTCCACTTGTCAGTCAACGCCAAGCCACCAAACAAAATTTAGGCCTAAACTTTACTTTGGCATTAAAATTTAATTTTTTAAAAGTTTTTTTTATCGCGAAACGATTGCTGTAGCACTCAGTTTGACGATTGCGTCGAAATCCGTAATTTACACTTAAAAACTAACAGACAAACTGTCGGTTTAATCTAGCGCATAAACTAAAAAACTGAAAAGTTTTTTTTTTTAAAAAAAGTAATGACAGATACTAAAAATAAAATCTAAAAACAATCCTTTAAAATGTAATTTTTTAATTTATGGTTTATAATTTTAAGCCAATTTTTGTGTATTGCTTCCAAATTAATCAACAAGAAGCCTAGCTGTCGCTAGGATAGCCGACCGTACGGTTGTCAGTGACCTTTTAGGTCATTCAAGATCAATGGTTGTCATGTAATTTGAAAGCCAATATGCGACTGACTATTAGTGATCAATAGCAACCTATCTCACACTGTTTAGCCACAATAGCCCGTGGCGATCTTCAAGGTCATCTGAGGTCGATGAATTCTATCTTATTTGAGACGGCTTATGCCACTTCTTATTAGTGATTAATAGTAAGCTTAGCCCTAACTGGCCTAATATATGGCCAGTTTCCCCCTTCATTTAACCCATAGTTTGAAAGTATTTTCAAGTTTTTTTATCGCGCAACGATTGCTGCAGCACTCAGTTATCTGCAAGTTTGACGATTGTGTCGAAACGACTGAACATAATATTCACGCTTTTTATCATTCTAGTCATATCACTTTAAGTCATGCCTTTAAGCCTATGTAACAAATGTCAGAGCAAAATTCCAATAGGGCCGTTTTTGTCGGCACCGTTAAATAGCTTTTAACTGAGTTATCTCAAGGGCCATTTTAGTTTTGAAAGTCCCTTCATGGGAAGTTTCTATACGTGGAAATAGGCCTAATAAAGATTGTAATGGATCGCCGGCGATGAGCATTAAGCCATATCTATTACTTATCAGTTCACACACGATCTAATGCAATGCCAGCTTGATGTCTAAGTGGAGCAGTATATAGAAATGCTAATTTAGAGCAACTTTCAAATTGTAGGCAAGATAAGTATTTTGTAAACTTATGTCAAGAGTCAAGCAAGTCATAAATAGCAGTGCTTAGTTTGGTTGACTTTACGGCTATTTAGAGTAACTCAGCTTCTCTCTCTCTCTTTGAGACAAAACTGAGACCAGTGGTTGTGAATCTGAGTCTTCTCCCGTTTGTAGAAAAATTTACTCGTTCCGATTATTTATGAAAAGACGTGAGCAATAATTTAGCACTTTTAAAAAGTATCAGAATTCGTGAACATTGTAATGATAGCAAACGCATTTTATGCAGGGATGGAAAAACCTGGATTATTGAGATTTTAAAAGAATTTTGTAAAGGTTTTTAGGTTTCAGCGTATAAAGAAGACTGGGAACAGTAATTTGTAAGACCCAGAAAGAACATTTTATAGATTAGGCTACACCATTTTCGAAAAAAAGAGATGGTTTTTGTTCTTGTTCTAACAGCAGCCCACCATAATGCTGACCACTGGTGGTTTGATTTTTAGCCAACCGTACTCAAGTATGGTGGAGCTATTGGTACGTGTTGTCGTCCGTCCTCTGCCACGGATGTATTGTGGCTGACCCTTAGGTCGTAAAAACTGTTACACGAATAACTAGCCAAGTGTGTTAAACTCGGGCATGCGAAATTTTAGCCATTTAGTGCAAGGTGGCAAGGTGAACATTTTCAAATTAGGGGTTAGTAAAAGATAAATAGGAAACTTAATGAAAAACTGGTCATATCTCGGAAACGATGACAGATAGAGCCAAGATTACTTACTATTAATCACTAATAGGAAATGGCATACGTCTTTTCAGATGACAAAGAATCATCGATCTTGGATGACCTTTAAGGTCCGTGACAACCAGTACGGTCGGCCCCACCCTAGCGACAGCTGGGCTTCTTGTTGTTTAGAATTTGGAAAGTTTAAATTATTACGAGTAACCAGTTGTGAGTAAAAAATTGCATAGCCATGACAGCCGGTACATTGTAAGATGCTTTGTGCTGGTGGTTTAAAGCGTGAGCTATAACGCAGACGGCGCGGGTGTGAACAAACGTCCTCGGGGAGTCGATCTTCACCGATCAAATGCACACTACTGGACTTGCTGAAGCTGAAGAAAGCTGGAAAAACACATTTCAGCGACGCTAGAGACGCATTCGTCAAGACGAAAAAGTACGTATATGTTAAACATTTGCTCATAATGTAGTCAGAGTACGCTGTGATACGCTGGGATACGCTGTGCAAGTTCACAACGCAGCTTTTCGATACAATGCATTGACGTTTTGGGAATTCCAGTCTTTTGAATTGGATGAATGGTTTTGTTTAGGTGCCCGGTGCACTTTATTGACTTATACCAGCCTCTCAACTAAATAAACGTTTTGAACAATCGGTGTCTTACCAGATCAAGCTTCGTCCGCAACGTGTTCAAAGATAAAAGATTCCAGTTTCTTTTCGGAAACTCGTCGATAATTTTTTTTACTCTATAACCAGTTTCTTGACGCAAAACTATAAATTTATAAAACTATAAGCCATTGTTTGTCATTGCAATAGCAACCTATCTCGCACCGTTTAGCCACAATAGCGCGTGCCGATCTTCAAGGTCATCTGAGGTCGATAAATTCGATTTTATTTAAAACGGCGTATGCCACTTCTTATTAGTGATTAATAGTAAGCTTAGCCCTATCTCTCACCGTTTTTAATATATGGTCAGTTTCGCCTTTCATTTAACCCATAGTTTGAAAATATTTCCCTTGCATTAAATGGCTGAAATTTTGCATGCTCGAGTATCACACACATGGCTAATTATTTCTGTAAAAAGTTTTCCCCTAGGACCTAAAGCTTAACCGTAATACATCCGTGACAGACGGACGGACAGACGGACGACAACTCGTACCAATAGCTCGACCGAAACTCAAGTATGGTAGGCTAAAAATACTGAACATCAATTTACATTTACAGCAGCTTGACTTAAAAGCTGTTTCTGGCGATGTTCTGGGGCCACTTTTATTGGGACCCAGTGTAGATGGATGTACATAATCGCGCTATTGTTCTATCATATCTCAAGTTAGCCAGTTGGGAATCTGTAGCGATAGCCTACTGAATCAGTAGCAAGGAACATTGCGGGACCATGAATTGCATTAGGCGTATCAACCGTGCGTTTCCTGTCATACGTTTGACGAGAATTACTTCGACTGACGGCATTTTTACTATACACCAGCATTGCATTCAAACATTCAAATTGTAAGCTATATGAGTTTTTTTAATGAAGTAAATCGCTCATTTCTTAGCGCCGTGTAATACTGGTGCCATTTGTTTTGTTTTTTTATCGTTTAACATCTACGTATACCGGTGGTTTAGTATTTGTGTTGTTTCTACTGTGATGCAGGCCTATAAAAATAAGTGCCATTGGTCTTGGCATTGTAGGCCTACTTAGTGTTTCCAAGTTTTAAATTAACAAAATAACGTATAAGAAAAGTTATTCTATATATTTTATTATATATTATCAAAGGTCTAGCTCATACGTGTATTGTGGTCAAATGTCTGATCAAGCAAAACACAGATAGGGGCAGCATTTTTTATAACTATCAAATGGCACGTCTGCGAAATTATTTTCTACTACCCATTTCTGTTCTCCAGCTTTCATGTATTCTTTGGTTTCACTGAAAATGTCACCTGATGCAGTTTTTTCTTTTACTTTACCTAACATCTTCCTGTTTATTTTTGTTTTTTTTTTGTACGTGTCTGCTATTTTTCTATTTTTCATTTTCGGGCACATTTCTTAATTATCGAGGATTTTGATTAGATGTTAAGATATACTTACATTTCAATACATTGTTGTCCACAGTCTCCCACAGACTTAAATTTGGGGGGTCGTAGCTATTGGCATTTCTGTAGCACTCTGTGTACAGAAGTCTAATAATGCAGTTTTGCGACACATTCTTGCGCTTTTTCTGTTTGGCGTAACACTGTGAATGATCGCCCGCTATCTTCTTGAAACCGAGCATGCGGCGTCCGAACTGTCATTCACCGGTCTTGGTTCATGTTTCTCCTGAGACAGCAGCAGCAGCACCATTTAGTCTTTTTTTCTGTCTGCGTATTGGCTGTTCAAAAACAAAATGTAAAAAAGAGTGGAAATTGTAGTCTAATACTAAAATTTGTAGAAATCAATTTAAAATTAAAACATTAAATTACACTATGATAAGTTTTGTATAAATACATGATAAGATAAATGATTAGCAGTGAAAAACTGGCAGGCAAGCTGTCAGTGTAATATTGCACATAAATTTAAAAAAAATAAAGTTGTTTATATTCGAAACTAAAAATAAAAAAGTTGAAATAGAAGTCATGTTAGTTGATGTGTAAAAACAGAAGCAGGCCCGTTTTTATTGTCTAACAGCGTTTTGTCTGTTTTTATTAAACTTTGAATGAATGAATGAATGAGACGGAAAGATACGATCTAAAATCAAAAGCAAACTAAACAAAAAAACAAAACAATGAAAAAAATTAAAACAAAACTCAGACGAGAAAAAAGGAAAAAAAGAAAGGTAAAATTTGAAAAAATAAAGAAAAAAATGAATGATTATAACAATGGCGATGATGACATTGGTGAGGTGAGATGATCGTAGTGATGAATCAGGGAAAACAGATCAAAACATGACTTACGAAGTGAGTGAAGAAGTTGGTTTCAGATATGAGGTGATGCACAGCGGAAAGAACGACTGGTGATTTTTACTGAGTAGGTGGACGAGCAAGAGCGACCACAGGTAAGAAGTAAGGACCGAGTATTACGAGGAGTTTGAAGGAAGTAAGGTAAAAAGGTGGTAGGCATAGAGAAAGAGGTATAGAAAAGTTTTACGGGTGAAATAAATGTTATGTTCAATTTTTACATTAATTTCAAGCCAGTGAAGAGATATAAAAATAGTAATGTTTATGTTTATTCGCCAATCAAGGCAACACTACATGCCAGACATACAGAGACAGACAGAAACAAACAGTGAGAGAGACAAACAGACAGACAGAGAGACATACAGACAATATTGTCATGTAGTTGGTATTCTAGCTATTTTAGTTTATATTTTAATTAACTTTTATAATGCCTAAGCTTGGCTTGATCCTGACAATCTGGGAATTAGTTTCAGAAGGTAGCCTAACGGGTTCGTATCCAGTTTTTGCGCACTACTGAGCGCTGGCCAGTCTATAGTCAGCTGTAGTGAGATTGGTCCACTGTGGGTATGTGTTTGTGTGATTAGTTTCTTATTACTATGTTTGAGCTGTAGGTGCGATTGTATTGTATGCTGTGAAACAATAATTACGAATTACTATTGAAGATGTTAATGCACGACTGAAATTCTAACTTGCTGTGTCTGTTGTATCTTGAGTTAGTTAGTTAGTTAGTTGTAAGATACATTATGACATTAGATGTGAAAACTGGATACGAACCCGTTAGGCTACCTTCTGAGACTAATTCCCAGATTGTCAGGATCAAGCCAAGCTTAGATGAATTACAAGATAGATGTCTCATAGAAAGACGACTAGTTGGTGATATTTAAACTAAATAGCAAACAGGCATTATGAAGTTAATTAAAATATAAACTAAAATAGCTAGAATACCAACTACATGACAATATGACAAACTTAACAAAAAGAGAAGAGAAAAATAAACAGACACATTAGCAAGCACCAGGCACCTTGACAACTGAATCAAAATTACTCACAACTGCAGAACAAATAGCACTTACGGAACAAGAACCAACATCAACACCATATTTAAGACATAGGCTAATGTATTCTTGAGAGTGTCTACGCAATGCATAGCATACCTGTAAAACAAAATTTCTAGATTTAGTAATGGTGTGAGCGAATGTCTAGTAAGCTTATTTTGTTGTTCTATAACAACATGGCATGAATAGCTACAAAATATCTTAAAATATCTTATGTAGAAAATATTTTACGCTGCCACTGTGTTATAGAAGTAGCTTTTATTGTGTTCATACTCATCTTACGATGCGCCGAATATTGTCGCGGAAGTAACGCTGCAGCTTGCGGCGCTTCGTGATGTGCAACGAGGATATTGAGCAATTCACGAACAATAGCGATAGATCACCATCTACCCTCGACATTGTTATTATCCGAACGTATACAATCGTGGGTTGTTCGACGAACATAAAGACATATCTTCGACGGGTTTTGAGACCGACAGTGCAGGCGTCTTAGCCAATATCCGAAAAACCGATACCGCTTTCTTTCGGCGCTTCTGATTCGGCTTGCTGACATTGTGCGCGTTATAAATTGCTATTTTATTATTATTTTTATTATTATCATTATCACCATTATATCACGACAGTAAGTTTGTACCAGAGTACACCCGGGGTTAAAGCGTTTTAAACTGGACTACTTTTTCGATTTTTACATGTTATCTTTGTTATTTAACTGTTTTTATTTTTTGCATATGTGATTCTCAGTGTTTTCAGACGTTGTGATTTATCTCGTTTTTATTATTGTAAAATGTTATGCGCTTCATAATTGCGCCAAGCGTCAAACCGTTAAAATACGTAGTAGATTCGCTTGTTTACCTATACCAGTATAAGTAGAAATGTTCTAAGGAAAAAGACTTATCAGTCCCGACCTCTGGCGGATATTTTTTTCGCATCTGGGTCTTGTCTGCTACAATAATCTAATCGATTGTTCCCTGGTGCCACTCTCAACCTATCCAAGATGTATCAAAATTTATTCATGAATCGTTCGGATACATTGTAAGATGTCAGTTTGTATGCCTTATCTTTTAGTAATAATATAATCCTGGAATATAAACCACCAAAAAATTCGGATCTTCGATTAAATCCGCACAAAGTTGATCTCTGTTTCTATGCCACATTTTATTCATTTATTCGTTTATTTTAAGAACACAAGTACAATTATGACATTGTTATTAGAGCTATACATTAGGCCCCTATAAGAATCAAAATCGATATAATATTTTGTCCTTTGGGTCGGAAAGGCAAATTCATAATACTTACAAGTTACATCTGCCCGTAAAAATGAACATAGCCTATAATGCACAGTAATAGTCGATAACCAGAGGTGCATTCAGTTTTCTCCAAAAATGTCCAAATCAGTTCAGAACTTTTGGAGATATTTTGTTCACATTAATTACAAACACGCACAGGAAGCCGAGTGCGGTCGAATATTGTAACCATAAAGCATAGCCTATACGAAGCAAACATCGAGCAAACGTCGAGCAAACATCGAGCTGGCTCAACAGGCCTATTGAAACCCCGCCCTCTGGCTCAAATGTAGGTCTAGGCTTAGGCTCTTAGCCCACAGCTAATTACGTGTTATATAGGCCTTCCAATTACAACCCGCCCGCCGTCCTAATTAGCATGCTAATTACCATAGAACGTCGAGCT
>Ga0209367_1008906_pt1 | contig 13690 bp, 9 predicted proteins | sample WorMetLIZISLAND2_FD_187412 | JGI IMG/M metagenome (GOLD analysis project Ga0209367, IMG submission 187412) | Marine gutless worms symbiont microbial communities from Max Planck institute for Marine Microbiology, Germany - Olavius geniculatus... ... | reverse complement strand
ACCTGTCCAGGTATCGACTGATGGTCACTCAGTGACGGCGCGTATACCTGTAGATCTCGTCTTCTCGCTGCCAATGTTTCTGCGTCTGTACCTCATCTGTCGCACGATGCTGTTGCACAGTATTATCTTCTCCGACGCCGCGTCCCGCAGCATCGGCGCGCTGAATCGTATCAACTTTGACACCAAGTTCGTCGTGAAGACGCTGATGACAATGATCCCGGGCACCGTGCTACTCGTGTTTATGTTGTCTTTCTGCCTCATCGCCAGCTGGACTCTGAGAGCTTGCGAGAGGTTCGTATATCCCATACTCCACTAGCTTCGACTGGTTGTGCTGTGCAACAAATCCGTAACAAATCCAAAGCCTGTGCAGCAAACCTGGCCACAACGGCTACCATGAATCTGCGATTAAATTACAAGTCTATTGAACAAATCCGGTCCACGTACCTGAATAAGTATACTGTGGGCATAAACATTGTAAGACATTGTTTAAACAGAACAATCAGAACTTCGGCTTTGGTCTGAATTCAGTTCAGACTTCAGAGATGATGCGTATATGAACTTCGCGCTCTTGCAGCCACCAGGGCTGACGCAAACTCGCTGTGTCAGCTGAAAGCAGAAAACTACTGGCTTAGTGCTGACGTATTGTGCTGCTGTGCGCCTGTTCGCAGCGGTTACGTCGGGGAACATTAATAGCAATTATTTCAGTTTTTTGCATTTTTATAATTTTCCATTTAGGGGACTGCAGTGGACGCGACTACATGTTATACAGACAGACGGAAGGACGGAGAAGCAAGACAAGTAGGCCTAAGATTACTGTACAGATAGTGTCGCTCAGGAGGGTGTTGAAATTACATAGTTATACACGTCGTAACTACAGCGAGTTGTATTGTGATGATGCGTGTGATTGCGCTGCAGCTACTACGACCGTCAGTATGAGAGCATGTTCAACTCCATGTGGATGATCGTCGTGACGTTTCTGTCGATTGGTTACGGCGACATTGTTCCAAACACTCACTGCGGTCGCATCATTGCTATCACCACCGGAATTATGGTAAAGGGCCGCGTTATGTCTGACATATATATTAATGACCACATTAACAAAATAAGCAAACTCTTCATCTTGAAATTTCGTCTTATTACAGTATTATTTTTCTTGCAGAGCTCTGGCAAGTCGTTGTTCGGAAGCGCATACTAAATGATCAATATCGTGTTCTTTGCCGTTTGCTCAGAGAGACTACGCATATAACGTGCGGGCTCCGAGTCACAAGCGTAAACTCAAAATCACTTTTCGGACTGTTTAAAGGATTTTGCTTATTTGATTTATTTTATATGTTACTTCTGTACCGTTGCTTACAATAGGCTACCTGTCGTATTTAGGGTTCGTTTTGCACGGCTCTCGTGGTTGCGGTTCTGGCACACAAACTCGAGTTGACTCGCAATGAGCAGTTCGTGCATAACTTCATGATGGATATTCAGCTCACCAAGCGAGTCAGTTTAATCAGTACTGCCAGAAAATCTTTCATTCGTTTCTCACGTATCCAAATTCCGCACATTGGGTTTGGAGGTTGGTTTGGGGAGGAAATGGAAAAAAGTAGCCCCTGAGTCGAGCAAAATGTTTGGAGAAATTTCGTAAGTTTACTTATTTGTTAACTGTTTTCACGCATTCGATGTAAGTGTTTATTGCATAAATAAATAAATAAATAAATAAATTACTACGAACTTACTATAATTTTGATACATTGTTAAAATGTGTAGAGGCTAAAGATGCGTTGTTTTAATCTCAAACTGGCAGTTTATTTTGATGTTTTTTTTATTCTATTTTACAAGCAATTCTTGTACTACAAATTTTTCTGTATTTTTATTCTGTTTTCGTATGGGCCTGAGATAAGTTTTAGGCCGGGTTAATTATTGTAGTCACAAAAATTTTTTGGCTTAATTATGTTATGTAATGAAAATTTTGGATTTGAGGTTTTGCTTCGTTTATTTCAGCGTATTTTAATATACATGTATGCGTGACACAGCTCTCAAAGATCTGTACCAGGAGAAAACACGCATGCTTTCTAACGATGTTCTACACTGTGTCTCAAAAAACTGCTACACTTTGTCATTGTCCATATTTTCACCGAATATTGGCCGTTTTTCAAACTTTTTTCATTGTCACACTCTGTGGAAAATTTGCAACAAAGTAATTATTGAATATCTTATCACACCTTAACTGTGTTGCTACACTACTTTGTGAAATATAGATATTTAAAAATTACCATAATCAGAATAAATACATCACAAAAACTTATATTATTTTAAAACAATTTTCTACTAATTTGCGTACTAAAATTAAATTATGTTTAGTTTTTGATACATGGCCAGCGAAAACCAATGATGTTATTGTGAATAATTCTGTGACCAAATACCGGCATTGTAACATGCCATTCAGCAACAAAGACAAGGCAATAATTAAAAAAATTTTACCGGTTTAAAGAATACTGTTTGCATTTGACAGAATTTTCGAAGACAAACGAAAAAGAAAAAGATTGAACATTTTACTAATAAGATTTGAGAAACATGTCACGAAGCACCGACCACAGGCATGAGGCTGCAGACCGAAACGCGTGCATAATTATTCAGAAAACGGGACTACTGTGGATGAACTGATAGACCCAGTAACTTAGTAAGCCAGGAAGACTAGAAAAAAAACATATCTTTCAACACACCAGATACCCAAAGATATAGTTCTAACACAGTGTAGCATCGTGCAGATCATTCACTACGATCTTAGTTGGAAGTGTCTTGATCGTTTACTATTGTGATTGTTGCCTATTGCTGGTTTTTCTTACATTTATATTTTGCAGGGTAGTGTAGCAACACTGTTAATGTATGGTGAGATATTTAATAATCACTTTATTGCCAGTTGTTTAGAGAGTGTGCTAGTGAAAGAATTTTGAAAATCGTTTAGTATTTCGTGAAGATATAGAAAAAACAAATTGTGACGTTTTTTGAGACACAGTGTACTATAATAATCGGCTATGTTTCCTCTAACGTTGCCTATGTTTGAACTACGCTCAGCAGCGTCGAAATAATATACTCGTTACAGATGAAGAACTCTGCGGCAAACGTAGTTCGTGAGACGTGGCTCATTTATAAGAACACGGTGCTGGTCAAGAAAGCAAACGCGAACGCCGTGCGCTCAATGCAGCGCAAACTTCTACAGAACATCCACGTGTGCGTCATCTTTCTTACATGCGTGCAATGTCGGCGATCTGACTATTCAGTCACCTGCGGCTAAAACGATGCAGTGCGGTTTACTATCAGCTGCATTTTAGTTTTATCGCAGTTTTGCTTTTTTGCAACATTTTTTGCAATTGTTTTGCAAACGTTTTATCTCGCTTGTAGGTGGCCTGGCGTAGCGGTAACGCGTTTCATTCGATCAACGAAGTTACTGTAATATGTCGGGCCGGATTAGTACTGCGATGAATGACTGCCTGCGGGAAGGTAAACCATCTAGATATGTAACCAACCGCTTAGGTCAACTCAGCCTTCCATCCTTCCAGGGTAGATAAATCGAGTAGGCCTACTGGCTTATCTGGCTGGGATTAATGCGGGACGCATTCACCTGTGTCGTGTGGCAGGTAACACTGTGTGATCCCATATGGCAGGTGACGCTCCGTAGCTCTGTGAGGGTTTCAATCTTTTAAAGAGCTATATTCCGACCTTTACCTTTATCTTTACCTTTTACCTGCTAACTATGGCCGGTGTCAGTGGCCTGTCGCGTTGAACCTAATTTTGTAATTGTTTGGAAGTGGCCTCGACATATTAGACAGCAATATTTTTTGCTGTCTATACATCAGTGAAACGTGCATGCTTTACTGACTCATATGAGTCTGCCGTGAATATTACGTCATTGTAATTTAGGACGTCATAGAGCACTAGACCTAAACGATTTGGAGCGCTAGCGCAAACAGCCGGCTCGCTGTTGCATGAAAATTTTTCAATCTGTAGCTGGATTTGTAAAAAATGGGGTCCAGTGGCATCTGATTTAATAAAAACCCTGACAAATACGCTTATGAATTTCTCGTTTGCATATGTGAATATACCACAGCTTAAATTTGTGCTAGCCGCAAATAGAAGCATTTAAGTGAATTACGATTTTATGATGCAAAAAGTTTGAAGTCTCAATATATCAGACTAAAACTTTTTACTGTCTATACATCGGCAAAACGTACCTTTCTAGCGTATCGTGTGAACAGCTTTTGGAAGTGACGTCGTTGTAATTTATGACGTCATAAAGCATCAAGTTAAAACGACTTGGAGCACTAACGCAAGCAGAATTTGAATGAAGCTGGTAGTTGCATGAAACTTTTTAGTCTGTAACAGGATTTAGCAAAGTGGGGCTCCGTCACTTCTGATTTTACGAAAGCTCTGACTAGTACGTTATAGATTGTAAAAAATATTGCTGTCTATTGAGTCGAGGCCGGAAACTTTTGGGATGGCCCTCGTAGGCCTACAACATCGTGCAGAAGGCGGTAGGCCACATGCGTCGTTAGTTGCCTGATTGTAAACAAATAACTTCATAAACATTGCACTGTGAAATTGATCTATTGATATATGAAACTTATACTGAGAGGCTTGCTGGTTAAAATTACCAAATTTTAATTTTATGTTGTTGTTGCATTTTCAAATAATTTCAATTTTTGATTTATGCAATTTTGCACTGCATTATAAATTTTACGAGTAATCAGTCGTTAGAGCAACTTGTTTGCCTGAGCGTCGTGCATGCACATACGCTTATTTCGTCATCATTCACAGTGTTATTGTTAATTTCATGCAAATAAAACGATGAGCGATATTTTTTGTTGTTGCTGTTGTTGTAAAGATTGCGTAATGCAAAGATGCAGCTGAAATCACTGAGTGATTGCAACATCAGTCTTGTCGACACGACTCAGGTTCGACAATTCGTTGTATTAAATTTTACGTCGTCGATCGACACAGAATTTTAGCTATCTAAGATTTTTATCCATCAAACTCTAAAATCAAAATGGCCATAATTTACGGTTGTTGACGTGATAAATCTAAATTTCGTGCAGTGAATTTTTAAAGTTAAATTTTAAAATGTAGCGCAGTTTCATAGCGCTGAACATATTGTTTAGTTATTTAAATTTGTGTTTTGTTAACGTCTTTGAGCGGCTGACTCAGCCCGACTGTGGACTCGGTTACAAAAAGTGACACATAACAGCTCGCAAATATTTATACTCCATTTATACATCGTTAGTTGTCATTTTTCGTCGCGATTGATTTTTTGGTTTGCATTTTGTTTTTATGTGACAACTAGAAATACGTTCTGTGGAACGAGGTATCTGTCCCATTGCTACGCTATATAGCCTAGCAGCTGCGTATAAGGGGGGTAAGTGCAAACAGGGCGCAATTATCTTTTACGGGGGCCGAGTTATAGTCAGTTTTGTCCCAAAATTCATTGCCATGGCAACAAGAGTCGTAAGGGGAGAAATTTAAATAACATCGTCGGATAGCCTGGGCCCGAAAATAGGTTGTAGGTGCAAACAGCGCGCAATTATTTTTTATGGAGGCCGAATTATAGTCTATTTTGTTTCAAAATTCGTTGCCATGGCAACAGGGGTCTGCAGGAAAGAAATTTAAATGACCACATCGGATAGCACGGGCCCAAAAATAAGGGGTAAGTGCAAACAGCGTGCAATTATCTTTTACGAGGACCGAGTTATACCGCTGTGAAATCTCCATGGCTGTAATGCAAAATTTTGCAACTTTTGAATGGTTCCTATGCCAACAGGGGTTGATAGGGGTAAGTTTAAATAACACCGTAAGATTGCTCGACCCGGAAAATCGGGGGTAGGTAAAGACAGCGCGCAATTATTTTTTACGGGGACAGTGGCAAAAATCGCACATTCTGAAGGGATAGCTATATTTGTCGCCCCCGAGTGGAGGACTCCTTAAACATAAGAGCTAAATTTTAAACTGCTATAGTTTGTTTGGTGCTAAGAATTTCATACGCAGGTTGTCTTGGTCTATCTCCATTCTCCAGTCATTTCATCGTACTCAACTTATAAAATGTGCGCCAAATCGAAATAAAATCATAAAACCCCGTACTTTGGAGGTTTAATCGTTTAAAGTCATCGATCTTAATACCCCCAGAAAGCTCGTCATTATTGCTTGTATAATAATAGGCAGCAAGCATATACCAACCTGCAACCGTTTTCACGCTAGACGAGCTAATAGCAGCAAAATAACGACTTTTTTAGACTTGTTAGCGGGTATACCCCTGTTTGACGCTCTTGTCCGCAAGGAATCCTTTTATAGCCAGTAGCACGAAATTTTGTCAGAAAAAAAACTAGTTTTCGTGGCAGCCCACAGTGAAGATTTCGTGATCCATGAGCTTGTGTCATTTTGACACAAAACAACAATGTGACAGATGGACAGGTAGAGAGACGGTTGGAAGGACGCCTAGACAATAGCTAAGACGCACTTAGCATAGCTGTCGCGCGTAAAAAGTTAGCCTCCGGCTGTGACAATAGTTTTAGTTGCGTGAGTAAGCAGTTATTCAACTATGAACAAAGTACGAAACGGTGACTAAAAACTCGATAGTTTACAGATTACCAGTAGGCCTATAATGGATTTTAACGTTGAAACTCTAAGTTGTCGGAATGATTAGAAAGTACGGCATAAAAATACAAATTCCATTCGCCTTAGATTTGCAAACTTTGTTGCAAAAATAAAATCTGCGTAGTTTTAGCTTATTAAGGAACTCTAGTAACATCATTGAGCGAGTGTGTATGTAGCTAGGACTAATGAGAAATGCCTGTCTGTGCAGACGCAGTTGGACACGTACAAGCTGTTAACAGACATGGCCTCCAGTCGTCCACAGGATGAAGCTCGCGCCGCTAACGTCGACATGACGCTGGCTAATATTCAGGTTCGACTCATCTATTAATCACCAGATTCGATTAACGCTGTCAGCGGTGATTGTGCCTGAGAATGCGTGTTTTATTCAGCGACGTCGAAGGGTTGAAAAGTTTGGGGGAACAAAAAGTTGCAAATTTTTGATAGAAAAGATAAAGTAGCTGTTTACAATTTTAATTTAGTTTTTAAATTATCTCAAAATGAAAGACTTCCAGCTTTAGATATTGAATTTTTTACGAAAGGTTGCCGACAGATTAAAAATACGGAGAGATACCGATTCCCTGCTTTTTCTGCCACGTCGCCACAATTTTTGTTTAGCACATTTTGTGAGTTATTTAGCTAATAGTTCGCACAAGTGCACCGAGGCCGCTAGCTAGTAAGTTTTTTTATTACCTGAGGCGCGTTTCACACTTTTTTCTCTGAGAATTTCTGAGAATCTCAGAGAATTTCCGAGAATCTCAGAAATTCTAACTTAGAATTCGCGTTTCGCACTTCCTTTTCTCTGAGCTTCTCTGAGAAATCGTGAGCAAGATTATTTTTTGCTACGTTATGCTAGCTCCGCCCACTTGCTTGTGAGTTACGTCATCCAAAATTCTATGTTAGAATTCTCGTAAAATTCTTACTTGCGCGTTTCACACTTTTCGTGAGAACTAGTGAGAACTACTGAGCCGTAGAAGTGAGATTCTCAGAAAAAAAATGTGAAACGCGTCTCTGGACTTAAATTTTTACGTTTTGTGAACTTTGGAGAAAACGATTATCTTCTTTTCAGATAGTTGCCATTGTATCTAAATATTATAGAATGCTTTGAGATGAGTGGAAATTTATTCGCTGAAATTTTATTAATTGTTACAAATTTGTAACGATTAATCATGTGAGGTAACAAAATCAAAAAGTGCAATAATTCTATTATTGAAATGTTGTTTGATTTGTTTTTGTTTGGTTTATTATTTTAAAAAAATTTTCTACACTGCAAATAAGAAAGACAAAGAAAAAACTCTTATTTTTGCAGTTACGCTACAGTGCGGTTACGTCGCATAGACCTATAAATGTCGATGCCGGCAAAGAAGTCGTTCAAAAAGTTCGTGATCTGACTCGCCTAACCAAAAGCTACGCACGTCCTATTTTTTACTCCTCGCGCGCTACGTTCATAACGTAGCGAAGAGGAGTATATAAGATCAGCGTAATGTTGAGGACCGACCGACGACCGACCAACGACCGACCTCTATTCCTGGAAGGGCCTTCCTGGAAGAACTTCGAACGGTCATATCTTCATAACGGTGCTAGATAGACGCATGGTCACTGTGGACCACTGATAGAAAGTCGACCCGCGGGAGTCGAATGGTTACGTGACCAATGACGTCACGTGACCCAAAAGGTCAAACTCGTGACCCCATCATCTTTGAGGCGCTATATCTCCGTAACTGTGCCAGATATAGACGCATGGTCACTATGGACAAGACCATGCGTCTATCTAGCACCGTTATGGAGGTATGGCGTTTCAAAGGTAATGGGCTCACGAGTTTGACCTTTTGGGATCACGTGACGTAATGACGTCAGTTGCACGGTTGATGCTGTCGGCGAGATTATGCTGTCGTCATTGCTATTTGCGGTGTGAAAAGAAAGAAACTACAAAGCAGTTAAAAAAATAGAAGAGAAAATAATGCACGCGAGGAGTACATTAGATTGGTCACAATCTAAAATATTTCTTGTTCTACTTTTTCAGCACAAATGTAGCGTACAGATTACTCCATGTCATCAGCAAATGTTCCTAATTTCACGAGTTCCAATTGTAGCTCAATAATTAATAACTGTAGTACCAGATGTCGTTAACCAATACAAAATGTCAACGAACAATTGCAGTGGCATTTATGGTGTCCATCTATCAAGCTACGAATAGGCGTATCGATACGAATGTCAGGCGTATAGGTGCGTACATGTGTTGAATGTGCTTGTTGTTACACTTCAGCGTCAGTTGGATGCGATCTCGATGTACCTGCGTCTACGCTCGACCGGGCACCGCAGCGCCATCACGCCGGACACAAGTGCTCCAACAGCGGCAGCCCTTCAACAGCGCAGGGCCACGGACGACTCCATCGCCGCCGACAAGCGCGCTCCAGCCGCCGCCGGCAGCGCGACGGATACTCCCGTCAGAGCGGGGAAAGACGCCCAGACCTCGGGGCAAGACGCCCCGAACGCTCAGTCACGCTACTGATTCGTTCGTCTCATGGCCTCTCAACCACAGTGACGTGTGCACAACAACGAGAACTTGAGTGCCATGGACCAAGACTGCGACTTTACCGTCAAGGGCAAAGACATATCAACGTCACCGCCGATCAGCTCAACCGGTCAGCGGCGCCCAGGTGTAAAGAAACCAGCCAAAAAACTTTACGAGTAACTGATCGGTCAGAAGACGGCTACATGTAGAAAACACAACTAAAAGTCGCGTGCAATCCTGTTTTATAGGTATCACTAAAACCTGCTCTCAGCTGCTTAAAGCAAAATCACATGCGATTTATAGTTTGAGGCCTAGTTTTAGTTTTAATTTTAGTTTTACGTGTTTCACCCATTAACGCGCTGTAGCAGCGTTTAGTGGAGACTGTTTCGCGTAGAAAACGCTCTCGAGCTGGAGCGGTTAACATCGTCGTTTGTGAGCTCGGTGTTGTTGCTGTTACGCGTTGAAACGCGAACTGCGACTTTTGATAACATGCGGTTTTATGCATAATAATACGCTCGGTGAACAACTTATACCCCGTTTACACGATGAAGCTGGCTCGACGAGCTGGCTCGACCTGTTGGCTCTAGTTAGCAGTGTTAGCTGGACGAGCCAGCTCGATGTTTGCTTGATCGTGTAAACAAGGTATTACAGTGCTGGCCCATTGCTGCAGCGTGAGGCACTGTAACTGCCTTTATCGCGCAATGTACGTCGTACGAGGTGTATGAAGTGTGCTATTGCCGTCGTAAGTTGTCTGCCTGTCTGTCCGTCTGTAACGTTGATGTATTTTGGCCATACAATTAGGTAACTTGGAAATTAACTACCTGCAGACTGGTAGTATTAGGTCAGTGTCTTTTGTCTTGGAAGACCTAACATTGCCGACGCAGTTCTAGGCAAACTTTTACACATTTCGTGTGGAATATTTCACTTGCGTCAAAATTACTGATTTTACCGTTAACGCAACGTGTTATGTGACCCGTATAAGCGGGGTCGTAAGCATAAACGTCGCGCGTTGTATGCTGCGACAGAAAGGTTTTTGTTAGTTTAGACCTACTGCTACGCGAGCGACTGACAGCGTAATAAACTCACAGCTTGAGATAAATTATATGATGCTGTTACGAAATAAAACAGCTACCTGTTTTTTTTCTTGTAGCTCTCGTTTGGGTAGAGGATCGTTGTTATTCGTTCGCGATGCTAACAGTGTTTTTTTTTAATTTACGACGTACACAGCTACACACCTTTGCCTTTTTTAAATAGCTGATTAGTAAACCAAAATATTGGCACATCTGTTACTTTTGTCTCGTTGAACGTTTACGCCAATTCTGTTTTTTTTTCGGGACGATAAACGGACGAGCAATACCCGCAATGCGGCCTATAGTAGGACGCTCGCATGATATCGCGTTACAGTTTGAAACTGCTGTCGCTATTAGTATTTTTAATCTCCATATAAGCGTGAGCGATAATGTAATTAATTCAATCGAACCGCAAAACCGGAATTATCGGAACTATCACTATCGCTGCATTTACAGACAAACGATACGGTACTTCAGCGTTTCAGAGGACAGTCTGGAGTCTGGACACTACGGTGCGGTAAAAACCCATTATGTGAAAAATTTGTTTTTTTTGTGCGTCAATGACAATAACGGTTTCTAAGCAAGATATATTATAAATAGAAATATGTGGCTAGCTTGGCTGAGCTGTATAGTAATACTATCGTATATTGATCGCTGCCTCAGTGTTATGGCTTGTCTGTTGAAAGCTTACCTGTTGTACCTGTGAAGATGAGGATGCAGGTGACACGCGTAAGTGTGCTGTATGCTGAATCTCCAGGTTTTGTAATCTATATTATCAACACCAGACTATTCGTTCAGAGCGTGCGCTGTACAGTGTACACTACACAAATAGTGACTGGCGTCGAGGTCATCGTTGAAAATTTTTGGCCCGAATGTTCGTAAAATGTTGCCCGAAATTTTTTACGAACCGAGGGTCAAAAAATTTCAATGATGACCTCGACGCCAGTCACTATTTGTTTTGTTAATGTTATACCTGAAAACAAAAACAAAAAATTCAATCAAAAATCATTTAAACAAAAAAACTGTGACGATTTGTGTGCTGCCTGGTCAACAGTGACACGATTCGGATCAATCGAATGTAGGTATTTTGCTTTGAGATATAACAATATATTTATGAGCTTGGCGCTGCTGTTATGGTGGACACGTACTGAAGATTGACAAGGTCGTAAGGTGAGCAGACTCTTATATTTAAACGCATCGTCACTCAGGCATCGCATGATTTTTTGCAACTCGTGACCTTGGCGTAAGGCCTAATATTTGAAACAACACTTATCAACAAAAGGACGTTAGAATATTAACTTCCACGAAAAGGCCTAGCGTTACATGTTTTAGCAAACGTAAGTTGATATAGGATTTGGTAAAAAAATGTTTTAATTAGGCATATTTTCTGAACTCCCTCTTTGCGCTTGAGTAGCTTGAATGCTTATCAAAATCGTGGTTGACCGCTGACACCATTTACAATTACACTAAGGTTCTATGCAACAGGCGCCAAGATCCAAACTGGACAGAATCTATACTAAAAAGTAGGCCTATCTGTGGTGCAGTCAGACGCGTGTGTGTATGTACTTCGAGTGAAGTGAGATATGGCTGCAACTGACGACGATAGTTATCATCGCCTGCTCGCTGAGTATCGCAAACGCGATAACTATGACGCCGTGTTTCGGTCAACCCTCGACGATCTGGCTGCCGGTAAGCTGGACTTAGCCTGGGTCAGGTCGTGCGTCGCGTTTGGCACTGGCAGCGGAGAACACGAGATCGAGTTCGCACGACGTCTTCTGCCGAACCTGACGCAGTTCATTGCCATAGAACCAGACCACGAGTCGGTCAAGGCAGTCGCGGCCGGCGGCACTTCGAGATCATTGTTATCTGATGATGACACAACAAACTGAGTCGGTCAAGGCACTGCGGTCGAATCTGCAGAACGCTCAGCTTGCAGGAGTGAGGACGTCGATCGCGGAGACGCGCGTGGAAAACTGGAGAGGCCTGGAGAACCCGGTCGACGTGGCGCTGTTTTTCAACGTCATCTTCCACGTGGACGTCGACGCTCGCCAGCTGCTGCTCCGCAGGCTGAGAACGCAGCACCTCAGTCGAGACGGCATCATCATTATTATCGAGAACGGATCCTCCGCTACATCGGCGTTCATTCGCCTGATGCGCAGACTGGGCTACGCTCAGAACAACTGGTACCGAGACATCGAGCAAGAAGTGTTGGCATGCGGGTTCTCTGTTGACATTGTGCATGACATCGTCAGCACGCGCGATCTCTCTGACCCGACTGAAGGCGTGGTCAAGTACATCCAACTGCTGTTTGACGACAATGCCGTCAGCGAGCAGCAAGTACGCGCAGCCATCGCTGAAACTTACGCCGACCCGAATCCGGAAGTAAAGCACGTCGTAAGGAAAATGGGCATATTTAAAAAGGGTTCTTAGACTTGCGTTGTATATTGTGTATGCCTACTATATGATTTAATCATTTTTCTATCTTACATGATATGTTAAATTGATTAGGTTATCGTGATTATCGTCGTTTTTCAACGGAATTACATTTTACTTGGCAGTTAAATGTAGAAAATTTTTAGTAAATAAAGCTGCAAAATTTTAGATTAAAATTCCTAAAGGTTTCCGAGAAAACAGCGAAAGAACTTTAGGGGGCTACATTTTTGCCGCACTCTGTACAATTAGCATTAAAATTTTCTCATATTCCGGGAATACGCCTACACTTATCATGTCATTGTTCAGAACTAGCAGTTCTTATTCATCACTGTCAGCTAACAGCCCATAAGATTTTTCACGTTTAACGTAGCGATCAAGGGTTTTGAGGTAGAAAAAAGCAAATAGAACAGGCGCGGATGAAGACGGTAGTGAATGGCGGTGTTTCATAAATAAATGTACAAAACATCAGTTTATAGCCTATAATTGTTAATGGCAACATTAAAGAACTCGCACATCGAAACAGCAAAAATTACAAAAGTTGATATTGCCTGTGTATCAGTGTGCTGCTGAATTATATCACTTACTGACAACCGGGAATAAGACATGCGTTCGTTAAGTATTAATGTATTATAGTTGACAACTTGACAGCCATCGGCGTCGCTAACTCTCCATTCTCCAAGTCAGTCACATTTAATTACTGTGATACTGATTGGCCTAGAATATTCCGACGTAGGCCTATTAGGCCTATCGTAGGCCTATGGCCTAATATGTTAAGTGCAGGGTAGGCCTATAAGCCTATCGCGCCCGCGATTCTCGCGGACTCCTTGCGACAGCTTGACTTTTTTGTGACATAATTATTACACCAGTTTCAGCCTTCCACAATAAACCTGTGTTAAAATGAAATAGTCAAAATACGCTAAGTAATTGCTACGTCAGGCCTAGGCTATATAAACCATATACGTCGGAATCAGTGGCGTATTTAGGATTTGGCAAAGGGGGGGCATGGCGAGCGCGCGGAGCGCGAGCCTATACCGGGGGTCTGGGG
>Ga0209367_1008905_pt1 | contig 13690 bp, 10 predicted proteins | sample WorMetLIZISLAND2_FD_187412 | JGI IMG/M metagenome (GOLD analysis project Ga0209367, IMG submission 187412) | Marine gutless worms symbiont microbial communities from Max Planck institute for Marine Microbiology, Germany - Olavius geniculatus... ... | reverse complement strand
GTGTCAGAAATGAAAACAAAATGTGTTTTTACGCGTTATGTTAATTAAGCAATCATGTCGCATTGAATAAAAAAGTGATATTTTGTTTGTTCTATTTCCCCAGGTAGTGTAGAAACAGATGTTGAGTGAGATGGGAAATTAAATTGTCACTTGACGACAAGTTGTCCCAGGAATATTCGTACCAGAAATTATTAAAATCCGATAATCCTTCTTCACGTTACAGTCGAAAATGTCGGGGATGTTTTTTCGGACACAGTGTAGTTCTATGTACTTGGCGTTAAACATGCAGAATAGAACACATCAAAAATACATTTGAATAAACTGAGCACTGTAATATAGCCTGAACGGCCACTTATCGAGCTTAACATCGCCAAAGCGTCTATTAGTATACAAACAAGACTATAAAAACACGTTGTGTGGTCGCCCGCCGAACCTTTGAGATGAGAATTGGTAGACCAGTTACTCATGCACCAGAAAACGTTCACAACAATATTTTGGTTTTTGTAGACTACGCCGTTTTGATTTCAGAGTTAAGAGCCCGTAATGTACAAAGGGATGGACAGACAAAGAGACAGACAAATGGACTGACAGAAAGACGAGCATAAGACGGCCGCATAATAATAACATTCAAGACGATTAAGTTGGAATAAAACATAATATCTGGTGGAGACCTGCGGAAACGGAGTCGGACGGCGAAGTAGCGAGATGTTCCGAGCATTCGACTGTGCATGAGTCGAGGGTGGCGAAGGCGTTGTCAGACGAGCTGCAGGCGCCGTGCGGCACCTGGGCACATTGACCTGTCTCCGCGTTGAAATAGAACGACAACGAATGCACAGACGAACAGCGCGTCGTCTCCAGTGCCACCAGACAATTATCTACACAAAGTTGCAGATTATAGACAAAGTATGGCCGTCGTCGCAGCTGCTGTAGCAGTATTTCGGACAGAAGGACAGAGCGACAGACACGCTCGCAACCTGAATAATAACAGCGCTAGCGCGCGTCGCCAGTCAACAGACGAATGTACTGACAGATAGAATTGTGATGGCATAGCATTAAATGCTATCGCACGTAAAAATTGTAAACACTCAGATTAAAGGCCTTCTGTTTAACATGCGAAATATGTTGTATTCTTTTCCTTTATGGGCCAACCGTTAAGCTGTAAGTTTAAAGGTCTGGTCTTTTGCTACGAGATGTAATCAGTCTGTAACGGATGTACTGTGGCTAACCGGTAGGTTTTAAGGGCAAATTTTTTTTATACCAGTAATTAACCATGTGTTATAGGCGTGTAAAATTTCAGCGATGCAGTGCAAGGGGAACATTTTCAAATTTGGAGTTAAACAGAGGGAGAGGGGTAGTAAAATGAACGCTTTTCAACCGATAACTGGCCATGTCTCAGAAACGGTGAGAGGTAGAGTCCAAGTTGTTACAGATGACTACTAGGAGGTCGCATAAGCCCTTTCAGAATGGATGAAAATCATCGACCTTGGATAACTCTGAAGGGTCATTACGCACTCTGCTATGCTAAGCGTGCGGTATTGTGGCTGAACGGTATGTCGTACGGGTCGGCAATGGTATCGTTAGATAGGGCGACGACAAGTTCCTATATACGCTGTCAATAGTAACCATGTCTCTATGTACAGCGGTCTGGCTGCAATTTTTAACGCAAAATACAGGGCCTGACATTGCAGGACCTGACAATGGCGGACCAAACTGTGTTGCTGCATTGTTAGACAAACTACACGGTGTTTCACAAAAAAGACCAATTTTTGTTTTTTTTTATAATTCACTAAAATGATGAGCAATTTGCATGAAATTTTTTTACCAGTTGTAGCTGAATAAATACTAATTCGAAATGGTTTAACAAAGCATGGCACTTGGTCAAAAAATCTGGTTCGTTGGTGTCAAATATTTGAAGTTTTCAGCTGCAGCCACAAAAACGTGCAAAGCGATCGAATTTTCGTGTCTGTCGGGATAGTTAGTCTTTCACATGTTTGAGCAAGACAGTGAACTATCACACCGAGCTTGCAAGATGTTGAGTTTTTGGATCACAAGATGCCCGATTTCATGTTTCCGTGTTGCTCAGTGCTGACACAATAAGCATTTTTCATTAGTAAACCAGATTAAGTTCACTATCGAAGCAGGGTCGCAAGTGACAGCACCAGTTGAGACTAGCAAGTTTGTACCTGTGACACATTATGACGTCAGCGTTACATCACGACTAACAAAGAATATTTAACCAACTGCCATATTTTGTGGAAATATTTCAAATTAGTATTTCTTCAGCTACAACTGTTAAAAATTTTTATGCAAATTGCTCATCATTTGAGTGAATTATGAAAAAAAACAAAAAAGGGTCCTTTTTTACGAAACACCGTGTATAATCAGGACCATAGCCATGTGAGTATATTAGACGTATTTAAACGTTATTCGTTAGACAAATTCACGTTACTTTACTTACTTACTTACGTTAACGTACTTGGGGACAATTGCCTCCTCGTTCATTGAGCACTTGTAGAAATTTGGCATATAATAACCTGCATATGAAATTTTCAGCATCAACCATAGATTTTAGTAGTCTAAATCATTTGAGTTCTGGCCACATGACTTTGCAAGGAGGGAAATTTCGTCCCCCCCCTTTAAATTTTCCAGCAACTATGGACTTACGGCGCCGGACGAACTCACGTTGGGATTTGCCCCAAATTTTTAGTTTTAAATATTTTCTGCTACTGTCCCATAGGGCAAAATTGACTGCTTTACTAGTCATATTTTAGTCGTTATACAGTGGCACAGCGTTATACCCCATTTATACGATAGAGCAAACATTGAGCAAACGTCAAACAAAATAATGTATTCAAAATACACGTGCTAATTGCTCAATGTTTCCTCGATGATTGCTCGACGTTTGCTCGACGTCTGCTTGATGTTTGCTAGCATTCATCCAGCTAGCTCAACGAGCTATGATAATTAGCAGGCTAATAAGGAGGGCGGGAGGGTTGCAATTGGAAGGCCTAATGGGCTAACGGGCCTACATTTGAGCCAGGCGGCAGGGTTCCATCAGTCCTGCTTGATGTTTGCTCGATGTCTGCTCGATGTTTGCTTGGTCATTGCTTGATCGTGTAAACGGGGTATTAAGTATAAGAAACGGCGGTTGGAAAAAGGGTCCTGTAACCCATTACCGATATCCAAATACCTTGGCACCAGTGATCACGTCGACGATCCGACCCCGCATGTAACATTTGGATTGAGCTTATCCGGTCACATGGCAACAGCAAAATTAAACAATGACTGAAAAACTTTAATGCTTGCATGCCAGTGCTGGCACTCTGCGTAGCCTACAGCAGTCACATACTGACATAATAGACCTAGTTTGGTTCTGTCGATTCAGCCAGAAAGGCTACTTGAAAGTTGCGTTTAAAAAAAATTAATTTAAACTATGGCCTAAGATGTATAGTTTTATATTGGAAACCCATCGCAGAGCTACGGATCGAGCGCCACCTGCCATATGAGATCATTCAGAAATCACCTGCCTGGCTCTAGCCCAACAAGCCGGTACTCAATTTATCTACACCGAAAGGATGAAAGGGAGAGTTGACTTTAATTGAAATTGTTGATATATACTTAGATGGCTTAGCCTACTTAGATGGCTTAGCCTACCTGCCGGCAGACAGTCACCTATCCAAGTAGTAACCATTAAACCATTTGATAGCCACCCGACCGGCAGTCAAAGCTGTGACCTCTCGATCGTAGCCTAAATCCGACGACACCCCACCGTCCAGAGTTTGGCAGTGTGATAGACGGTACTGGGTCTGAAATGCTCGCGCACTGCACTGTCTATCACAGCAGGTAAGTTCAAAAACAGACAGCGGAAAAAAAATAACAAAAAATGTAACATCTGAAAGTCACAAACCAATCGGTGGGTAGGCGTCACAAGCGTGGCGGCAAGCGGGCTCAGAGTCAAAGCGATTGTCGTTCCCACCGCAACCGCTGTAGTCAAAAGCCTTGCAGTAACCATCCGACCGATCATAGTACCACTTCTGATGATGCGACAGACAGGTCCCGGAGTCTTTGGGAAAGCTACAGACGTCTGTTCAAACAGCATGCCTCTCGTTCTCACCTTTGCAGAATCTTAATACGCTTAGTGCTTAACCCTGCAATATGTATTGGAACTACTAGTTCATCTTAATTATTAAACTACAGGCTATAAGTCTGAAAAATCAAAGTAACAGTTTAAACAGTCCATATTTCTGGAAGTAATGTGTACAACACTACAACTCACAAATTCTAACATACAAACACACTGAACAATATATCACCATTTGTGTCATCAGAATGTGCTATTTATAAAATATATTTCTAAAACTGCCCTCAAAGCGTGCTTTCTTCAAACTGACATATTTATAGTGCTAAATAAACTTTAAAAAACGCTTTCTGGACTTCCTAATCAGGTCGGGGAAAAACAAAAAAAACATTTCTTTCCCATTTCCACCCTTTAACGTCTTCATAATGGTACTGTTTTCCTCACCCGATGAACAGTTTTTCCTACTGTACATTACTGTCGGTTTCTGTTCCCACAGAAAATGCACGAAAAACGAGACAGTTCTCGTACCGATAGGTTTCTTGACCAAAAGTCTATCGCATCTCTCTTCACATTCCGACTTCAACACAAATCGATTTCCGTTCCCGAGACATCCACCGTACGCGAACTCCTCACACAGGCCGGTCTGCGAGTTGAAGTACCAGCGATAGAATGACGCCTGGCACGGCCCAGGGTCCTTCTCGAGCAAACACACTGCAAACACAGACATTATCGTTCTAAACGTGTATTATTACGCGGAAACAGCAGAAAAAGTACACATTGTCTATACTCAGACAAAAAAACAAGTACTAGTAAAGCCCAGATTCCATTACGCCAACTCTACGACTAAGTCCGCAACAAAGTCCGAGGACAGTGGACTTTCGCAGAAACTTCTTCGAGGAAGATTGCGGACATTGTCGCAAAGTCGGCGTAAGGGAATTTGAGCTTTAGACAACTGTTATACATAACATATATACGCACATATGTCATTTTGTTCACATGAAAGCATCTATTAGGCCTAAGTGAAACAATAGTGTGCAGCAATCGTCGACGTTTAACTCCGAAAATCAGTAAAATGTCAAAGAGAAACCAAACGTACAGCAGCAGCAACGACAACAACAGTATTATAATAATCATACATCTAATAACAAAAATACAAGTTGATTACCAAACAATAGCCTAAGCATAACTTTATGACGTGTAGCGTATGTTAGCCTACCTTGTAGAGCGGCGGGGGTGCAGTGAGTGTCGCATTCGTCCAAGCTGCTGAAGCGGTTCTCGTTGCCTTTGCATCCTCCGTAGGTGAACGGCATACAGCTGTCACTAGCCGAGTCAAAGTACCAACGTTCAAACTGTCCACGGCATGGGCCCGCTTTCGCCGGCTGAGCACAGATATCTACTCACAAAGCAATCTTCAAGTATAATAAAACAATTAAAGGCCAGAGAATTAACACCATAACAGATTATCATATAGTCACAGCGTGGTCTAGTGGCTTGCGTCCCATCAACGTAGTTGCCAAACGCTGGACCCAGTTATACCCCGTTTACACGATCGAGCAAACATCGAGCAAACATCAAGCAGAGGCCTGATGGAACCCCGCCCCCTGGCTCAAATGTAGGCCTAGGTTTAGCCAACAGCTGATCACATGTTATATAGGCCTTCCAATTACAACCCGCCCGCCCTCCTTATTAGCATGCTAATTACCATAGCTCGTCGAGCTAGCTCAATGTCTCGTTTACACGATCGAGCAGCCGACGAGAAACATCGAGCAAACGTCAAGCAGACGTCGAGCAATTAGCACGTGTATTTTGAATACATTTGCTCGACGTTTGCTCGATGCTTGCTCGATCGTGTAAACGGGGTATTAGTATTCGGATGGGTTGTGGTTGTTATCTGTGGACAGGTAATCCATTGTTGTATGCAACCAGCCACACAAGCCAACTCAGCCTGGCCATCCATCCACGGGTAAACGCAACAAGTAGGCTACCAGCGAAAGCTGGTGCATAAACAGGTACACCGCGCGAATCGCGATGCAATCTAGCCCCGTACCCGTGGCCTCGCAGTGCAAACTGTAAACTAGTGCGAAGAAAACTAAGATCAGCGCCGTGCTGTGAACATTATGGCTCAGGAAGACTTTACACATTTACTAGTTTTTTTTCCAGCAGCACAAATAATTGTTCAGCTTACAGCATAACAACAAACAAACTCATTTCGCAGTTCTCAGTCAATTTAGTCACTCACTCCCTCACAGGCAGGTCGTTAGTTATTGACCTTTTTCATATACACAGAACTAATATTATCATGACAAAAGTCCTTAAATCTTTATCAACTAGTCAACTACTGCAACTACTTGTTTACGTATGCGGCCGTCCCACCAACTTTGATCTTTTGAGCGGAAAATTGTCACAACGGTTATTGGCAATGCTGCTCTGGAAAACGTTCAGACCGATTTCGTTTTTTACGCGCGAGAGCTAGCACTAACTATAGCGTGTATTAGCTATGGTAATTCTGTCTTGGTGTCTGTCTTGTGTCTCGTGTCTGTCACGTCCTGGTACCATTCCAAGCCCAGGTGAGATAGCGTTTTCTGGTTTTTACCATATGATAGCTTAGCCTCTCTAGTATTTTGTGACAAAATTTCATGCAACTGGGTGAAAAGGGTCTCCACGAACGATGGGGAGAAAAAGGGGCACCCTCCCCCCTTTAAAAAGCGTTATTCTGCCATTAGTGGCTCGCCTAACGTAAAAAGAAATTTGAGCTAATGCTTATGAGATGCGCGAAAGCCTATTCCAGTTCCGGTTCAGTAGTTTAGCTGAAAATAGGGGTGTTCACGCTAAGTTAATATACAAATACCAAATTCTCTATCTGGATCGCATAACGACAGTAGCGTGACGCCACCTTGTGAATGATATAGACTTGTGTCGCAGCCCGAAATCGCCAAAAAAATCTATAAAACCTCATTCAAGGTCATTGAATTCGGCGCCAATCGAGAGCCAGTGTACGTTTCCTATTAGTGATTAATAGTAACCTAGGCCCTATCTCGCACCGTTACTGGGATACAGCGACTTATTCGCCAAAAATTGAAAATTTTGCCCACCCCCCTTTCATTTAGCGCGGTCGTTCGGGGTGACCCCTTTCGAATTTATGAAAAAGCTTTACAGTTCCTGAAACTAGAGTCTTTCAGGCAGCCGACGGTGAAAATTTGGTGATCCTAGCTTGCACCGTTTTTGACTGATCCACCCGCGTGACAGATAGACGGACAGACAGACGGACAGACAAACAGAACTGCGATGGCTAAGATGCGCTGAAAGCAGTAGCTGCTTTCGCGTGTAAAAATGGTTGCAGATATGCACAGACATGCTGCTTATATAACAAGCACTGGTGATTAGTTTCTCAGAAATGTAAACATCGATGGCCTTGAATGACCTTGAACCCCTAAAATAGGGGGTTTCAGTGAATTTTTCTCGATTTTGGGCTGCAACACGCATTTCAAGAGTGAACTGCGCCGAAATGGCTGGAGATAGACCAAGACAACTTGCATATGAAATTTTCAGCATTAAATGTTGAATTTAGCAGTCGAAGTCCAGATTCTCTAGATACAAAGAGGCCTGCGCACGCAAGCGTCAAAGAGGGGTACCCTTCGAAAAAGTGGTTATTTATCCGCTGTTGTCTTGTCTAGCGTGAAAATGGTTGCAAATAGGCACAGACATGCTGCTTATCATAACAAGCACTGGCGACAAGCTTCTTAGGAATGTCAACATTGATGACTTTGAATGACCTTGAACCCTAAAATATTGATTGTAAATGATTTTTTGTCGATTTTTGGCTGCAGAAGAGTGAATTGTGACGAAATGGATGGAGATAGACCAAGATTACCTGCGAACAGAAACTGCTATAGGCTCTCGCGCGTCTCATGAGCATTAGCTCAAATTTCTTGTTCTACATCTTTTCGCTGCCGAGTTCGGAGCCTGTGCGAGACGTACAGACAGCCAAGAAGATGGACGAACGAACAGACGGACCAACCGAGAGACGGACGAAAAAAACCCCTAACACTGCCTATTAGAACGGCCGCGTAAAATGTAAAAAAAAATGAACGAAACGCGCCTGGGTTGTGCGGCTTGACGCAGAATGTCTCACACTCGTCGAGAGTGTCGAACTTGTTGTCGTTGCCAAGGCAACCACTGTAAACAAACTCCTCACACTTCTCAGTCTCATAGTTGTAGAAGTAGCGGTAAGAAGTGCCGTGGCATCGGCCCACAGAGCGGGGCAAATAACAGCGATCTGCAAGCAAAAACAATTAAAACCCTTGAATCGCATATCGCTCGAAGTTCTATTACGCAATGTATGCGGGTGCTTGAAAATCGAGTTTTAAAAAGAACTTAGCAATGTGAAAAAGGGCGGCCCAGTGTACCTATAGCAGAAATATTGTCTCATTAAACCTGGCAAACTACCTTCCTCTCGTGATTTTTTTCAGTAACTTTGTTTTTAGGCCTACTTTCAAAGAAGAAGAGAGACCCCTTTGAATACGACCCTGCTATTACTTTTACCAGCGATTCTACTCACGTTCCTGTTTGATTTGTAACCTAACATAATAGAAGTAACGCATAGGTCATGTCATCATTTTTTGGTTTTAATATTGTCGCTAATTTTCAGCTTTGACTAGCATTTTCTGACCACCACACGTGTGCACTGGCCGTCAGATAAATCAACAGTACGCAGGCAAACCAGAAGTCAAAAACTGGCGTATGTTAACAAAACCCGAAAACAATACATGTATATTAGCGCAAGAAATTCAGCAGGAAAGTTCCCAAAGTCTGTGAAATCACTTCATTTGTATCTGACGACTATGGCTCTTGTTTCGACACCATCCTACTGTTACTTTTACGCAGTAAAATAGGCGCACATGCGTACCAATGCCTGGCGGTGAGACGCATCTATTTCTGCACTCGTCTCGTGTATCAAATCGGTTGTCGTTGCCGTCGCAGCCTCCGTACCAGAAGCGACTGCAATCGCCGTAGGTCGAGTCATAGTACCAGTAGATGGTGTAGTTAGAACACGGTCCGGTCTCCCGGGCTTGCTCACACACGGCTAAACGCAGCAACATTCGCACCAGACTCACCACCCATTCTTTAAATAAACTCATTCTGAGGATAAAACACTGCGTTACATAAGTTACATAGATTTATCAAATTAGAGTTTTTATACACAGATTTCTTATGACGTTTCGGCAACCAAGGAAGGTATTTCTTCGGTTGCTGAAACGCCAACAAATTAGCAAATAAAGTATCAATTTTGACAAATTAATATCTCACCAGCTGCTAACCCTCAGAGCAAACAAGAAGCCCAGCTATCGCTATGGTGGGCCGACTGTACTACCTATATCCGAAGGCCAGCGTCTGACTTGCGGTCACGGAAAAAAGCGGTTTTCCAAAGTGACTACAGTCCTATAGATGCTATGCTGACGCTGCTACATTGAATGCTACAATCAATACTAGTATACAATACGGTAATTCGGCGCACGTGAGTGATGGCTGCAGGCAGCAACTTTGCATTCAAAACTGCGGTCAAACCGCTGCAGACATATAGTTACTATTGACAGCCTATAGAATTTCGTCATCGCCCTATCCAACAGTGATATCGCCGACTCCTTATGACGTACCGTTTATCCACAATACATGTGTATTGACAGACGGACGAACGACACATCGTGCCCAGGGCTCTATCTATTGGTCGGCCAAAAACTGTAAGACTAAAACTTCACCGTAAACTTATGCAGCCGACAAAAACAAACAGCGACTACTGACGAGCAATCTGGTGCTGGTAAGCACAGCCGGCGTTGAACGGACCAATCGCTGCACTGACTCCATCCGGACAGCAACCGAATGCCGAGTCCTCGCACGTCTCCGTGTAGCTACCGTGCTCCGGACACCCGGCAAAGTTCGGGCCTGAAGCCGTCTGCACGCCATCCAGGCAACATTCGTACTGCGTCCTGGCGCATTCTGACGGGATTTGAACTTCTGTCGGCGCCGGTGGTGCTTCAGCGGTCGAGGCTTTAGTGGTTAACTCGTCACAACCTTCAATCGGTTGATAAATCAATCAATCATCAAATAAGCAATTAATTAACAGCGGTGTTATAGCTCTTAGTGGAAGCACATTTCAGAGCTACGGAGCGTCACCATGGGGTCACACAGTATTACCTGCCACCCGACACAGGTGAACGCCCCTGCCTAACCCCAGCCAGATAGGCCGGTACTCGATTTACTTACACCGGAGGGTCGAAAGGCTGAGTTGACCTAAGCGGCTGGTTACATATCGAAATGGTTTACCTGCCCACAGGCAGTCACCCATCCAAATACTAACCCGGCTCGGCGTAAAGTAACTTCGTTGATCAAATGAAACGTGTTACCGCTACGCCATGCCACCAACCCATAATAAACATTATATAGCACAGCATATCAGCATGCAGTCCAGCTAGGATGTCAAAAGAATATCAAGAAAGACAGCAAAAGTCTGCACCAACGAGTGTCCATCTACAAAAACAACACAAATAGTCTACCAATGCAAGACGACGCAAGTAAAAACAAGATCGTCAGGCCTTGCTTAAAGTTAAACACAGTCCGCCGGTAGCCGCAATATGACGCACATATAAAACACAGAATAAACTCATGTGACCCTGACCTTCAAGTACGACCTTGAAATTCAGTAAAGTTCTAGAGGTTGCTGAAGTAGCCTACATATTCGTGCAAACGTCACTCAACCAAAGTACAGCGGTTCATGAGTTATCGTGGAAACAGAAAAAAAAAACAAAAAAAAAACGAAAACAAAACTTGACGGCCATACGGAAAACAATACTCTCGTCTCTACTGCGGACAGTGTCAGGAACAATTAAACTGAAAACGATGTGCGTGCCTTCTGCGTTGCTGCCGGCGGCCGGTCGCAGTCCGTCAGGGCAACACCCGTAGGTTGTTTCAGCACACGGACATCCCTTCTTGTCCGGTCCTAGCGCCGCGGTTCTACCATCCGCACAGCAGCCGAACTCCGAGTGGAGGCAAGAGCCGGGAGTGCGACCGGAACATGACGTGAGATCAGCGTCAGCAGCCGCTGTGATTCCGTCCGGACAACATCCGAACTGCGACTCTTCACACGCTTCGCCCGAACCTTCCCGCGGCAAGTCCACGTCTTCGTAGTAATCCTCCTCCTCCCCCGCGCACATTATGTCGTCTTCGTCTTCTTCGTACATTTCTACGCAAAGAAAATCGTCGACAGGCGTTCAAAACGTTTCTATACTGTTAAGCGAAAGATATCTAGGCCTACTGTACATCATATTTTGTGACTTTCTAGCATACCGGTAGCCTCCTGCGACTGAAATGCGTTTGCTCTATAGCATTTTTCCAAAGCTCGGATTTTATTGCATAGTTTATCTTCAGCTTCGTGCCTTCGTACATTTCTGCGCGAAGAAAATCGACAACAAAATCGTCGATAGACATACGACGGGCGTTCAAGACGTTCCTGGTCTGAAACCATTAACCGAAGAATAGGGGCCTATCCACATATCTACGTCATGTACATTATGTTTTATGACTTTTTAACGTAATTGAAATGTGTTTGGTCCAGCATTTTTTCAAAGCCCGGAAAACTTCCGTAATGTAGGCCTAAATGCGCGTACAAAGTGACATAACTTAACTAAACTTACATAAATGACATAACGTCTCAGTTCAGTTCAGTTACGTCGCTCTGTACGAGCCTTAAAACTTGTCCAACGTAATTGTTCGTTTTAGCAGAAGCCGACAACCGGCAACAGAAATGAACTAGAAATTTGGGGCAAAGCCCAACGTGAGTCCGCCCGGCGCCCTAAGTCCGATGGGGGGTTAATTCAGTGGGTTGAAATTTCCCCTGCAGCACAGTCACGTGGCCATAAGTCAAATGCATTAGCATACGCTGAACGTGCATTGTCGACTTAGAGCGGGTCAACATCCGCGCCTGCAACTTTTTTGTTAGTAGACCAAAGTTTACCAAATTTTTTTCTTGAACCCAGCAGAGAAAATGGTCAATTAAGTTTGTTTCCGATTGTTGATATCTCGATCAGTTTTTAAGATATTTGCGGTCAAATTCAAAAGTTGTCCGAAATCTGGCCGAATTTTCGAGTTTTTGGCCCTCCCAAATTTCTGGAGTGCAGGCCTCCCAAAAATTTGTACATAAGTGATAATGCCCATTTTAAGGCCCGTCATGTGGCAAAGTATCGTGAAACTACTCCCACAACCCCCAAAGTTATAGGTGCGCACTTGCTGAAATTTAAGCCAATTTTGGACCCCCTTGAAAAAATTTGCAAAGGAGATCCCCGTTCCCGGTGGGGTGTGCTAGCAAGACTTGGTCATTCTCTAGCGCATGTAAAAATTAGGAGTGCAGCACCCCCTAGAGGCCGAAATATGGTGTTCCGAAAAAAGCGCTCTAGGTGGGTACAATTTCACCTTCAGATCTCCAAGTTTACTGGACTAAAGTTTACCGGACTTGTATCGCCTAACGCGGGAAAAATCGCGGTGCAAGTAACTTATCCGATTTTGAATATCTTCATCCGTTTCGGAGATATTTGCCGCCGAACTTTAAAATCGTCCGAAATCGGACAAAATTTTGCATGTTTTTGGCCCTTAAAATTTTTTGGGGGTGGGCCCTGCAAAATTATGGATGGCATTATGAAATTCGGCCTAGTGCTGATTACCGCGCAAAATTTCGCGCCGATCGGCCGACGTATCTCGGAGATCCCCCGTTGACAAAAAAAATCTGCAGTAAAACATATGCTCGCTCCGCAAGCTATCGCTTCTGGGCGGACTAAAAATGGCCACCCGTCAGGTTGGTAGGCCCCTACTTACCGTCACCAGCTGTTGAAGCTGAACTTGTATTCATGTGTCTGGCGCACTGTTGCTGACAAGTTTCAAGACTGTCAAAAGCATTGTTCGACACGCTACAGCCAGACTGCAGCTCAAGGCACTCGCCAGCTTCACTGTCGAAGTAAAACGGCTTCGGGTAGAAAAAGCTGCACCAACCGGTTTCGAGCGACAAGAGACATATGTCTGCAACACAGACAGTTACGTAACATAAATACGTACATTAAAAATTAAACGAAAAAATAAACGCAGTTTCTACAGTTATCAGGGGACATGTTCACGTATTCTTAACGATGTTAGTAAGCACTAAGCAGTAAAGCACCTAAAGAATTTGTCGCGGCTGAAACGGTGCAAAACTTATTGGCACGTGCTGACATAATACGACCTTTTTATTGAAAATAAACTGTCACGTTTTTCAAGGTTCTGTGGACCACACACGGTGTTTGCGAAAAATTAAATCACAATTAAAATTACCCCCCTCCCGCCGTGAAAAAAGCAATAAATAAATCAAACCAGATTCGGTGGAAGAATGCGTTGTGGTAGCAGTGCGACGACGACATGCTCTCCTGGGTTTGCTCGACGTCGCAGGAACTTCACTTGTCGAGCGACTTTCTGACAACTTGGAACCTGCAGCAGCCTCCGATGTGATGACGTTTGGTGTTGTAGTCGAAGCACCTGCTGTCACAGAACTTTGATTAAATATAGACCCCAAGCTCAATTTTGTCACGCTAATGG
>Ga0209367_1008904_pt1 | contig 13691 bp, 12 predicted proteins | sample WorMetLIZISLAND2_FD_187412 | JGI IMG/M metagenome (GOLD analysis project Ga0209367, IMG submission 187412) | Marine gutless worms symbiont microbial communities from Max Planck institute for Marine Microbiology, Germany - Olavius geniculatus... ... | reverse complement strand
GGTCTATATAACAGGTGATCAGCTGTGGGCTAAGAGCCTATGCCTAGGTTTACATTTGAGTCAGGAGCGGGATTCCAATAGGCCTACTTGAGCCAGCTCGATGTTTGCTCAACGTCTGCTCGATGTTTGCCCGCCCTATTAAGCAGATAATGCAAGGCACAACACTTAGTCTCGAAAAAGAAGCAGACCAAAAACGTCGTGGATAGACAACAACTCGCTGATGGTGTGGCCAAGCTTCGGAGCGAGGACGGCTGAAGGCAAGACAAGGCGTACAAGACTTTTGGACGCTGGCAATACGTTTGGCCCTACACAGCGACAGCTGGGCTTTTTGTTACGTGTGACAGACTGCAGTGTGATGTGTTTTTGTACAGCTACCGCGTTCGGCATCGGAGTCTACTTCTCGAACGACTTCTCTTTGTCGTTGTGCTACGCGACAAAACATGTCATCCAATGCCGAGTTTTGACCGGCCACTACCATAAAGGGAAGTTTGGCCTTATCGAGCCACGTGTCCGAGACAGCATCAGCTTGCATCTGTACGACTCGGTGGTAGATTGCATGAAAAATCCCGACACATTCGTCATCTTCAGTGATCATCAGGCCTACCCCGAGTATCTGATTACCTCTCGGCGTTAGGTTTAAAGCAAGTGCACGACAATACGTAACCGAGATTGTCTGGTGATCCATTTCACAGATTTGTCCGATTGACTTTCGATCCATCTCGTTTGGTATTTATGACCATGAGTTTTGCTGTTGCACAATACGTTCGTTAATATGCATTTTACCTTATCGTCCGACCGTCATAGGACACATTATGCATCTTGTGCGTCTGTCCGTTTGTCCGCCCGGTCTCTCCCGTACGGGCCTCTGGCTCGAAAACAAAAAGGCATTATGTGAACCAAAATTGATCCGAACGTACTTCGGAACAAAATTAATCAAACTTATTGTATTTTCAGCTCAAGATGTCAAAAGTCAGGCGGATGGCCGTTTATTATGTCGGCTCTGGATTTTTGGTTTTTGTCTGCAATTTACGGTTACCGATTACACTAAAGCCACCAATTTATGCTCTGAACACAATGGTGACCTGAACAATTCATTTTTAAAGTTTTATTTCTGTAATTTTTATGCTCACACGTTTCCTCATTTTGTGGTCACCTCATCTTAAATAATAGTTTACGCTAGCGCTCTAGGCTACTACAATCAATATGTAGGTCAAAGAACAGAATAGCATAGGCTACTAAATTTAAATTTGGTATAGTGGGATTATACACGCATAATGAAAATGCTAAAAATGTACCATTTCAGGGAGATGTTAAGGCAAAATTGAAATTGTGACCACTTATAAGCATGCTGATCTTCTCTGTCGGGAATTTGCGAATGCCCGCCAGAAAATTAAAACCAACTGTTTCCTCTGCAGCGTTTTTTTCACTTGTCGATTCAGATCAGACTTCTCAAAGCCAGTGCAAGAGAATTGACGAAGTAAATGACCATAACTAGCTTTTGTCCAGTGCGATTGCGTTGAAGTAAACGTGAAGCTTTTGTCCATGCCCCGACATGTTGTTTATCGTTATAGTATTTGCCATAATGTTACATTGGTTTATTCTTGTGCACTGCGTTTACATGACATTTTGTGTCTCCGTCTTGCTTACAATGTAGGCCTACCTGATGTAGACTAAAAATAGCGAAAAGGAAAAAGTAGAGGAAAAAGTTTGTTAGCGGTGTAGATTCAAAATAGGGGAAGTGAAAAATAGAAAAATGAAGTTTTAACAGGGTGTTGACTGCCACTAAAATAGGGGAGGGGTTCGATTTACACCCTTGACAAATCTCTCCCCTGCTGCGTCCACCAGGTATTGGGATAAAAGCGACTGACAATATTTTAGCTTTTTAATTGGCGATACAGTCTGAATCGATTGTTTTCCGGTCTTTCAGTGAAAGTGTGATCACCAGTTCAATATTGAAAAATTTATTAAAGCAAACACAAAAAAACACAAAGCACAACACACGCACACAATGAAAATAGTAAAAAAAAAGAAAGAAAAAAAATGTTTTTAACTAGATGGTCGTTATGACTCCGTCCACTGTTATGCCTCCGCCAAGGTGTGGCAAGAAGCTAGCTATCGCAGAGCGTAAATGCGAAAACAATGGAAATATTCCATTTTTGCCTGGTTTATGCGAGTGTCGTAATTTTCAGTTAATTGTTTTCACTGCATTGGATTTACGTCGTGTAATAACTTCAGCTGTTCTTACACGTTCATTACAGGACTGGAAAAACTAGGTTTTTGAAGAAATTTTTCACGCTTTAGGTTATTTAGGTTTTTAAGCTTTTTGTCCAATGAACACCGTGCACAAAATTACAACCCAGGAAACACGTGTTATAAACCCTCTTATGAGTGAACGACATAAAGACTTCATTGAGATCGTAACTCAAAAATCACGATTAAAGTATGAATAAAATGTGATACGTAATGAATTTAACAACAAATTGGCAAAACCTAAAACAAAACCTTTGCGGTTTTAAATTTAAACAAAAACGTTAGAAACCTACGTTTTATTCGGACCAATTTTCCAGTCCTGATTCGTCCTATTGCTTTCGTTGCAATATTAGTCGCGCAATCCGCCGACAATACACTATTGTGCGAATGTTGGTTATTTGGCAGCATATTCTTTCACTCGTCGCTTTTACATATTTCAGCAATAACGTGCATTGTTTTTGTGCTCATCAAGCCGTTGATTTAAATATTCGTGAATGCTGTTGAACGTATCTTGAAAAGGCCGAATTAGGCTAAGTGGGGCATAGCTTGTAGCAAAAAAATTAAAGCGGAGTTCAGTCGTTTCATTTCAATTGTAAGTTGACAACCAAGTTGTTACTTTGTTGTGCAATAATTATTAAATAATAATAAGAGCATCGTAAAACTTCCTGCGCAGGGTTGAAAAATGGAGATGGGGCAATAATTTGCAATTTTTCGACAGCGACAAATTTCAGGCAGATTAGACATGTGTGCTAGATCGGACATGATATTAGAATGTTTTATTTCTCTTAGATTTATCTCTATGAACGAAAGATTTTAGCCCATAATGTTGCACTTCGAATAAAAAGTTTACGACAAGAAATGCTACTTTTTTGGGCGGGGGGAGCATTTGCCACCCCTTCCACGACGCCACGGCACCAACATTCCTCAAAAGTTCATCTTTTGGAGACAACCGGGTAACTGGTAAAATATTTTCAAAAATTTAAAATAAATTGAATAAAAATTAAGATTTTTGCTTAATATTTTTCTCACCAATTACCCAGAGACTAACTACCGGTACATTTTACTAAAATACTAGAATATGTGAACAGCCTATCTTCACTGCTGACATACCATAGCTTATTATCTTAACAACAAGAAAGCCCAGCTGTCGCTAGGAAAGACACGCTACAACCTATACAGTTGCTGTTGCAGTGCTGACCTTTAAGATCATCCAAGGTCGATGATTTTTATTTTATCTGAAAGCGCGTATGTTACTTCCTAAGATTTTCGTTGAAAAACACACATTTTCCTGCCCCTTTTATTTAACCCCAAATTTAAACATGTTCCCCTAAAACTAGATCGTTAAAATTCTGCACACCTATGTCTAACACGCAGTGCTAATTATTCGTATAAAAAGTTTTCCTTTACGACCAACCGTTTAGCCGCAATACATCCGTCACAGACCAACGACGACAGACAGACAGACGACAATTGTGCCATAGACGCTCTACGTCCGTCATAGCTGAAGCGCGTCAATAAAACCGGACACGTTAAAACAATACGTAAACAAAATATATAATTTTACTTCAAACACAGTCACAAAATTGAAAATAATAGAACGGTAAAGGCATGCATAAAACAAAATATATAAACTTACACAGATTATAATACTCATCAAAACAAAGCTTCGCTAACTTAAAGTGCAAATGTAACATGGTCCATTGTTGATTAAAGCTATAACAGTGACTATCAGCAACATACAGGGTGGCCCAAAAAGTAAGGTATTGCATTTTGTCCATATTTTTGCTAAATACTGACCAATTTTCAAATTTTTTCACCTGTAGACTCTGCAAAAATTTGCTACATGCACACCACATTTATGTCACTACACTACCTTGTAAAACATAAATATTAAAAACTAACAATATTTACAGATGAGCAGAAGGTATCATGGTAATTTTTAAAGTATTTAAGTAAAATGTTAAACGTGAATTATAGCAAGAGTCTAAAATGTTAACATATAACTACAAAGTGAGTTTTAAATTTTTAGCAAAATACTGCACATTTTGTAGGGTTGCACGATCGAAATATAATGCTAATGCAGTTAACTGAGCAAAATTGCTGACGCCAACCAGCATCAATGTACATTAAAAATTTATGCACAAAATGGTTCAAATATTCGGAAAGATGTTCAATATGTTCTCTGTTGTTCTTTACACTTACTATAACTTATATTTAACATTTCCGTCAAATACTTTAAAAATTTACCATTAGACCATCTGCCGATTAACAGAAATTGTTGGTTTTGGGATATTTATGTTTTACAAGGCAAAGTAGCGACACAATAGATGTGGTGTGTATGCCACTGAGTAGCAAATTTTTTACAGAGTCTACTGGTGAAAAAATTGTGAAAATTGGTCAATATTTAGTAAAGCTTACTTTTCGGGCTACCCTGTATATCATCGTCGTTGTCAACATCATCATTTAATTTACCAAATCGCTTACAATTTACATTACAGTACAGCCTGCGGCGTAAACAATTAGGCCAGAAACTGCTCTTACAGTTGTACAAATACTATCGTACGGTAATAAGAATAAAACCACGACATTGAACGGTAAACACGATACTGCAAAACAAAAAATGCTGCAAAAACGAAAATGCATGCAACACAAAGTTTTATAAAATGATCGAAAACAACTAATTGTAAACAAATTTAACAGTGTTGACGCAGCGGTCGTGTAGGCCTATAGTCAGAACTGTCAAGTGGTACGAAATATATCCTACAGCACAGTGTTTTAAATACACTGTCATATGATAACATAACGCTATTTCATATGCTCGTGAATTACTTTTCTCATTAGGTCATTTGCTGTCAGTATGGCATGTCCTTCATACGGGTCGTAATAGCAATAGCCGCGCAACCAAAGGCCAGGACACGATCTCGAGGAATCGCTGTACATCGCCGACCTGTAACAATAGCCGGCCCTCTCGACACCAGGACAGAAGGTGTGATAGCAGTGGCCCGTAGTTGAGCGGACACCGTGCAAGCACGCGTCCGATGCATTAACCCGCTCTCTGTACAGATAGCACGTACCGTTATAGGTGTATCCGGGGCAAGAAATATAATAGCAGTAAAAGTTATCGGACATATCGCTGCAGTAGCCCGCATTACCAAAGTACTTTCTGTATCTGTAGCAATTACCATAGAGTCCATCGTATTCGTAACCCAAACAGCTGGTTGAGTAGCAGTAGCCATCGTAAGATGATTTAACAACACCATCGGCACACGCGTCCGCAGCTCCTCCGACGTAGGTTTTGTACCGATAGCAGCTTCCCGCGACCGCGTAAGAGCCGTAACAGCTGACAGAGTAGCAGTAGCCGTCGGATGACCTAATACTACCTGGCTTTGTACACAAATCGGAACTAATTCCAACATACGTTTTGTACCTATAGCAGGAGTTAGAGTGCTCATGATAGAAGCAGTTATGTGAGTAGCAGTAGCCGTCAAATGGTTCACCCCAAGGGCTAATAGCTCCGCATGAACGCTGTTTTTGTCCGTACGTTTTGTACTCGTAGCAGATGCCTCGGAAAATGTATTCGGGGCACGAATTTGTGTAGCAGAAGTCATCCGACGATATGATCCCGCTGCAGTTACCCCCCGAACTATTGACGTACTCTCTGTGCTTGTAACAAAAGCCATTGTGCTCGTAATAAGGACAGAAAGTGTAATAACAGTAGCCTGTAAATGACTTGACACCAGTACACGTGTCTGATGCATTGACACGTTCACGGTACACATAGCACGTACCGTTGTAAATGTAATCAGGACATGACGTGTAGTAACAGTAGTTGTTCGGCGATCTAACTCCGGTGCAGTTGCCCGAACTATCGACGTACTTTCTATACTTATAGCAAGATCCCAAGTACGCATAATGCGAACAGTTGTGAGAGTAACAGTAACCGCGGTACGATTTAATTCCGCCAGCCGTACATGAGCCTAAAGTTCCGACTTTCGTTTCGTAGTAATAGCAGATATTGCGGTAAGTGTGACCAGGACACGAAGTGTGGTAGCAATGGTTGGACAATAATCTAGTTCCAGCTGGGCAACTGCCGGCGCCATCGACGTGCGTTCTGTATGCGTAGCACGAGTCGTTGTATGCATAATTCCAGCAGTTCTTGAAATAGCAATATCCGTTGTAGTATCTAACCCAATCTCCAGCACACAGACTTATATTTCCGACGTACGTTCTGTAATGAAAGCAAAAATCGGCGTAAATATATCCAAGACAATAATTGTAATAGCAGTAGCCTGTAGACGACCGTACACCCGTGCAAGTGTCCGAAATATGGACCTGATCTCTGTACCGGTAGCACGTACTGTTGTAAATGTAACCAAAGCAAGAATTAGAATAGCAAACATCGCGCCATACGCCATTGCAAATGTTCGCTCTGCCGGCGTCCTTTCTGTGTTTGTAACACATACCCGCATAATAGTAAGGACATGAACTGGAACAGTAGCCTTCAAATGACATGGCACCAGTGCACGTGTCCGAGGTGTTGACGTCACGCTGTCGGTGAATATAGCACGTACTGTTGTAAATGTGACCTGGGCACGAACGGTAATAGCAAAAGTTGCCTCCTCTGATCCCGCTGCAGTTGCCCGAAAAATCGATGTCATGTAAGTATTTGTAGCAAACGCCGTTGTACATATAACCACGACAAAAACTTTAATAGCAGTAGCCTGTAGATGACCGGACACCAGCACAAGTGTCTGACTCGTTGACACGTTCTCGGTACGTGCAGCAGGTGCTGTTATAGATGTAATCCGGACAAAAATTGTAGTAGCAATAGTTATGCCTATTCGGTGATCTAACGCCAGTACAGTTGCCTGCATTACCGACGTATTTTATGTATTTATAGCAAACACCGTTGTAATATCGGTACTTGGGACATGAACTGTAATAACAGTAGCCCGTTAATGGAGACCTGACACCCGCACACCTGCCCGGCACAAGTATTTCGGTGTCTCTGTACAGGTAACAAGTACCGTTATAAGGGTAGCCAGGGCACGAATTATAGTAGCAGCGAAGGTCTGCTCTGAACCCGGTACAATTGTCCGCGCTCCAGACATCACGCCTGTACTTGTAGCAGAATCCATCGTACTCGTAATCAGGACATGAATAATAGCAGTACTCCGTTGAAGAACGGCCAGCACATCTGTCTGAGCATCGTTTTCTGTTTTTATAGCAGGAACCGGCGTACTCGTAGTACGAGCAGTTGTGAGAATAGCAGTAACCGTCCAGTGATTTCACCCCATAACACAACTCCGAACGACCGACGTACGTTTTGTACTGATAACAGATACCACCATAAGTGTACCAAGGACAGGAAGTGTAGTAGCAATGATTGCCTAGTAACGTACTTCCCTCCGCGCAATTGCCCTGACCACTACTGTGCCGCTTTCTGTACGCATAGCAAGAGCCGTTGTACGGGTAGTCGAAACAGTAGTTCGAATAACAGTACCCGGTTAACGATCTTATCCCGTCAATACACGGACGTGTACTTCCGACGTACGTTCTGTAGCGATAGCATGTACCAAGGTAAGAGTAGGGGCACGAAGAATGGTAACAGTCATCGACGGTAAGGCTTAGTCCACCTCCTGAAGAGCAGTTTCTAGGGGAGCGATCGACGTACACGCAGGAAGAGCCGTTGTGTGAATAATGCGAACAGTTCGCAGAGTAACAGTAGCCGTCGGGTGATTTGATACCAGCAGTAGGCCTACACGAGCGCCAACGTCCGACGTACGTTTTGTACAGGTAGCAGCTACCGAAATAGGTGTAACCAGGACAAATGTTGTAGTAGCAGTAATTGTCTGACGATCTAACGCCAGTGCAGTTGCCTGAACTACCGACGTATTTTCTGTACTTGTAACAAAAGTCGTTGTACTCGCAATAAGGACAGGAAGTGTAATAGCAGTAAAATGTAGATGACCTAACACCAGTGCATGTGTCTGACGCATTGACACGTTCACGGTACACATAGCATGTACCGTTGTAGGTATAATCGGGGCATAACGTATAGTAGCAGTAATTGTCTGGCGATCTAAAACCAGTACAGTTACCCAAACTACCGACGTACTTTCGATACTTATAGCAAGACCCAGCGTAGTCGTAATCGGAACAGTTCATGGCATAGCAGTAGCCGTCGAACGATATCGCTGCACCGCTACAGAAACCGAACCTTCCGACGTGGGTTTTGTATCTGTAGCAGTTTTCTTGATAGAAGTGCTGGTAAGGGTAGCTGCAGTAATCCGACGAGTGAGAGGTGGTCATAGCCAGAGTCAGGATGGCGACTATGATAGTGGTGACGAAAATTCCGGAAAGTGACAACCATATTGAGATGCGACCAAGCATTCTTGCATGTGGCGGGTCCGACACCGCTTTTTTGCTTGCCGCAACTACACACAAACGTGAAACAAAAATCAAATGTCAAATGTCAAAAGTCAGTTTATATGGCGCGTGCCTTTCAAAAGTAGCATGTCGTTTTACAAAGAAAGTATACGTCTCACGAATAGAGCGCCGGAGCTACTGCGTATTTTGGCCTTGTTAAGCAAAGGGGCGAAATACAATGTGTACCGTGGCAGCGATCTGCGACAACTAGGCATACACCGTGTCCGAAAAAAGTAACCCCCTAGACATCGTACAATAGAAATTTCAAATCTGAACAAATTTGAACAACATTTTGCACACTCAATTTTCGATAAATTGCTAAAATGATCCCCGAGTTTTTGGCCAAAATGTTATTTCTTAATGGAGTTAATGTTTTCTGAATATCGATAGTAAAATATTTTCGTTACCAATATGGCGTTACATAAGAAAACCCCTGTGTTATTGTTCAGTAGCGTAACTTCAAATAACAACATTTGATTCTAACAAAATTCTACATCAACAATGCATCATCTATTGGCAAGTAAAGTGCCAAATTTCAGTTATGTTTTCCAAAGCAAATATTGGCTTTTGTGAGGTCACCTTAAACACTTTAATTTTAAATGTTTGTAGATGACGTCACACAAGCAAACAGCTAAAACTGAAGTGTTTGGGGATAACGTTACAAAAACCGCTGTAACTATTGTTTGCTTTCGCCGATTTACATAAGATTTTGTATTTTGTTTGCTAACAGATGATGCTTTGTTAATGTAAAAAATTTCCAAAATCAGATGATTTTTGTTTAGGTTACGCTAATGTACAATAACAGATGAGTCAACTTATGCAACGCCATATTGGTAACGGAGATATTTTGTTATCGATATTCAACAGTTAATAACTCCGCTAAAAATAAAGTTTTTAACGAAATTTGGAGATCGCTTTTGCAATTTATTGAAGATGAAGCTGTATTCAGATTTGTTTAAATTTGACAATTCTATCGTACGATGTCTTGGGCGTTACTTTTTTTGAACAAGTGTAGATGTAACATAGCACAGTGTACCCATATAGCAAATATCACAGCCAGTTATATCTACGACGAAAATGGCTAAAATTAATTTTACATGTAGAGTCTACTACTTTATCAGCTCCACTTTGCTTGTAAGTAAATAAGTAAGTAAGTAAATGATTTGTAAAGCGCCAAAGTTTCAGAAAGAATCAGGGCGCAAAATCAAATGTTTTGTGTTTTTAAGTTCAGTAAGTAAACGTGGGCTAGCATGCGGTGAAAAATACCAGATACAAGAAATCTGCAACGTTTTTATCAACCAGACCACAAAAGCACAAGTTTATATGTAAATAACAAGTCAAATCGCAAACGTTTAGACATTCAATTATAGGTCTATTCAATCGCTGAATATGATATATATGTGATAACAGGTAAAAGTAGGTAAAACTCCCGTAGTCAACAGGGGTCTCTCACAGCTCTGTGTCTGTAGCGGCGGTGCTCATCTCCGTTTCAAGGCCCTGAGCCGGCAGTGAGCCGAAGCTCAGCTACATGGGTGATAGGCCAGACCTCTCCCATGTACTGCCGTTACCTTCCCAGCGGTGAAGCTGATACCAAATTATACTGCTTGGTGACAGAGGCACATGTGTGTGAACAACTTGCCCAAGGTCGTTACCCGACAGTGTCCTGGTGCGGACTCGAACCTGCGCCTCTGAGTGACCTCAGGATTACAAGTCCGGCACGTTACCGTTCGACTACCGAGCCACACACCGAGCCAGTGTGATAATAACGATGACGCTAATGACGATGATGCAGCGCACCTGCCAATATGAATGCGACGAGTCCTAAGAGAGGGTTGCAGAGCCAGAACACGACGCACGCCAAGATGATGTGTCCGGCGAACGAGGGGACATCTTGCTGTTGGGCAGTGACGTTCAAAGGCTCATAATTTAACATCTTTTTAAAAAAACAATGACGTCATTGCAATCATCTGAAATTATTCCAATCGCCTGTCTGTTTTCTAGGAAAAATGTCAACACTTTACTCTGTCTACAAGACTAATTTAAAAACACTCAATATATACTGTGTTTCATAAAAAGGACCCCTTTTTGTTTTTTTTCATAGTTCACTCAAATAATGAGCAATTTGCATGAAATTTTTTATCAGTTGTAGCTGAATAAATACTTATTCGAAATGTTTTAACAAAACATGGCAGTTTATTAAATATTCTTTGCTAGTGGTAAACGTAACGCTGACATTATAATGTGTCACAGGTACAAACAGGCTAATCCCAATTGGTGCTGCCAGTTGCTACCCTGCTTTAATGGTGAAAAATCTGGTTCGCTGGTGTCAAGTATTTGAAGTTTTACAGTTGCAGCCACAAAAACGTGCAAAGCGATCAAATTTACGTGTCTGTGGGAATAGTTGGTCTTTCACATATTCGAGCAAAACAGTGTACTATCACACCGAGCTTGCAAGATGTTGAGTTTTTGGATCGATTTCATGTTTCCATGTTGCTCAGTGCTGACACGATAAGCATTTTTCATTAGTGATTAAGTTCACCATCGAAGCAGAAGGGTAGCAACTGACAGCACCAGTTGAGACTAGCAAGTCTGTACCTGTGACACATTATGACGTCAGCGTTGCATCACGACTAGCAAAAAATATTTAATCAACTGCCATATTTTGTTCAAATATTTTGAATTAGTATTTTTTCAGCTACAACCGGTAAAAATTTTATGTAAATTGCTCATAATTTGAGTAAATTATGAAAAAAAACAAAACGGGGTATTTTTAATGAAACATTTATTTATTTATTGATTTATTTATTTCATGAAACATTGTATTTATTGATCGTGTCTCGATTAGGTCATTTGTGAAAGCTTATACCAGCCGCACGTGCACTAAAAATTTGCTAGAGGAATATGTTTTTGACAATATTTGACATTTATTGCTGTTAGTTGTTTTATCAAAACTAAAGATTAAGTAATCGTTTTTTGCAAATGTAACCAACTGTATTTTCAAAAAAAGTTCAATCGTTCCGAGCCTTGATTATTACGTATCTGTCTATCGCTAAGATGTCTACATGTGCGGCGAAACTTCGCATGCGACAATAACGTGGCAAAGCAACGTACAGTGCAGCTGTCGATCAACTCGGGTTGGCAGCTCCATCGCGCCACTGGTGACGGGCGTCTCGTGTGACGGCGCTGTGAAACCCTAGTTGATTGACACCTGCACTGTATGTACCTTTAGTTCCGCCCTGTTTTTTCGCATGCGACGTTTTTCGCACACGTAAGAAGGTGGTGTAAAACTCTTAATAAGGAAGCCCTTTACAGAGCTACGGAGCGTCGCCTGCAATATGGGATCACATTGTGTTAGCTGCCACCCGACACAGGTGAACGCCCCCCCCCTTAACACCAGCCAGACATGCCGGTATTTGATCTATTTACCGCAGAGGGATAGAAGGCTGAGTTGACCTTGGTGTTGGTTATATACCGAGATGGTTTACCTGTCCGCAGACAATCACTTATCCAAGTAGTAACCACTTAATTCCCGACCGGGAATCGAGCCCACGACCTCGCCATCGTAAGTCCGACACTCTAACGTTACACCATGAGCCACCAAACCTAAGCGTGTAACGTAATTGCATGTATAGGGTGAGCCAAAAAGTAAGTTATTGTACTTTTTCCATATCTTTGCTAAATATTGACCAATTTCACAATTTTTTCACCAGTAGACTCTGATAGAAACTTGCTACTTAGCGGCATGCACAACACACTATTATGTCGCTACACTACCTTATAAAATATAAATATCCAAAAAGTACAATATCTACAGATGGTACTAAGGTTGATTGGTAAATTTTTAAAGTATTTAAATAAAATGTTAAATATAAGTTATAATAAGTGTCAAAAAGTTTTACGTGTAGCTACGGAGTAAGTTTTCATCTTTCAAAAAATAGTGCACAACTTGTAGGTCCACACAATTGAAATGCATTGCTTTCTATGTTCATGCAGTTAACTGAGCAAAATTGCAGCCATCAACCAGCATTAACGTACATTGAAAATTAGTGCACAGCAAAATCGTTCAAATTATTTGAAAAAAAATGTTTAACATGTCCTCCAATGTTTTTTGACACTTACTATAACTCATATTTTAATATTTAAGTTAAATACTTCAAAAAGTTACCACTACACCTTCTGCTTATTTGCAAATATTGTATGTTTTTAATCTTTGTATTTTACAAAGTAGTGTAGCGACATAATAAGTGTGGTGTGCATGCTTCTGAGTAGCAAATTTCTTACAAAGTCCACTGGTAAAAAATTGTGGAAATCGATCAATATTTAACGAAGATGTGGACAAAGTGCTATAGCTTACTTTTTTCGCCCACCCTGTAGTTGTACGTTATTAATAAAACCTGTTGCTGATGATGATAAGGCCAACGTCCGTTCATGTGCGCATAGTATGGCGGCGGTGATGGTCGAACATAATACGGTGGCGGGAACTGTGGAGCCGTTGACTCAGAAAGCCTTCCGGGATCTAGTGCGTAGTGGCATGGCTCAAGTAGACTAGCTGTTACAGCACTTGAAGTGGCGTTGGAGACAGATGGTGAACTGTCGCCAGAAGTTTCCGGCTGCCGTTCCATGAGTTCCATGTTCTCAGTCATTTGCGTGTACCTAATAATAATAACACTTTGACAAATAAACTTTGCTGGAATTTCGTTCCTCACCGAGCTCGGCCGCAGATTGACTCAGATTGTCTCGAAAGATAAAGCACGTCGCGAAACAACGTACGACAGTGTTTTTCAACCGGGGTTCCGCGGAACCCCAGGGTTCCGCGAGCATCTGCCAAGGGTTCCGCAGCTGGCCAGTAATAAATAAGCTAGCATGCGAAATCTTGCCAAACAATGTCGTAGAAATACTCATCATGAAATATTTTGTTCGAAATTCCGTTTCTACACGTTTATTTTTGCATAGACCAACTCTGTTAAATGATTTTTGCTGTTAGTAGTCTTGGCGTATTTGCATTTTTAGGA
>Ga0209367_1008903_pt1 | contig 13691 bp, 4 predicted proteins | sample WorMetLIZISLAND2_FD_187412 | JGI IMG/M metagenome (GOLD analysis project Ga0209367, IMG submission 187412) | Marine gutless worms symbiont microbial communities from Max Planck institute for Marine Microbiology, Germany - Olavius geniculatus... ... | reverse complement strand
GGTCGTCTCGCCGACGTAATCACCTGTTTCAAATTTTGTGTCGATCGGTTGAGGGGTTTCGGATCTGCGTGGGGTCGAATTTTGCCATTCTCCCTTTACTTAGCCGGTCGCCATTAACACAGGGCTGGCGCTACCGCGCAGCCTGTGATGTTAGTGTTAAAATGTTTGTATAAGAATGATATAATCTTGACAGATTTCACTGGCAAGTAACCACTGATAATGTGATGTGATATTCCACAATGTCATTAATGTTTTGACTTAACCTCTCATAATTCACACTGTAACAGCATGACAATATGCACACAACTTCTTGTGCAGAAGCTACAGATGATGACTGCTGATTATTGACCAATTCAAGTACCAGGAAATGCACTTGAGTCCCAGAACCACTCCCAATGATCAGTTATCCCCACAGTCACCTTTGGTTGAATAAAAGTCCTCACACCTTTTACGTTTTTTTCTGCAAAATGTCAAGACACATCGCACAAAATGCACCAAAAATGCTGCAAAATACAATGCTGACGCTGCTACTGTTACCAATTCAATCTAATTCAATTTTTTTAAACTGACCAATCGTTTTGTGGAGTTGTTCTACAGTATGTTAAAGTGGGCCCCAAAATGACCTCTTGGGAACTGTTAGAGCAATGGCAGTAGAATGATACATCGAAACAACATTAACGAATGATAATAAGATCTACTTACTTGTCTAAGCTAACACCAACAGCATTACCAGCAACGAGCAGCGATGCCAATGCTATCTGAACAACAGAAACAATGATTTCAACCACTAATGCTCCGCTAAACCACTGACTATTGGCACTCTACAAATTAACTATTTAAATTCAAGTCAAAAACCTGCTAGACATACCTGTGGAATTCTAAGAAGAATATATGAAGCACCATATTAGTGAGAAAGTAAGTAAGTAAGCAAACAATGCAGATGAAATGAGACGTAACCAACATCTGGGAATAGTGAACAGGTGAGCAGGTTCAAATGACACCACTGAGAACTGGCAACAAGCCTAGAAGCAGGCACAAACAACGCACATGAGAGAAAGCGCAGTAAAAAACATAAACAAAAATGTCATACAGCAAAAAACAAAATGGTCCGACTAATCAACACAACAGATATATCGCTGTGCAGTGTGCATCTAACATAAACATTAAACAATCTCCTGTATGTCCTGTAACAGATATGAATAACACACCTGGGCAGGTGAAAACAAGAGACAGGAATCAGTTCGGAGAGATTTAGAAATGAAATCGCTGACACCATTTCTCAAGCATTCCGGGTCAGAAATGTTGGTCCTTGCCTAGCAACAACAACCTGCTTATTGCATCTCTGATAACACACTAAATTTACAACCAACTATAAGCTGTTAATGAACAAATGTTCTGTCTTAATAAATTACAGTTCATTCATTTATTCACCTATTTCAGAAAAAACAGCAAAAGGCACATTGATCACTCCTAACAACGAGTTGTTTGATGCAAAATAACCAACACAATAAACAAGACAATGACAATGAAACATAAAACACAGAAAAAATAAACTGTTAATCCACAATAAACATAATTACAGTTAAGTAACAGGATTACATATCTTGTCGAGTTATACAAGAACAAAGACTTAGAGCACGTTGCATCAACATTGTTCATGATCTTGGTTCAGCTAAACCTAGATCAAAAGTTGAACTGAGTTCACGTTGAATTACGTTGCACCAAGTTGAACTCGGATCAAATAATCCTGTTCAGTTGAACGTCCATGGTTACACTGTGGATGTTGCTGATTGGTCAAGCACGCTCAGCCCGTAAACCAACTATGGTGACGTCACAGTCACACGCAATGCTTACGAAACAGTCCAGCACCTATTGGCCATGATTTGTTCGAATTTTAAGTCTCCCTGAAATTATTGCACAATCTTCACATTAACAGTTGCATACTAAAGTTCCGAAAATACGCATATTGTGTTCCAATAGTCATTTATTTATTATTCTATGTTCATTGTCAAGATTTATGTTTACCGTAGCTACGGCATAGCAACGATGCATCAGCACTCTAAAATGTAGTTTATTTATCAACTAATTAATTTATCCTGCAAAAAGACCACAGAAAACAGATATAACACAAATCTAGTGCAGACTTTGGCAGGTTGCTATGTATGGCTGGAAACAAATAGTCTATCTAGCTAATTTACCGTACTATACAAGCTGCTAATGGCTATGACAACAAATGCTAAAATTGATGTTTTAATACAATATATTATAATAAACACAAAATAATACACAGTAACAGTTAGTCCAGACTATATCCTGCACATTCATACATAAAATGACTGGCTAACTATACATTTAATCGTTCTTTATTATGGCAAAGGAAGCAGCTTAGCAAGCCGGCATACGCATATGCCTGATGATGACTGCCGTTGATTCAAATTCTCCCAGCTTCTGCCACCGTCGTTCGACATCCAAAGTATCTGCTGATGTCTTCTGTTGTTGGCTGAAAACGATCTCAACGTCGGGTCATGCGGTTCACTTCACGCTGTCCCGGAATTACCCAGAAATTCTCGGTTTGACAACACCTTACTGCCAGGTCAGTGAAAGCTTCGTGTCCACATGTCGAATCATCAGATTCGATTCAACCAGCACTTTCAACATTTCATGTAGCCCCTCTGTCAAGACTACGACCATCTTCGTGGTTTTCAATATCTCAATACTGATTCTCACGTGAGAAATATATTGTTTCTCACTCTAAATCAACATTTTGAGCCCACTAATGGCTCCTCAGTTCTCACATCTCATCATATCTTGTAACTGCCTTTGGAGATAGTGATGCATGGACTCTCAGTTCTGTAAACATTTAATTCTGGCAATGTGTTGTGTTTAGTGTTTGTTTAGGCAATGTGTCTAGTGTTGTGGTTGATGCACAGGACTGGCAGGAAGCAAGCAAGCATGACGTATGCGGATTATAGTCTATTTACTCTTATCCAGCCTTGCTATAAAATATTGGTGTGCACATTTTACAACCTTACATCTAGCATATCCAGATTACAAGTGTAATTGAATTAGACATCTTATAAATCAATACGAATGAGTTTTTGTTGCTGTGCCTAAGGTTCATTCGTATGCTTAGTGCTTACTGTAGTAGCGAAACATCACCACCAAAAAATGTGATTTATTCATGCATGTGTTAACTTATCAAGCACAAAGAGAACATAAAACGAATATCGGAATAACTGCATTAGAGGTCTTATAATTTGATACAAAAAAGTTTTTTGGACAGGACAAGATTCAAATCACAATTTTTTGCAGTAATAGTATCCCTGCATTCATCACCTGAACCGAGATCAAAATCTAATCGGTAGTCAGACGGCAGTTCAGAATTGAATGAAGATCAACGCTTGAACCGCTCTGGTGCAATGCAGATTACGGCTGAAGTAGAATCAAATTCAAATTTGACCCGAGCTCAAAGTTGAACAACGTTGGTGCAACACGCCCTTAGAGATGATTGAAATTTGTGAGTTATATGATATTATTTTCAACACTGTCTTTCAGCAACAATCACTTACAAATGTTTAACCTGAAATAGTTGACAAACAACTAAAAACACAATCATACAAACAACAGTTTCAATGATGACTTTTAGGTTTACTTTGCCTAGAAAGAGGTCGTCAACATTTCCAAAAAACACATTTTAAAAAGTGCTGGAGTTCTATGTTTCTTGCATTTTAAATGCAACAACACACTACACCTGAGCTACAGAAATTGAGGATCAATCACACAATTAAACATTTAAAAAATTTAACAATTAACAAAATTTAATATATAGTACAAACATCTAAAATAATAACAGTTTTCACTACCACAGAATGTAGACAGCTGCTAGTTAAATAAAGATATATTGCCAACCAAAAACAATCCATTCTTCTTTCTTAGACAATTACCAGTGTTAGTTTTTAATAGAAAATGATGAGTAATTATTCCAGAGTTTTTATAAAGTTAACCATCAACAAATGCTAAACCGTTACAAGCCGCAGTTAGAGCATACCTTGACGTCAATGAGAAGTCCTTCAACTGGTCGATAAGGATTGTGAACAGTGAGGTGGTAATAAAGCATCTGCATTAACAGCAGCTCCTGTGATAGGACAAGGTCGACGGCCACTTCGGGATCAAACTGAGGCATGTTGGTCACGAAGTTCGATATCGTGACGTTGAATTCTTCCACTTTACATGCAAGGTATACACACGGATATCTAAACAAACAAGCACATCTGCTTCTTAGTTTGTCAACTGCAAAATCGACCAAAGAATGACTGTGTGGTGTACCAAAGTAAAATCCAACAAGTTCATTTTAAATGCAAAAAACCAATATAATCACCATAATGAGTAGTGTGAAAAAAGTAACAAAATTCTCAAGACCATAAGTCTAACATCCTGACACTAATACGAGACTTGAAAGACAAACATGATGTCCTTCGGGTGATAGTCCATGACAGAATTATGCAGATAGAATCGTTTATAGAATGTTACAGATGTACCCTGCAACAAAACACAAAATATCACAATCACAAGCATGTTGAGAGTCAAAACCTCTCAATGAGAACTGTAATTGCCCTTGGCTGTCAAGACCGCCTCCAAAATCCAATCACCTGTTCATTTGCCCACATCATACTCCTCTAAAAATGTTAAAATGTTGTGTGCTTGCTTGTCTTGTTACAGTTTTAATTATGTGTGTTTGTGGCTGCCCTTGAGGCGAAATAAAGATATCTATAAGTATAACACGTCCAGATCTGGAAACCCAGATTCAGATCACCACTGAAATGTTCCCTGAATCATGTCCCACAACTAGAAAAAATTTCAGCAGAGTCCGTAAATAACTTTTTGAGTAATCTTGCAAAGAGAAAAACGGTCACAAAGCATCAGTTCAGCCAAGGTGAAATGCCCAAAGTACAGCTCTGCCCCTTCAAAATCTAAACACTGGTAAGTGTGGACACATCAATTCTACTACCAGTAAGATACAAGCTCAAAAAAATACTATCAATAAAAACCAAAAATAGTTAACAGCTAGAAGCAAAAAAAAACAGGAAACGTTTGCCCTTGATAGTAGTTTTAAGGACGTGAACATAAGCCATGGTCTGAAGTTTTCAAATACACATATGTAATTGTGTACAATTAGACCTCAGAAAATACAGTCACTGAAAAATAATTTCATGAACCGTAATGGAAAATGTGCATGATTGTGCAATTACGAAAATTATTTAATCAAATTCTTATAATGCTACAACTGAGCATTTACGAATAACAAGTAAGACAAGCAGTCAGATTCTTACCACGACATACACTGGCATCGGGGGGTTAAATTCGCGACAAAATGCAATTAGCTGTTCTTCATAATATCGTCTGATTGTGGTCTCTTCGGCTGGACTCAGGAAAAACTCCTTCCGAAGTGGATCCTGCAATAATAACTTACAAGCTGAAAAACTTTGCATTATTTATAGTCAAAATTTTATATACAGAGTTTGATGAATCACTGGATGGTTTGATGGCATGATGACAATGCAGACACTAAGGAAATTTGCCAATGCACACCAAAAGTGTCAAGAAAACAAACTCAGGAAATAACACTTTTCGCTAACTTGGCCATGCTGAAACTTCAACCTCATCTCTGATTTTTTTAACCCAAAATAAATAAGTTCATCATTGTCAATAACTGACAACGATACTGCAGAAATGACATCACAGATAGTGTTACATACAAAAAATTTTAAACAAACAGATACAATGCTATTTTAAACAAAAAGGAGACACCTCCTAATGGCAGTGGAAACATAAAAACACAGAAAGATGAATATTGGCATTGGCACTTACATCAGTATCCATGTCTCCGCCGCCATTCTTGGCAACATACTGATGATTCACTTCCTCTCGCAGCTGGTCGAGTTCTGACTGCTCGTGAAACGTCCAATACTTTCTCTGTGTACTCGTCGAAAACATCCCACACCTACGACACACACAGCGAGTAAATATATACACTATTCAGAATATCCCATTCTAATAAAAATCCAATTTAATTACAGAAAGAAGAGTGCCCGTTATTAAGTGACTTAGGGTGTTTATACGCTTATATCAAAAGTTATAACAATCTTCCCATCCCATTGAATGCCGCTCAATCCATGTCAGAAATACTAAAATGCAACCCAAAAAAAGAGGTTTGGTGCAGCTGCCAAGTCAAACCGACATATAGGCAAAACCAACGCTAACATCACTGCAGCATCAACTGAACAAACTCAAAGTAAAAAAAAACGACATACCAATTCAGATTGTTCAAATATAACCAACACCGGTCAAATTTTGGGTACAAATACACTAATTTAGACCAGCTTCATATTTCATCAGTAAACTCGACTCGTCGAGTGCTACAAAAGATATCATTTCACCACCGTTTAATTCTTTCCACAAATGCTGAATTTCATTTGAAATTTTATTTTATTTTGAACTTATTGCATTTTTTTGTTATTTTATTTTAAATTTTATTTTAGTTAGAATTTTTATTTCATTCTGAATTTTGACTCAATATTATATTAAATTTTATTTCATTTTGAATTTATTTTTCTTTTATTTTGTTATTTTTAAACTTTAGTTTATTTTGAATTTGTTTTTGCAGCAGGCACTTTTCTGGAATGTCTTACTTACTTTCTTACTTTACGTAAAACTTCACGACTTTGACGTTTAGCTATTCTACGTTTCTTGGTGATGACACGAGAATGTTTTTTCCGGTGGTCGCTATAATAACAGTGAGATCGGTACTTCAAAGTGCTTTTACTGGTACTTGCGGAAAGAATAAGCTGGTCTAAATAAATGTAATTGTACCAAATTTTGAAATGTAACTTACGGTATTAACCGAACATCAGACGAAATGGAGCAAACTATCACACAAAAAAACATACACTAATCTCGTTTCCTGTCAAGATCTTGTTTTCTTTTCTCCACGTAACCGGAAGCTGTTTAAGGCTGTGCGGATTAAGATATTTACATATCGATAATTCAACTACTCGAACTCGACTGATTAATATCGATAATTTTTTTTCGCAAGTATTTTACACTAATTACAACGCAACTAACATGATACAAAAGTTGATGATACACAGTTATACACTAGTGATGATTCGATATATCAAAAATATAGATATATCGTTATCGATATTGACATATCATATCGTATCGTCGAAAAAAAATATCGAATTTTTTTGATATATCGCGATATTTTACGCCAAAAGTTTATATTTTATTACTGCATTACCAATTAAAAAATAACGAGAATAAACGGAGAAAACGACAAAACACTCGAAGCAAACTAACTATAGTGTCGTAATTTATTTAACGACACTTACGACAGTCTATAGTTAATTTTTAAGTTCACTGACACATTTTTGTTTCAACGTAAAGCAAATTGCCTTGCTGAACGTTCACGTTTAGTTTTTGTGCTTGTATAAAATTTACATACTTAACATTTCAAAAATATCGATATCGATATCGTATCGAAATTGAAATCCTGATACGAATCGTCACTATTATACACAATATCCACATTTGTAAGAACAGTGCAAATTTGGCAGTTAGGTTATAACTTATACCGCTTTTCCAATAATGCACATATCCTCTTGCGAGTAATGTTGTGTCGCTACAGGTAGTAGTCATATAAATTGCTTTCTACAAAGCAAGATTGCAAAAAAAAACATTAAAAAATTTAAAGCATCTAAGCATTTTTCGGATGGTCACAATATTACCGAAACTATATTTTTCCAGAGGCTGGGTAAGACAGCTTGCGCCACCGGCCCACCGCTATGATAGTAAATATCGACACTAGCGCCCATCACTAATAATGACGTTTCGTTGCTACCATAAGTTGAGTATGATTATTTTCTAGTTGTTTACAATCGAATTCTGAGTGTTACTGAGTCGAAAAGTGCGTTTTTTTATGTCGATTATCAGCTTAAATTAATATGGCGTCGAACAGTTCAGAAGATATGATGAAACAGGCACAGCATATTTGGTCTATGCTGGATGACCTTTCTGCACAAAACCCCGAGGCATATCGAAAGTTCATCGACAAACATTTGACTGAGGGCAAAGAAGCCATGAAGTCTCCCGAGCCTCACATGTGTGTGCAAACTGTTATAAAGCAACAGTTGAACGACGAGCCGTTATTCATAAACATAATGGACTGGCCACGAATTCCGGCTCCGAAAAACGATGAGGACCCTATTCCAACGTTGGGCGGTTCGTTGCTTAAAGTATCTAATGACGACGGAAGTACGGTTACAGTGGTTCCTGTGGCTTTCAGTTCCAAGATTCTCCAGGATTATGGAATTGATTCATCTTTACTGGAAGAACAAAGATTGCTGGTCAATCTTGCAATTGATTATGTTGAAGACCAGAACAAAGTAACCCTTTCTCGCAAGTTTGTCATCCTTCCCAAATCTACACGGTTCAAAGGACCCATAGCCAAATCAAAGGATGCACTGTTGAAGAAAGTCAGTTGCAATGATACCCAGTTTTGCAGCAAACTTGGTGACTTGGAGAAATCACTTGGACCACTTGCTACTGGCTGCAAAGATGCTTTGTTGACCAATTTGTCATCTGTTGTCAGTGAAGACAGTGCTGGCAATAATGCAGAACACCATAATCCTTCAGGTTCTCAACCAGAGCTGAGATTGCCAGGGGAGACAGTGAAGTCCGGAGTGAAACTCATTGAAGAAGTTAATTCCGCAGAAACACTTTTGGTTCGACCGGATTGCACCATGGACATTGTCGGTGGTGACTCATCTAAGCAGCTGTTCATACGTATTAATCTTCCTGGTGTATCTAGTGTCAGGGAGTGCTCACTGGAAGTTTCTAATGATGATCTCTACCTGCTTGTGCCCGACCGCTATGAGTTAATCTTGCCATTCCCTGAACCAGCTGTTGCACTTTGTGATAAGCATTCAGCCAAGTTTTCCAAACGTACTGCAGTTTTGACACTGACCATTCCTATTGCTGATTAGTGTTATAGTACATTGATGCTGCAGATTTTTTCGGCCTGGTTCCGCTATAGCAAAGAGCCGCCATAGTAAAGGTCTGCCAAAATTTACGCCAAAATTTTTCCCAAAATCTCTCATCGAGTCATGGTTGCAAAAACAAACTAATATATTTGTCTTAGGCTATTTAAAGATAAGTTAATGTTCTTTGGCATTTGTGCGTGAGTATGAATAGGTAATAAATGTGTGAAATACCGCTTCAAAAGTCTTAGCGATTGTTAAGAAAAAATGACGAAAAAATTTAGGGGATACTTTTTTGCCACATACTGTAAGCTATGTGGTCATTTTGTTCAACAGTTTCGACTAAAACAAGCATACTGTTAGCCTGTGTTGCTGCAACCAGCATGAAAAAGCTAAAAGTAACTTCACAGTAAGCCGACAGCTAGAACAAGACAGGACAAACTCAAAAAATTTTAGATCCACATAGGCCCCTAGAGCTGTCGAATTAAACGCCTTTAATAAATTAAGAGACCTGTGTTAACAAATTAATCCACATGCATAAATTTATTAACTTTTTTAAATCAAGAATTACAGTATTCCATTAAACTAACATTATTTGACGATCGAATAGTATTCAAGTAATTAAAAATTGTTTTGTTGCCGTTCTGTCATTAATGTCACAGTCCTGCGACCTGGCCCATCGAGAGGGGGATAGAGGAGGCAAGTTACCTCGGACCCCGTGACATCTGGGGGTCCCGCCATCACTCAATAATATAAAGTACACCAGAATGCGCCATTTAAAAAAGTAAATTTTCCCCCAAAGGGGCCCTGCGAGAATGTTTCCCTGGCCTCGCTGTGGCTCTCAACAGGCCTGCCTGTGACACAGCCACGAGTTTGTGTCGGTCGTCATTCCAGTCACTCTTTTGACATACCAGGTAGTTCACGTACAACTTCAGTGATAATGATGTGTTAATTAATGCGTTTTTAATGCATGTTATTTATTTCATAGAACGTAGCATCAGGGTTTAAGCATTGAAACGAAGTGTTTTTGTTGTTGTGATTTGTCACTGTCCCCAACATAAATACCAAAAATTCCCCAACGGGGGTGCACCTCTTCCCTGATGGGGGGCATGTGCCCTCTATGCCCCCACCTGTAGCGCCGCCCCTGGTCTTTCTTAGCTCTTGTAATGAAAAATAGGCTATGTAAAGGAAGTAACGCCAGGGAGCAAACTCCTCCCAGGTCACTCCAACAGCTTCTAGCTTCTACTTTTTTTCCTCGTTTTCCCTTGTTTTCTTTTTCACTCTCCCTCTAGAAATGTCCTAGGGCCTTTGGAGGAGATTTGTGTGACTTTGTTGCTATGGCAGGGACTTTCGATGCCGACCCCTCACTATAGCAGCCCATTACCATTTTTTCAATGTTCTGAAGATTAATCCATATTCAGTTGTGTCTTGTGTAAAACATCTTTTATTGTTGAAGTAAATTGTACATGCATTTTATGGCAGTTTTTGATTGTCAAGTGCAAGCCTATGAATAAGTAAATCTTGCACACAGTGAACCATGTGAGCATCTGACCAAGGAGCTTGCCAATGAAATATCTTCGTCATGCAGTGAGATATCTTCACCAGTGGAGCACTGAGATCCCCAAGCCAGCATTTAATATATTTAGCTACATGGCATGCCAATAAAAAGCAATCCCTTAAAAAATTTTGATGTCTTCAGACTTAGATTTTTTTTACTACATTCAGATAATTTTCAGCAAAGAATTCAAGTCACAAATCCAGCAAATTTCTTTACAGTTTGATTCCGAAATTATATCTGTTTGGATACAGTTTGAAGCTTTATCTTTGAGAAAGTGAACTTTAAAAGAAACTTGCATCTACTGAAGGGAATTTGCGGCATATATTGGGCAAATACTTGTATATAAAATACAAATGTTTAGCACAATTTCATACTTACATTGCTGACATCAGCATGTTGAGTTATGTCCTGCCTATTGCTACTATGACTAATACTGGTTGGTGACTTGGTGTGTGTTTAATATGTTTTTTTACTTTAAAATGTATGTGGCAGCCTGGTGGAAGACTACCTAAATATTGATAAAAAAATCATGTGTAAGCTTATAAAACAAACAGTGAACAATGCTTTTATGACTACTGGTATCATTAAGCTGTCATAATAAAATGCACAGTGCATTACAATGAAAGCTTAGTTTCCAAAGTATGACAATAAACAAGATTATCCAGCCTTGCTCAAGGGCAAGTACAGTCCACGATATTTAATAGGCTTCTTGACATGTCGAGATAAGTGCAGGATCATGCAGAGAGTTAACACATGACCGTGTCCTTTGAGTATGACCTTGAAATTCTATAGGGTTCTGTTGTTGAGGAACACGTGCATGCAAAGTTGTGGCAGACAGAGAAACAAATTAAAAACTTAGCGACGACGCTGAAAACAATACTGTTGTTGATAGTAGCTATTAACTTGCTTGATATGGCATTAGGAAAACATCCCTGAGCTTATGGTTGCTGACTGGTGAAAAAGCAGCAATGGGGGAAATATCTTTTTTTGTTTATTTCATTTCATGCCATGACGTGTAATAGTACACAATTACACAAAACTGACAAACTGAAAAACTAAACTAAACAAGAAATTTCAGCTAATGCTCACGAAATGCGTGAAAGCCTATAGCAGTTCCTGTTCAGTAGTTTAGCTGAAAATTGAGGTGTTCACGCTGAGTTAATATACAAATACCAAATTCTGTATCTGGATCGCATAACGATAGTTCTGTGCCAACCGTGGTGCCACCTTGTGAATGATATAGACTTGTGTCACAGCCCGAAATCGCGAAAAAATCCATAAAAAACCCCTATTTTGGCGTTTAAGGTCATTGAGTTTGGTGGCAATCGAGAGCCAGTATACGACTTCTTATTAGTGATTAATAGTAACCTGCGCTTCATCTCGTACCGTTTCTGAGATACAGCGACTTATTGGCTAAAAATCGCAAATTTGTCCCTCCTCTTCTCATTTAGCACCCTCATTCAGGGTGACCCCCTTTGAATTTATGGAAAAGCTTCACGGTTCCTGAAACTAGAGTCTTTCAGGCAGCTGACGGTGAAGATTTGGTGATCCTAGCTTGCACCGTTTTTGACTGATCCACCCGTGTGACGGATGGACAGACAGACAGAATTGCGATGGCTGACGCACTGAAAGCAGTAGCTGCTTTTGCACGTAAAAATACTGAAGCATAGCAAATTAAATACAGTTTTGCTTTAAATAAAACATTCCAAGCAAACACAAAACCGCCAATATAATCCTCCACCAATATAAATCTTGAGGGTCCAAGAAAAATTTAGGGACTTCAGCTTATAGAGACGAGAGGCAGCAGAAAGCACAAGAACTTTTCACGACTTACAACAATAATTACAGATGATAACATGCAATAAAGCTACACTGAGCACAAGGCACAATGAATGTCAAAAATATGAATTACAGACAAAATATACAAATTACACGGGACTAATATACAAAGAAATATTTCACGGGACATAGCAGCAATAACTTAAATGTCATCGTGGGCATATGAATTAACAAAAACATGAATTAACAAAAACTGCCGCAACAAAACCATGCACCAAGCAGTCACAAAACAGACAAGCATTTAATTTTGGCAATTTACAAATGATGCGCAATGGCATAAGTAAGTATTGTTACAACATGACTCACACTGAGTGACTCACACGAAGCAGCAAACGTCAGACATTACTAACTAAGCTACAGCAGACTGACTGAGTGAGTAGTTTCTTATCGGCACATAAGCACAAAATGACAGACTGAGACCTGTTCTACATCATGGGCCAATAAAGAAATTTGGCACTTTATTTTTGCCCATATCTTCGCCAATTATTGACCGATTTTCAAAACTCACTGGCACACTCTGCAAACAATTTGCATTAATGTGATTATTATACATAACACCACACCGTAAATGTGTCTCTACACTACCTTGTGAAATATAAATGTATGAAAAAAACTAACGATATTAACAAACATTCAGGTAAATGAAAAAAAACATTTCAGACCAATATTGCGGCGAATAATCCGTCTGACACTAGACTGTGTTAGACTTACACAGTCTAGTGTCATACAGATCATTCATCGCAATGTTGGTCTGAAGTGTTTTCGTTCAATTCTACCAAAATATTTGTTCGTTATTATCATTATATATGTATATCTCATTTATATTTCACAAGGTAGTGTAGAGACGTATTTATGGTGTGGTAGGATGTATTGTAACCATATTATTGCAAATTGTCCACAGAGTGTGCCAGTGAGAGAATTTTGAAAATCAGGCAATAGGCAAAGATATGTACAAAAGTAAAGTGCCACGTTATTTATTGGCCTACTCCGCAGGGTTCAGACACCTGGGCACACTTGGACACACGCAAGAAAACCCAGTTGGTTTTATTGGGTAAACCAGCAACTAAACCCGCCATAAACGACCAAAAATTCCACCAGAAACCCACCCCTATCGTAATCCAATTTCAGTTTCTTGTTCCACTAATAATATATATATGAGTTTATTTCGCAAAAATGCAGACAGTTAAAAACAGTAAAAACACACATCATACAGTACATACAGTTAGGCCTACACACAAGCTGAAATAAATTTCAGG
>Ga0209367_1008901_pt1 | contig 13692 bp, 8 predicted proteins | sample WorMetLIZISLAND2_FD_187412 | JGI IMG/M metagenome (GOLD analysis project Ga0209367, IMG submission 187412) | Marine gutless worms symbiont microbial communities from Max Planck institute for Marine Microbiology, Germany - Olavius geniculatus... ... | reverse complement strand
GATTAACACGCTGTGGAACTAGTATCCTACATATCGCGGTGGGTCGATAATACCGCCCAGGTCGATTCCCCGATTGTATGACGGTTTCTGTCCAGTGGCTTTAATCCCCGTACCTGGTGGGCGCAGCTTGCACCAAGCGAAAAATAGGGGAAAGCTTTGTTAAGACTGTAAATCAAAAACTTCCCTTTTTTACTGGGCAGTTTACACTCTTAACAAAACTTATTCCCTATTTTTTTACTTTCTTCTATTTTTAATTTACACCCTTAACAAAACTCCCTCTAGAAGAAGGAAAAAGCCAAAAATGGAGGAGGAAACTTGAGTTCAAAAATGGGAAGAATCTGAGTCCAAAAGTGAAGGAAAGTTGCCTCTAATTTTAATTCCAAATTTTACTGGATAGAAGCCACTGTTTCTGTCCGTCATTACTCGGTTTTTAATGCTTCGATTGACGATTTATGTACATGGTGAGGAAGTGGGTATTTGCTGCTGGAGAAGGCAGAAAAGTAAAAAGTAGAAGCCACTATGTTGGAGATTGGGACTGACACAGCACTGAAGACTGCACTAAAATACCCCTTCATCCGCATCTGATGTACATAGCCAGATATGAAAGCAGTGTAGGAATCGTCACATTACCGACCGGATTACCGCGACAATGTAACTACGACGTTCTGTGGGCTACCGCAAGGCGCAACTTCATTTTCTTCGATTTCCTGTGGATTTTGTTGTAGGCGTTCGATTCAATTCGATATGGACTTGTGCCGCATAAGCTTACAACAGTTGCCACGTGGATTTGTAGTAGAGCTTGTTATAGACCTTGTTGTACAGCGGATCGAAGGATGCAGTTTAGGTCTAAACGCAGACCGTTGACGGTGTCCACCAAGGACCCAAGCTTTCCAAGCCGAAAGATGCGCGAAGAGCGGCTTTGGTTGACAACGGCGGCGTGTCGACTTCATCTCGTTCCAAGTCTATAGCGAACGGATTTTCACCGGCATCGGCTGCTGCTGCTGCTGCTGCTACACTGCCTCCAGGAATTAAATGAAAATAAACGGTTTGCCTTCCTTCCCGTTGGGTTTTCACGTGGACGCTCGACACACGCACTCACCGAGACAGAGGGAGAGAGAGAGAGAAAGAGAAAGACAGAGACAGTGACATACAGAAAAACAGACAGACAGACGATTAACCATTACAGGTAGTAGGTTACTGGTACACTTTTACAGCTCAAATCATCACACTGAAAAAAATAGTGGTCAGAGAGAATTTAGAGTTAAATTTGCAGGTGCGACAGAGATAGACAGACTGACAGAAGGATAGATAGGCAGACAGACGATTGACCATTACAGCTAAACATTTATAGCTCAGATCATCACACTAAAACAACTAGTGGTCTGAGAGGATTTAGAGTTAGATTCATTAGTACTACACAGACAGACAACAGACAGACAGACACACGCACTCACACACGCACACTTCGGGGACCATTAATCCGCCGGCCGGTAGTGGAACAGTAGGCCTACTGGTCAGAGCCTGCGGAACGAGGCAAGCTGCTACGTCTGAGATTGAACGTGCCCAAGTGTCAGGAGACCGACCGGCGACGAGTGACGACGCTTCAGTTAACGCAAGCGACTCGTTAGAAGAACGTTGCTGCCGCCCCGGCATTATACCGTGCCACCCATTGTGTTTACTTATTTGCTTTTTTATGTAACACTGTCGTCGGCGACAACCGCTATAGCTGCAGTCGACGCTTCTTGGGGTTTTTGTTGCAATTTTTTTCGATAACCTTCAAATTAGGGCGTCGTGGAAAAAAATCCCAGCAAATAATAGATATCGTAATAAATAGTCGCAGCAAAAATAGCAAGGAACATCTTGAAGGGAGTTCACATTAAGCATATCATTCGTAACATTGCCGCTTTATTTCTTCAGCCAACTTTTTCCTTATCGTTAGCAATACCCGTGTATCTGTTAAGGCTCAAACGCTTAACTAATAAATTTTACATTACACATTCAAGTAAGACAGATTTTAGCCATGGCGTATCTTCGTTTTGTTACGAAAAATATTGGTACAAACTTTTTTCCCCAAAACAGTAAAAGAAACCGCATTTGACGACAGGCGCATCAAAACAATGTAGGTCTATCAGCAAATCTTTGACAAAAGGCAACGATCGCAGGTTTTTAAAAAATTTTAACTGCTGCTCTACTTTTATGGCGTTTGCCGTTGCACGCGTTCACACTGCACTATTACTGTAATACCCCGTTTACACGATCGAGCAGACATCGAGCAAACATCAAGCAGACCTGATGAAACCCCACCCCGGCTCAAATGTAGGCCTAAGCTTAGCCCACAGCTGATCACGTGTTATATAAGCCTTCCATTATAACCCGCCCGCCCATCTAATTAGCATGCTAATTACCATAGCTCGTCGAGCTAGCTAGATAATATATGCTATAATAGTATAATAGCGCATAAATGAGATGTCTGTGTAATCGAGCAAACATCGAGCAAACGTCGAGCAAATGTATTCAAAATACACGTGCTAGACGTCTGCTCGATGTTTGCCTGATGGTATTTTAAGTTGGTGGCAACATCAGATAAGAAACACTTCGTAACGTCTTGGCTTAGTCTTGGGTCGGTGACCGCAGTACGTTTAGATTCAACCAAGGAGTCGCTAATCGTCATGAGCATTTTATAGGGACCATGCAGCTCCGTTTTTTAGTTATAGTACTTTTACGATTCTAACGGTAATCTTGACCGTTAGTCTTTTGAACTGAAAATTGGTAAACCGGTTTCTCATGCGTCGGGGAAGATTCACGCCAATTTTGATCTTTCCATACGTTTTTTGCGTTCGACTTCAGAACTCGCACGAAACACACAGACCGGCGGGCTAGATCCGTTATGCGGTTATAATAGCGCATAAATGAGATGTCTGTGTACATTGTATAAATGTGTGCAGAATGCCGAGAGTACTGTCAGTTCGAAACGTTCAACGCGAGTTGCTCCGGAGAAGATCAGGTTGTGTTGATGGAAGAAGCTCGCTACGGAAGGCTGCGACTAGGCCGCTGTGTGACGCACGACTACGGCTTCTTTGGCTGTTTTTAGTGTTAGCATTAAAGTTAGGGGAAGGATTATGTTTTGAGCTTTTAAATGGCTGTGTGAATCACGTCTGGGATGTTCGTCCAATGTTCTTGGCCTTGTTCTGGTTAAATTTAGGGTCAGGGTTACGATTAAAGCTCCAAGGCCGCTGTGTGACTCACGACTACGGCTTCCTCGGCTGCTCGTCAAGTGTGCTCGACCTGTTGGATCGCGCCTGCTCCGGGCGACGCTGGTGCCACTTCGACATACCGACACTCCGTGATCTGGTTCACCCGTGTCCGAAGGACCTCACCTGTTACCTCGAAGCTACCTACCGCTGCGTCACCGGTGCGTATGTGGGCTCTGTCGCTTCTTCTTCTTCTTCTTGACGAACTCCTGTTAGAGCGTTGCCGTACTGCTGACTTGTCGCCAGATGTCCTTATCCTTGGCCTTCCTCCAAGCAGTGTAAACTCCAAAGTTCTGGGGCTGGACGTTTTCGTCAACTGTTCTGTACCAACTCTGTTACTAGCCGCTAGAAAATCTGAAAAATGGGGAAAATAGGGAAAATGTGGTGGTTTCTATAATTTCTGTTATAGATTTTGGTCATTTCTAATCTTTATGTTTTGTGTTTGCATGCTTTTAAGCTATTTATTATACTGCTTCAGCTGATTGTACAAACGGTCGCGCTGTCGTTTGTCTGTCTGTCTGTAACGTTTTGTATTGTGGCTAAACAGTAGGCTACGTCGTCGATTGTACCGTTGGACAAAGCAGCGCTGATTTCGATGCGACTCAGCATTATACACCGTTTACACGATCAAGCAAACATCGAGCAATCATCGAGCAAACATCCAGCAAATGCATTCAAAATACACGTGCACAACGTGTGCTCTAATTGCTAGATGTTTGCTTGATCGTGTAAACGGCGTATTACACAGCCTTAGTTGTCTGCTTGTTCACTTGCAGTGCTGGGTTACCGTCAGCTGCGGCGCTGCAACTCGACGACCCTGCTGACGAACTCACAGAGCTCGGTCTACGCCCTCGGTTTCGTGCTGGCCAGTTCTCACCTTGACCCCGACGTCTACTACTCCAGCGCCGACGACTCCGACGACCAGCAGAGGGTGATGCCTGGCCCAGCACCCGCGCCATTCACCGCAGCTTGCCCTGCTCACTTCAGCGCGCTTTTTCTGGACTGTACCAATGTTCTCGAAATGACCAAAACCCCGGTAATGTATGAAACTTTACTCAGCGCGCTTTCTTTTTGCACGTGACTGTCTGTTCTCGAAATAACCAGAGACCCTGTAGTAAATGAAACTTTCTACTCACTTTAGCGCGCTTTTTCTTGTCAGCACCAGCTTAAGTGATTCTTCTCGAAATGAATGGCCAGGGCTTTAGTAATGTATAAAAACTTTTTTAAAATCCATAGTCTCACTTCAGCGCGCTGCCAGGACAGCGACTCCGGGTCGCCCTGTACAGCTTCGGGGCCCGTCTGCCCGTCGCCGCAGAGGACACGGTCGAGACCCCAGGAGATCGGGATCAGGCGGCGGAGCTGCCTGGCCATCTGCCGCCCAAGGCGTTCGTCGGCGCGCCGCCAGCCGTCATCGAACCACCTCACCCCTTCAGTGTTGCCACTTTACCTTCTGTAATACTCACTCACCGAACAACTGGACGGCCGTCATCGAGCTGCCGCCGTCCAGTTGTCCGGTGAGTCGGCGTTATTTCACAAAGTAAAGTGGCAACACTGATCGGGTGAGGTGGACTGTATGCAGTGTAACACAGTCGAGTTGTCCGGTGAGCGTAAACGTGCGAGAGGGTCACGGATCGACGCCGAGACACGATAACGACATCTGTAGACCGCAGCGACACAGGCAGCGTCACTTATACACGAGCAACGGAACCTCGGTCGAACTGTTCATCACAGGCATCGACGTCGACGACGATCAAAGACGCATGCCGCCCGTCGAGTTTCACCGCTGGAACTTCATCCTGAAGCTCGAAGGCAAGCACCGTGCCTGACCGATCGGTCGGACGTGTACAAAGCGACAGAAATGATTTAACTAAATTGAACTGCCGGTTCCTTCGCTTTGTACAGTCGGTGCAACGCAAAGAAACTGACATCTCCGTTCAGTCCGGTTAATTTTTGTCTATCTGTATACGCCTTCAGTTTGTTGCCTGCAAAATTATGTATTTAGCAAAGGCTATTGTCGTTAGTTGCTTGCCTACAGTTTCTGCACAAGAAATTTGATTTTAGTTAAGACAAAAGACGTTATTTACGGTCAGCGTACGCCACAAAACAATGAATCGAGGCGCAGTGGCACAAACTGCAAACTATCGTTAGCATCATTAGCTCGCGACGCCGCAGACTATAAGCGACCCTTATTGTCAGTGTGTGTGTATCCGACTTTGTCTGCGTGTTTGTCTGTTCTGTCCACAGCTTGATTATTGCAATAGTTGCGAGCCACGTTACCTAAAGGCTTGCTTATTATTATCATCCAAACTGCGGCTGAAATTCAGCGGTGTCAAATCGAAATTGGGCTAAGTGATGGGTGAAATGACTAGATGACTGTATAGGGGGAAGGGGTGATTATGAGTGACGTTTTTCTGCAACGTTCGACGATACGGATCATGCGTATTCTATTCTTTTCATTACGTGGCCTACGTTTTTAACCTATTCTATCCCCGAACACTGCTTTTTTGGTCAAAAATATAGTAGTACAGTAGAGTTGGCGTTAGAATAGGTGATGCCCACAGCCAATTTGGTCGAATCTGAGAACCGTGTGACCGTAGTAACGAAGGTCCGCTGCTTATTGCGGTGTCTATTTTTCTACGATGTGTGCAGCGGTCGGTTGCCCTGATATGGCGGCTCCAACCAACGCTTGGATCGAACGCGATGAAGAGCGAATGATAGTGCGCTGTAACTACTCGCTCGAGACCTGGTACCTCACGTGCAAGGGAAACAACTGGATCGGCACTTTCACCAACTGCACTGACAGTAGGCCAAACGATCTCTCTCTCTCTCTCTCTCTCTCTCTCTTTCAGTGGCGTGCCAGAATCTGGTGTTTCCCTTATGTCTACGCCAGTGCTCTTTTTCTGTCCCTTTTTTTCTCTCTTTTTTCTTTGTCAATTTGTACAAACAATGCGCCGATGTCGGCCCAATGTCGACATGATTTGCGACCGTCCGCCTAGCAGTGTGTGTGGCTCGGTAGTCTAACGGTAACGTGTCAGACTTGTAATCTTGAGGTAACTCAGAGGCGCAGGTTCGACTCCGCACCGGGAGACTGCCGGGTAACGACTTCAGGCAAGTTGTTCACACACATGTGCCTCTGTCAACAAGCAGTATAATTTGGCATCGGCTTCACCGCTGGAACGTAAACAGGCACACCGCGCGATACACGTGGTCTCGCAGTGTAAAAACTGGTGTCTGGCTGAGGGCCTTAGAAAACGGAGATCAGCGTAAAACGTTTTTTTACGTTTACAGGTACTATCCGATTGCAACGAAAAGTTAAATAGGGTCTTAAAATTTTCGGAATTTGATGGAAAAGCATTTTGAAATCCTCGAGTTGCAATTTTTTTAAATCATCGTGACCAAAGTGTGAAAATTATTTTTTTTTTAAATTATGATGCCAGAAACGTCTAACCCGACGTGGTAAAATATCTCGGGAATCGATCTGAAAATAATAATTGAAAGTTCTTGAAAAGTCCTCCAATTTTTCTCCTTTAATACTGTGGCCACCCTGTGAAAAGTTTTTAGGTGAAACACCAACTCTTACTATTCTTGTAATTTTTTTGCATTTTTAATTTAGTCATTCTTCGGATCATTTAAGTTTTACATTATTATAACTAGATTATTTTTATTTTCAGTATATCTAATTTCATTTTTCTGTAAACCATTTTTAGCTTTTTTAGTTTGTGCGTTAAATTAAACTAACAGTTTGTTTGTCAGTTTTTAAGTACAAATTTGGTATCATATCATATTATATAACTAACGCTAACCATAATCCGAACCTTTGACCATTTGAACAAAAAATTGCTACGCCGGTTACTTTATTAGCTGGAAATGTTTACGCCAATTTTGGTTTTTCTATTTTTTAGTTTTTTAGTTAAAATTCAATATGACAGAAACAGTCAGAAAGACAGACAAACAGAAGGACGGACGGACAAGATCCGTAATGCGGCTCGTTAGGATGGGCGCGTAAAAAATGAGTAATTTAACGTTATCTTCGTGAAATGTCGCTGGCTGTGCAAATGCAGTCTCTGCATGTGCTGTTTTTCAGCATTACCTAGATCAGTTTGAACGCTTTACGTTTGATTCATACTCCGTTTACACGATGAAGCTAACATCAAGCAAACATCGAGCAAATGTCAAGCAATTAGAGCACACGTCGTGCACGTGTATTTTGATTACATTTGCTTCATGTTTGCTTGATGTTTGTTTGATCGTGTAAACGGGTTATTATTCATTCGTCATTTATTCAAAGTACCGGTATAATAAACAAGCAAACAAAACGCTGTCATCTAATGGAATGAATTGACAGACAATTGATAGGATAGTTAGTGATAGATTTTGGTTTCACTCGATTCCGTTATTATTTTTATTTATTACGATTACACTCAATTTATTCACTACAGGCTAACTATAGCCTACTGTGTCTGACGTCACTGATTTTCTGTCGAATGTGCTCAGCAGCTTTGCCTTTCAACAGCGAAGTCGCAACGTTCGCCAGAAGAAAAAGCCTACCGCTAGGTATGTAATATTTTATTCGATAGAATTTGATTAAATCTAAGCTTTCGTATGACAAATACGCTGCGAAACAGATGTAAACTTTTTGTGACATATTACTACAGTTTAAGCTGAATACCAGTTTTCAGCGATGCATTGGCGGTGACGGTTTGTTCATACAAAGGGCATCCGGCCATTAATAAATTAGCTGTAGCAATCTCACCCATAGGTTTTGCCTTAGAGACACAGCCTAACTTGGATTAACTCCAGATAATCAAGCTGGTTAAACAACAGCTACATCCGAATGTGTTCCCATTAATTACGACGCCGTTTATTTAATTAACACCAGCAAGAAATCCGATCTATAAAAAAACTCTCGTGCTCCAAAATCCGATCGACGCTACCCGGCATATCTATGAATACGGAAAGCGAGTTGTTACGGAAAAAGTTTATCTTTAAATGTTTGTAGGCTGTTAGGCTACTGACACAGTAAAGTATCATTCCTTAGTCGTTGGAATTGACCGAATTTATTCGTGTCCGAAGGACCTCACCTGCTAAAAATTTGTGAAAAATCTGTGAAAAATCTGTTCGCTTTTATTCTTGTTTACCTGTTTCTGTCGAAAAAGCAAAAAACATAAAGTCCATTACTTAATGTAGCACTGCTTACATGAGTCAGACTTATGACCGAAAGCGCTTCACAGTCTGGGAAAAGGCAACTGATTGGTCGGCATATGAGCTAATGATACCGCAGTGCACTATGCAGCCATCCATTCCCCGCATCAGCGAACAGTTGCACCCGAGGTTTGCAGCTGGCAGACATTCCCGATCAGCCACACTAGGCCTTTGTCCCGTAGCTCGTAAACTACTTCTCATTTTCCATCCCGCTAAGGGTAGGAGGCTGAGTTGACCTGAGCACACAGTATAGGTTAGCAACTTGCTCAAGATTGTTTGCGAGTGACCGGCAGCGAGATTCGAATCGCAGCGTGAAAGTTACGAATCCGACACTCGAACAACTTACACCCACGTCTCTTTGTCTCCGTTGTCTTTCTGGGTAGGATATATGGGTTTTTAATCTGAAATAATCGCACTGATTATTGATCATTGACTAATAGCCTAGATCTATGGATGGTTGTGAGATGTTTGTATATGTGGATTATGGACGCAGGTTTAATGGTAGCGGTGGTTATCGGCGTCATTCTTGGCATTCTGGTCGGCACCTTCATGCTCGTCACTGTGTTCGTCTTCAGACAACGGTTTCTGTTTATATCACCTTGTTCACTATTCAGATAAGCTGTGTTGATGGTTTAAGTTTTATTAAGAGCTGGCAGCGATTGAAAGTTTTCAATAGCTAATCTTTTTTGGAAAAAATAACGAGTAATTAATCGTTACTTCTGACTAAAACTAAACTTCGATTATTGTCCAAAACATGCATGTTTTTGCTAACAGCTATAGCAGCTGTCAACATGCATTGAGACACCATCGGAGTTTTTCATCAATTTTTGAAAGCAAACTAAAATGTTCATATTATCTGAAAAGAGATAATCAATTTTTTGTAAATGTATACAGCTAAGCAGCCTAAGCTGAAGAGTTGTTCACACGGAACAGATGTTGAAGAGACGAAACTTTACATTTCTTTTAGTGTTTTCGTGGGAATATGATTTTAGCGCGAATGGCGAAAATCAAGGGCAACAATTTTGCCTAAGGATAAGGTTTTTTTGCAGTTATTCGTAATTAGTCGTTAATTTTCGCAGTTGTAAAGTTTTATTCTGTTGTGGATGCAGATGTCGTCGTCGGCGCAGTCAGAACATGTGGTCGAATCGCCAGAGATCAGGCGGCGGCGTCAGTAAGATGATGTCTTGTGCACGTGAAGTGACCGCGGCTGATGTACCGATGACCGTTCAAAGCATCGATCCTTCCTTCACTCAGTACGCGTATGACGTAAGTAAGCAGGCCCTACGAGAGCCATAAGAAGGGGGGGGGCTGGGAACATTTTCGCGGGGCCGTATATGGGTTGGTATGTGGGGAGTGGGCTAGAATACTAAATAGGGCCTACATTCATTCAATCAAGAAATAGTCATATTGTCAGATTCTTTGAAAAATCCTCTCAACATAACTCACGACTAACGAAAGCTCAATTCAAGTGATCAGTTTATCAAACATATCGCAAATGTATTTTTGAGCAACGGCGAAGCCCTTCAAACATCGAGGGGCCCAAGAAAAACTGCTTCCCTTTTTTCCGCCCCCTTGCGCTCGACAAATCTGTAAGTAATACCCCGTGTACACGATCGAGCAAACGTCGAGCAAACATCAAGCAGGCCTGATGGAACCCCGCCGCCTGGCTCAAAGGTAGGCCTAGGCTTAGTCCACAGCTGATCACGTGTTATATATAGGCCTTCCAATTACAACCCGCCCGCCCTTCTAATTAGCATGCTAATTATCATAGCTCGTCGAGCTAGTTGAATGAATGCTAGCAAACATCGAGCAGACGTCGATCAGACGTCGAGCAAACGTCGAGCAATTAGCACGTGTATTTTGAGTACATTTGCTCGACGTTTGCTCGATCGTGTAAACGGGGTATAAAGATTTATGGTTCATTGTGAATGATGGCGGTGCGAATAAAGTGGAGCGTTTGACGTTTTGAGCGCAGCCGATTAATGGCGTTATGACAGGGACATAGGGGAGGGGGCAATCCCCCGAAATTTCAGCCTGTCGGATATTCGTTCTTGGCTGAAATTTTTTTTTCAGAAATACAAAAATTTCAACTAAAATCCCTCATCTTTGAAAGTTTAAAGGCAACATTGAACTTTTGAACACAGACCATTTTCTCTGTGGGAAATAATTTTCAACTGTCTGTTGTCTCCTTATAAATTTTCCCCCAATCTGACTTATGGCGCCGGGCGGCCGCACGCTGGGCTTTGCCCCAATTTTTTTTAGCTTTCATATCAAGCATTTCAGTTCTTGTTAGTTTATGTGCAAGATTAAACTGACAGCTCGTTTTGTTAGTTTTCGCGTGCAAATTCATATTGTATTGTATTAATAGAATTATCGAAATCGAATTATATTTGCCAGTCATTATAAAACAAAAGCAGATTATTTTGTGATTATGTGTTTGCTGCAGCGAGCCGGTGCGACGCCGGGGTCTGTAGGCCGCAGCACGGTGACACCTGTCTACGCGTGTCCAATTCACGGCTCGTGTACATTGGCCATGGCCGGCAACAACGCCGCGCGTGGACAGTACGAGACAACACGCAACTGTAGTCTGTACGCCACGCCGCCGCTGTACTATGGGCCTTGCCGAGTCTCCCATCTCCAAGCTCGGTCTCTCCGCTGTCGGTACGCATCCAAGTATTCGTCGATTAGACGTAAAAACATTTTCTGAGCTTTCAGTTGCCGTCCGTAAAACTTCCGTCCTAAAAATTTTACTGGATCTCTCAAACTGTTGATGCAGTTTTTTCGTTTGCTTTCAATGTTTTACTTTAACAAAACTGTTTGCATGTACCGTCTGTTATGTTAATTTTAGTTCTCATGAATAGGCCTACTGTTTATTGTCACTTCATTTTATGAGCTGTCGTGCAAATGACATAAAACATAAATTTTAAAATATGTAAAAAATATTTTTTTCTTTTATTCCTACTTATTAGCTAACTGCAGCTCGAAGCATTGGAATTTTTTTAGACCTTTTAGAATGTTATGAACTTATCAACTACAGCGACGTGACTGACCATGCCTAGTCAAACATTTCTGATTACATTTTTACACATTAAAATTTCAAACGATTAATGGCGCAGTTACGCTAATCTTTTAATTTCCACATCTTTTTGACGATTTTTGACGCGCTGCAGCTATGTCTGTCTGTCTGACTGTGTTTGTCTGTCGTTCGTTTGTGTGTCATGCATGTATCGTGGCTAAATGGTGCGAAATAGGGCTTTGGTTGCTATTAATCACTAACAGGAAATCGCATACGCTTTTTCGGATGAGATAAAAATCATCGACCTAGAATGACCTTGAAGGTCCTTACTGCAGCAGAAACTGTATAGGCTATAGCGTGTCTTTCCTTGCAAAGCGTTTTTTTGTGAAAAATATTTGCGAAACCTGCGTCCGATATTCCCGTTGGTTATTTACGACTGTAGCTCTTTATATCGCCTGGCGAAATGACCACGTGCGACGTCTGTTATACTAGCGTTGATTGTAGCTTTCGAGAGCAGCGTTCGGTTAACATAGCGTGCAGGTAACTGTGTCATTTCTGAGAGATTGCTTTCTACCCGTGATTGGAAGTCGGACTCTGGGCTTCGGACGTGGGCGGTACGGTCGGCTTTCCTTAGCGACAGCTGGGCTTTCTTGTTACCTTTGCAGCGGTGGTTGTCGGCGGAGTGAGCGTTGTCGCGGAGCAGGTCGACATCAGATGACGGATTCGACGTCCTCGCCATCCACTGGCGGCAGTGGCAGCTCTCTGTCTTCAGTGAGTGATGGAGTGGTACAGGCCGGTGGAATCACATCACGAGTTCAACGTTCTCACCATTCACTGGCGGCAGTGGCGGCTGTCTGGCGTCAGCACGACGTCAGACCGACAGCGTCGACTCCGTGCTGCTGCCCGCCTTGGACGTACTAGCCGGACACAGTTTGGAACTCATTGCCGGACAATCTCCGTGATCCTTCGCTCTGCAGCAGTAGCTTCATGCGCGGCTTGAAGACCGTACTTTTCGCGAGATGCAAAAAGTGTGTTCAGCGCAAGACAGATGCTTCATGATATTGCGCAATTTAAATCGAATCTTGACATTGACATTGACATTGACGAGACGTACTAGCCGGACACGACCAGGATCTGTCCGCCACCAACCACGGACTTCGGCTTGCGTCATGGTACCACCAAAGACGCGCTTTTGTTCTTTAAGTGTACTAATTTCCAGATCATTAGTAGTTACATTTTGACACTGCGCAAAATTATGATATGTTATGTTACATTGTCTTAGCCTGGTGTCGGCGATCAACGACGGACTTCGGCCTGCGTCCGGCTATCTCGACGACACTTCGACGGACGTGGATGACGTCGGCGTGTTTTACACTACGAACAGTCAGCACCCGGAGCCGTGCGGCAGAGGTCCACACGATCTCGGCGACCTGCTACAACTGAGCACCACGCCGTGGGAGGTCCGAGACCACCAGCCGAGAGGTGACGTCAGCAGGTCCGCGTACGACCTTCCTTCGATTGGAGGTCTGCACCAGCCCGCAAGCTGCGTCGACGACGAAGATCAACAGTTAGCTCCGCAATGGACTGGAGATGAGCGCACTCAACAGACATTACTGGTCGACTTTCACCGCTAACCAAAGCCGCGTTCATAGCTGCCAATGTCCGAAAATTGAAATGCGTGAGGTTGAATTCAGTCTCTTCCCTATCCCCTGCCCTCCTTCCCTTTCCTTTTTCTTCTGTCTTTTCTCTTTTTTCCTTCTAGCCTTCACTCCGTTTGTCTTCTCGTTTTCTTTTTTGCCCTTTCGCATTTTTTGCTTTAAAATCTTGCTAGGGGCTTTACGAAGCACTCTAAGCTCCGTCAGCAGGGTCCGGGCGGACTAGTGGTTTAGTGCGCCTAGTTAAAACATTTGTGTAGCTTTGTGGTAAACAGTGTTAGTGATTTATGCAAAGAAAATAAAACGCGTGAGACAAAACTTAGGCGAGTGGAAAAGCGTTAATTAACTGAAAATGCGTGACAGTCATGCTAGGCCTACAGGGTGTTCCAAAAAAACGGATACCCAATTTTATTTTTGGGATAACTTCGGTAATTCAGCACCGATTTTAACCATTCTTTCACTGTTACAAGCAGAAATTTATGGTGCGTAAACGTAAAGTTCTTCTACCCACCGCACCTTTATTGTGTGACCACCTTACCTAGCAAAACAAACACTGTTAAAGCTAGTG
>Ga0209367_1008900_pt1 | contig 13693 bp, 11 predicted proteins | sample WorMetLIZISLAND2_FD_187412 | JGI IMG/M metagenome (GOLD analysis project Ga0209367, IMG submission 187412) | Marine gutless worms symbiont microbial communities from Max Planck institute for Marine Microbiology, Germany - Olavius geniculatus... ... | reverse complement strand
GAAACAAAGTATATAGCGGCTTTATTGATCAGACTTGGTTGAACGTTTCACTTTCACAGCTCTGGAGGGATAGCATGATTATCTCGTAATTGGTAGACTTTTTTTAATGCCGTCGTGGGTTAAAAAAAGTAGGCGGAGCAGGAAGTTGCAGTTTACCGACGGACAGTACAAATTTTCGACATAATTTTGACAGACAACTGAGAATTTCCGACAGAAGAAATTACAGGTGCTCACAATTTCAATTATACCGCTAAACGTTTTCAACATGGGGGTTTTCGGCCCCAAATTGTGCATTTTTGGACGTACATTTTTCAACAATGAGAAGATTTGCGACAATTTTCTGACAGCTTAAAATTTCGGGGGGAGGGCAGCTGCCCCTTTTCCTCAGCCACGACGATGCCACTGCTTTAATGGCTGCAAGGCTAAATTTCATCCAGCGTGGGGGGATTGAGGGTTACTCACTAATTCGTCGGCTTAGATTTGTACCTTGATGTGATAGTACGTGGGAGTTTAGCACTTCGTCACGCATTATGCAGTGTTCATGGTCGGTTCACACTTCACTTCCCTATAGGTTATCAACCGGCCTGCAAAAATTTCGTTTCAATAGTTCGAAAAAGTTCACTTTATAGTGAGCGATCCAACCTGGCGTCATAACGCGAAAGCTATTCCGTCGCTCAAGCTTTTGCTTACTTACACTTTTCCGGCTTTACGCACCAATCTCACTTAACGTTTGACACTGGGTAGTCTACCGTACGTTTGGCAATATAAGCTGCTATTTGACGCGCTACGTCTATGCTATAGGCCGGCGTCTGTGGCACGATACGTCTGTCGTCTGCCTGTCTGTCGTTTGTAACGTATGTATTGTGGCTAAACGGTAGGTCATACGGGAAGATTTTGAACATTAATCGTTAGCCTTATGTCTTAAACTGATGCATGCAAAATTTCAGGGATCTAGTGCCAGGGGAATATTTTCAAATTCAGTGTTGAATGGAGGAAGGATAGGACAAAATCTGTGTTTCTCAACGGAAAACTGGCCATTATCTCGGGAATGGTGAGAGATACTGCTGAGGTTACTGTTAATCATTAATAGGAAGTGGCGTAATCATTGATCTTGGATGACCTTGAAGGCCGGTGCGCGCTATTGGGGCTAAAAGGTGCGAGATAGGGCCTAGGTTGCTGTTGATCACTAATAGGCAATGGCATTCTGGCTTTCAGATGACATGAAAATCTTTGACCTTGGATGACTTTGAAGGTCAGAACTGCAATGGGAACTGTACAGGCTGTAGCGCGTCTTCCCTAGCGACAGCTGGGCTTTTTGTTACAGCACCTCTGAGTCTAATTATGATGAACTTATGATTATGATACTAGTTACCCGTACGAAACATTGGTCGTCGTTTAGACAAAAAGCGACAGTGACAATACAACCAATATTGTCGTCATCTTTTTGTGTGTATTTAGCGTATGTCCATTACGGTCATTGCCAGTAGAAATGAAGCCGCATGCACGGCGTTCCCCATAGTCTGTGACCCCAAGCGTATAATCATTTCTTATTTCTTATCAGACTTGGGTTTTCTTCTTGGCGTATATTTACTTAGGCTGAGATAATACGGTTTCGGTCCACCGGGTCGTTGGAGAAATGCGGATTTGCGCACGCACGCTGAATCGATGGGATTGCAAAATGCGTTATTTATGCGGTCCGTCTGCATTGTTTTTACGAGCGAAACATCAGCGCGTCTTAGACGTCGCAATTCTGTCTGTCTGTCCGTCAGTCACACGGGTGGATCAGTCAAAAACGGTGCAATCTAGGATCACCAAATCTTCACCGTTAGGTGCTTGGAAGACTGTAGTTTCAGGAACCGTAAAGCTTTTCCATAAATTCGAAGGGGGTCACCTCGAACGATGGCGCTAAATGAAAGGAGGTGGGAAAAATTTGCGTTTTCAGCCAATAAGTCGCTGTATCTCAATAACGATGCGAGATAGAACCTAGGCTACTATTAATCTCTAATAGGAAGTCGTACACTGGCTCTCGATTGGCGCTGAATTCAATGATCTTGGATGACCTTGAACGCTAAAATAGGGGTTTTATGGATTTTTTGGCGATTTCGGGCAGCAGAACACGTTTCAAAAGCGAATTGCACCGAAGTCAATTGGGATAGACATGGAAAAGCTGCGTATGAAATTTTCAGCATTGAACGTAGATTTCGACGGTCCAAGTCTCGATTTTCTAGGTTCAAGGAAACCTGCGCACGAGGGCATCAAAGAACGGTACCCCTGTAAAAGTCGTTATTTTAGCGTTGATGGCCGGTCTTTCGTGAAAACGGTTGCAGATCACCATGGGCATGCTGCTTATCACAACTAGCACTAGTGACAAACTTTTCAGTCATATCAGCATCGATGACTTTGAAAGACCCTGAACTTCCAAAATAAAGGGTTTTTATTGATTTTTGCGATCTTCGGCTGCAGCGCCCACTCCAAGAATGAACCGCGACAAAATGGCTAGAGATAGACTGGCAGTTTGCAAACAGGAACTGCTATAGGCTTTCGCGCGTCTCGTGAGCATTAGCTCAACTTTCTTGTTATCACAGCACTGCTGTATATCGATCCAGTGCGTGAAAATACTCTTTTTTTCAGCGACGTCTGGTTAATGCAGTTAAAAGGCCAAGCCGCTGAACGCACGATGCGCAAACACCTTTGGAATTGTCACTATGACGACGCGTTCACGAACGAAAATGCAGTTCAGATGATGAAATAACAGGCGCGGCGGTTTGGCTCAGTTGGTGACGTCGTTGGTCGCGTCAACGAAGTTAATCAACGCCGGGCCCGGTTAGCACGTGGATGGGTGACCGTCGGCAGGCGGGAAATAACACCATCTCGGTATGTAACCTGCCACGCAGGTCAACTCAGCCTGGCCATCCCTTCGTGGTAGGCGCTGTGAGTACCAGTTAAAGCTGGGACTTAAACGGGCACACCGCGCGATGCATTAGCCCCGTATCCGTGGTCTCGCAGTGTAAACTGGTATTTTTACAACAAACGTGCAGATAGACATATGGAAAGCAACAAATCTGTTTTACCGCAGTACATTGTGCACTTGCATGTACTGGCATTTTGAAGCAGAATTCAGTTCTGTACCCTCACTTTTTCATAAATTGAGAAAAAAATAGTACTTGGACTAGCAGACACAGACGGCGTCTGCGACGTTCAAAATTAGATCTAAGAAGTCTTTGGATTATGGCTTAGCTACAGATTTTTACAAAATTGTGAAAAAAATGCAAAAAATGGTGTGAATTATTCTTAAAATCTTTTACCAGTAGTCTTGAATTCTCACTTCTCACTCAGGTATATAAGATATAGACGGTTGTTTTTTAAAAGACATTTTGTGACTTAATCTTCAAGCTGTCATACGACAGGTGGCATTTTATCATGTGTCACAGTATTTTTTTACCAAATTGCGTGATACTGTTGATCAGTATGGTGCATTTCGTAAATATACACCGTGGTCCATAAAAACGTGCCACTTTTATTTTTTGAATAGCTCCGTGCAGCATTGGCCGATTTTAATAACTTTTGGCTTGCGACATCAGGAAGAAACTTGACGCAAATGACTGTAATTTTGGCCACCTCACTTAAATACTGTCGCTACACTACCTTGTGAAATGCAGGTTGTTAAGCCTGCTGTTTGCGAGTGGTGTCAATGTTTACCGCTTGCATTCGCGCTGAAGGAAGACATTTTGAGCACATGCTGTAATAAAGAGGATGTGATGTGGCACGTGTGACTTTTTGAGATACAATAGTTGCCAATCGTGTTTGTCGCTTTTCAGTTAATCATTTCTGAGCCGACGCGTGCGCTATCCAGTATGAATTCATTGTTGTAAATGGCCAAACCACGACTTCTGCATTTCACAAGGTAGTGTAGTGACAGTATTAAAGTGAGTTGGCCAAAACTACAGTTCTTTGCGTCAAGTTCTTTCCTGATGACGCGCGCCAAAAATTATTAAAATTGGCCAGTGTTTCGCGAAGCTGTTCAAAAAATAAAAGTGGCATGTTTTTATGGACCGCGGGTATAGTAGTTATTTTGCTGTAGAGTGTAGAGCCAATAACCTGATATCTGACGTTGCTTTAACATTTGCCGACGGACGCTGGCGTAAATTAACGCGATCTGATCGTGTTTCCTGTATTGATGTCCTCTCAAATTATCACCATCATTAAAGAGGCCGCCGTGAATTTTGATGCGTCCAATTAAGACGGTTGATGCATATTGAAATTTATCTGTGAGAATCTGTAACCGTAATTTTGACACGCGCTTCTCAAGTTGACATTTTTTTCGTGTCTAAAAATTCTAGTAGACGTGTCGGAAAGCGCGTGAAACGTTTGATAGTATCCAGACGGAAGTACATTTGCCCCCTGGGCTTTTCTCTGGTTCATGAAAACGCCTAGATTTGAATGGACAGAACGCCCTGACGGCTGGCGCTGGCCGCCCAACGCACCCAGGAAGCGATGGAAGGATGAGGTCTTTACGCCTCTACCCGGGCACCTCTACCCTTACCAGTAGCTTCTATCCCCCCAAATTATCACCCTAATTTTGTGCTCAGGTTTTCTCCCCAATTTTTGACTCAAGTTTTCCAATCTATTTTGGGCTTCTTTCTTCTATAGGGAGAGGGTTTGGTTAAGGGTGTAGATTGAAAAACAGGGGGAGTTAAAAATAGGGGAATTTTGTTAGGGAGGAAAATGGAAAAATAGGGGGGAAGTAAAAAACAGAGGGAAGTTTTGTTGAAGGTGCAGATATAAAATAGGGGGAAGTAAAAAATTAGGGGGAAGGAGTTTTGCCAAGGGTGTAGTTTGCCCAGTGAAAATATGGGGAGTTTTGATCTGCAATGCAACCTTATCAAAACTTCCCCCCCCGGGCCTTATTTTCTACTGGGCGCAAACTGCGCCCACCAGGTATAGTGATAGAAGCCACTGATCCTGAGCCCCTGACGACGGCGGCCAGCATGACAGCTGAGCGGACACATGGGAGGGGGGATGGTTGCGGTACGGCATCACTGGCATCAACCAACGTCGCATTGAGTCCCGCTTGCTGGCGTAACGATAGGGTGTCGGACTTATGATGGAGAGGTCATGGGTTCGAGTTCTGGTCTGATCGCTATCAAGTGGTTACTGCTTGAAGTTGGATGGACTGTAAACTGTCTCGGTATATAACCAACCACCGAGGTGAACTCAGCCTTACATCCCTCTGGGGTAGGTAAATCGAGTACCAGCCGATCTGGCTGGGGTCAAGGCAGGGTGCATTCACCTGCGTCGCGTGGCAGCTAACACTGTGTGATCCTATATGGCAGGTGATGCTCTGTAGCTCTGTGATGGATTTCCTGTTGAGAGCCATACACTATTTTTGTATTAATCTAGCATGGTGTGACTGTTTTTATTTGCACAGAGGGACTTGACGGCCGTCAGTAGCGTCAGTGGGTGCAGCTCTACTCCTACCAGTCGCCGTCCCAGGTACAGACTACACTACAGGGTGGGCCAAAAAATGGCACCATTTTTTGTACATCTTATAATTTCACCAAATATTAACCGATTTTCAAAAAAAAATTTACTCTCAGAATCTGGAGACAATTTGTAATAGAACTATCACTATAGATCCCGTGGCGTTGTTGCTTTGTGGCAGATGTCCTCAACTCCTCATCCCCTTAAATTTTGGGCTGTCCGTAAATTGTCAGAATACTTTCTTCTTGTTGGAAGATTTTTGTTTAAAATGCAACTTGTGGACTGAAAGCCCCATTTTGGGAAAACTTAGTGCAAAATTTCTCAAAATGGGGGTTTCAGTCCATAAATTACATTTTTGGATGCAGATTTTACAACATGGAGAAGATTTTTTGGACAATTTTTCGATAGACCAAAACCAGACTTAGTATTAGACTTAGGAGCACGATTGAAATTTTGACCGCCCATAATCTATTTTGTCAGAAATTTTTTGCAGAGCTCGGTTTGTCGGAATTCCATTGGAAACTTGTTTATCAGAAAATTGCAATTTTCTACACTGCGTACTTTTTAAACTCGCATCTTTGCTGAGTACGTCACATTACTGCTGCTATATCATACTGCACGGTGTTCCATAAAAAGGACTCGTTTTTTTCAGAATTCACTCAAATTATGAGCAGTTTACATGAAATTTTACCAGCTCTAGCTGAAGAATTATTCATTCAAAATATTTTAACAAAATATGGCAGTTGATTAAATATTCTTTGCTAGTGGTGATGTAACGCTGACGTAATGTGTCATGGGTATAAACTTGCTAGTCTCAACTGGTGCTGTCAGTTACTACCCGGCTCCGACGGTGAAAAATCTGGTTTTTTAGTGACAAATATATATTTGAAGTTTTACAGTTGCAGCCACAAAAAACGTGTAAAGCGATCGCATTTACGTGTCTCTGGGAATAGTTGGTCTTTCACATGTTCGAGCAAGACAGTGCACTATCACACCGAGCTTGCAAGATGTCGAGTTTTTGAATCACAAGACGCCCGATTTCATGTTTCCATGTTGCTCAGTGCTGACACGATAAGCATTTTTCATTAGCGAACCAGATTAAGTTCACCATCGAAGCAGGGTAGCAACTGACAGCACCAGTTGAGACTAGCAAGCTTATACTCACGACGCATTATGAAGTCAGAATTACATGACGACTAGCAAAGAATATTTAATCAACTGCCATATTTTGTTTTGTTTGGTAAAAATTTTGTGTAAATTGATCATCATTTGAGTGAATTATGAAACTCGAAAGCAGTCAGAGCCCGCACACCTCCGCCAAGGCAATGTTGTTCGCTAGGTGGCAGCACCGTCTTCGGTTTTGCAGCGGTTTCCCTTATGCCCCATTGAAAGCAATGGTAACGAAAATTTTAAAGTGATCCAGAATCCTGGATTCCTTCCGGATCACCCCCAAAATTGAATCACTGGTAGTTTGTGCCATTCCCGACATACCCTCAAAATTTCAGAAAGATCCGTCCATAACTTTTTGATTTATCTTGCTAACACACAGACAGACAGACAGACAGACAAATAAACAAACAGACACAGTCTGGCAAAAACATAACCTTTTTGGCGGAGGTAAAAAACAAAAAGTTGTCCTTTTTATGAAACACCACTTACTATACATGCTCAGAACTGTTGAGTGCTTAAGTGTCACTGTTAATTACGGGTGTTGTTAGTAGTGTTCTTGGGCACGTTTGGGGTCAGTTGATTGGGCAGTGTCCGGAAGAGAGGGCATCTGGTGTCCGTAGCAGTGTTCTGCTTCATCACTTTGCATTAGTTATCTCCGCCAAGTGTGAACGTAGTGAAAATTGGAGGAGATCGTGAGATTGGTCGTTCTGTGTGTCCGTCGTTCCGTGTGTGTACACGATGACTCAGGAACGGTGGCACCGTCATGTGAATACTTCTACATTTTACAGTAGTAATGTTTAAATCACTTCACTTGGCGGAGATATGCACTCTCTCGACCATCTTCGTTCTTCTAGTTCTTTTCTGTTGATGACCCCTCTTGTTCAATTCCGATGATTCAGGATATTTATATGGAGCTGTTAAAGTGTTGCCGATAAAATAAATTTTAATCGATCTTGTATCTAGTTTTACTTGCTTCGTGAATGTAGCTAGGATGACATAATGTGATGAATGTGAAAAAAAACTGTTCATATCCTGAACCAGTGGATGTATTTAGTCACTATGTCTATCACACCTATGTCTATCACGATTAATAAGATGTTTACTTTTGTATTTTCATGAAAGAACGTTTATAACGGTTTTCATGTACGTTTATTACGTCTGCTGTACACTGTGCCATGTACACTGTGGATAATGATGGTGTCGTGTGACAGTGGCAGGGTGTCGACGGTATCTCGACGGTCTCTGGCGCTTCCCACGGCTCCCGGCATGTCTCTCAGTTTACCACTTCAGTGTGGACCTGCTCACATGCTTGGTATGACGCGCTCTCTTTTTCTCTCACAGGAGCTTTATACACCGTGTCTCAATAAAAAAACGTGCTACTTTTATTTTTTGAATAACTCCATAAGACAGCCCAATTTTGGTAATTTCTGGCAGGCAACATTATGAAGAAACTTGACGTGAATGATGATAGTTTAGCCCATCTCATTTTAATACTGTTGCTACACTACCTTGTGAAATGAAAAAAATGTCGTAGTTTGGCCATTAGCAACAGTGAATTCATACTGGTGAATGCATGCGTTAGCTCAGAAAATTATTGAGACCATAAAGTCATTGAAAATATGTTACATATTTATTTAGCATTAATCTTATTCATTTTAAGATCATACGTGACAAACTGAAATGGCACATCACCAGTGAGTGAGCCGCTCTAGGTTGCACGCTATTGAACATGCTGTTGGTGAGTCGCGTTAACATCCGCCGATTGCGTTGGTGCCGGAGGATGCCATTTTGAGCACATGCAGTAACAAAAATGATGAGATGTAACATGTAATACTTTGTGAAAGAAAACAGTTGTTACTCGTGTGTGTTGCTATGTAATTAATCATTTATGAGCCGACGCATGCGTTACCCAGTATGAATTCATTGTTGTAAACAGCCAAACTACGACTTCTGCATTTCACAAGGTAGTGTAGCAACAATATTAAAGGAGGAATAGTGCCAAAAACAATATTCAAATATATAATGCCGCAGTGCTAGCTGAATACGTTGGTATGGCCGGCTGCATGCTAAAGTGCTTTATTTGTTAGAAAAAGTAATTTAATTAGTCAAATTTTTGAGCCATGGTCGCCGCCATTCTTGACGCCAGCGCTCCTGGCGGCCAAATGTCGCAACTACCAGGTATTTGCAATGTGACGTCATCTCAGGACGACGATTTGTAAACATGAGCCGGACCTGTTGAACAGTAGAGATCTTTGTTTTAGCAAAATTGACAGAAAACGTTCAAGCACAACATGAAGTCGTGTGCGTGCATAAACATGAAGCCACTGCTATTACTGTTAAGCCTATGTTAATTTTACTTGCTGCTAGTTATAGAGTCCAATCTTTCGGCATAGGTCTGCACCTTATTTAGTACAACAGGATATGCCTAGTGAAGCCGAATAAGCAACTTTGTATTATATAGACTTATAAGAAATACTCACAATCAGTTAAGAGAGCCCAGCTTTAGCCTAAGTGAGATTACAGTCAAGGTTTTGTTTCTAACCAAATAACGTACTCAGTAGTCTGTACTGTAAACGGCATAGTTCACTGCATGGTGCAAGAACTCTGGTTGATATTTCGCAGCCCACACGGAACTTACCTTCAATCCTGTGTCGAAGCAGTCGTCCGCGAAATGCTCAGAGCACAGTATGTGGTGTTCCGTCGGCATAAAACCTTTTCTTTTCATGTTAATTAACCACTACTTTAGCAGCGCTAGATTCTTCAACGGGAACCTGTGGAAACTCAGCTTACGCTCCGACTCTGATTAGCGAACTGACCGATTATTACAACCGACAGCTGCACAAAGACCCGGCATTGTGATTCTTAATACTTATTACTCTATAAATAACTTTGAAAAAATAACAACTATGCTAATGAATTCGCACCACTATACAAAAACAAATATACACAACACACTACACAGATAATATCAGATAGCAGCCATGTCCTGAGATGACGTCATCATGCCACGCGTCACGCTTCGCACAGACTGGCCGCAAGGTGGCGCAAACGTCGTTTTTCGCGAATATGGCGGCGACCGTGGCTCCAAAAAATTTGATTAATTAAATTACTTTTCTAACAAATAAAGCAGTTTAGCATGCAGCCGGCCGTACCAACGTATTCAGCTAGCACTGCAGCATTATACATTTGAATATTGTTTTTGGCGCTATTCCTCCTTTAAGGTGAGGTGGACTAAACTATTATTATTTACGTCATATTTCTTCGTGATGTTGTATGCAAAAAATTGAGAAAATCAGCCAATGTTTCACGGAGTTATTTAAAAAATAAAAGTGGCACTTTTTTATTGAAACACGGTGTATAATTGTCGAGTGGAGTTTCCAGTTTTAACTCAAAAACCAACATTTGAAACCTAACCCTAACGTTAACCTCACCCTAGCCTAACTTTGAGTATGGCAACTGGTGAATTTTTAGCTAAAGTTGCGATACTCGGTGTTCAATGAGTTGTCGAGCGTTTCAGCTCTACCGTGTATCGAATATCAAGTACCCCTGAAACTCGAAAATCTGCTCAACACTTTTCTGTTTTCTCTCAGCAGTCTCTGTGATGTGTCCATTTATTAAACTGGTTGCTTTTCACTGCTGTTTATACACTAGAATGGCCTTGTAGCTACCATGCAGGTAAGTAAGTAAGTAACTTATATAGCATGCTAACTGTAAGTTGCCTTGAACACAGTCGGTAGAACGAGAAGTAGAATTGTTTTAGACGGCATGTAACAGTAGACAGGCAGAGTTTATGCTGCATTTAAGAATGTTCTGAAGAGCGTTCCACGTTGATGGATTGGCATGTCCAAACGCTCGTCTTTCGAAAGTTGACATACTGATCGGCGGAAGCTGCATTTGACCGTGGTTTGCAGATTACAGTCTGTGACCGTCACCTCCCAAAGTCAGCTCAAATAGTAATTCGCAACCGTGTAGACAATTACAAATCTCTGCAAGTAAAGTGATGGAAGTAGGCCTACAGAAGCGGAAAGTACGTATTGGTGACTGGCAGGAACTGGTGTTGACATGCCGTCAATGGTCGAGTGTAGTGAGATCATTGATTGCCACACACGTGGTTGTAGACAACAGATCCACCTGTCTGCTAGTCGGTCTATCTCCCTGTCTCTCTCTTTTTGTTTGTCTGTTGGTCTGTATATAAGAGGCATTGAGTCTTGGATACTATGCTTAGCGCCGTTGACAGACAAGCTGAGATGGACGGGTGTTTGCGTGCGTGCTTGCGTAGCCGTTCATACGCGTACGCTACGCCGCGATCCTTTGATATGAAGCTATTGATCGTCGTCCATGTGCGAGCTACTATTGCTGAATGCTGCCACCTGACTGTGTTTCTCTGAATGATACCCGTCTCTCCTTCATGCTGGCGATACACGTGCCGCTTTTCTTCCTAGCGGGTCTCAAGTTGCTGTCAGACGAGTTGGATATCTATGGAAAAATTATACTTTTTCTATACCTTTGTTTGTTAAAAACTGTTGACGTTTCGACGTCAGCTGACGTCTTCTTTAGAAATGAAGGTTAATAAAGGTTGGAAAAGTGAAATGTTTCGATAGTATGTCTACTGTACAAGTGAGTAGTTTATTCAATAGTCGGATATCTGTTGCGCCGCCGGCAAATGGTCATAGTCATTGTCACAGTCGTAAATGATGATGTTGTCAGCATCCGTCATCGAAATGTGCGCCAAATTACCCGATCGTATCCTAGCGTTGATTGTAGCGTTCGATATGGCAGTGTCACCATAGCGTGTATGTGACTGCAGTTACTCACTCTGGGAAGTCACTTTCTCTCTGCGACCGTAAGTCGGACGCTGGCCTTCGGACGTAGGCAGTATACGGGCGGCTCACCATATCGACAGCTGGACCTCTTGTATTTGTTTTATATGTGCCGGGCGGTCAGTTGTGGCTAGTGTGACGTGGGGTTGAGGGCACCCGGGCCTCGAGTCTGTAGGCCTATAGCTACGTGATGCTGACCACCAAAGACGTTTTCAATTCCTAGTATCGACATGTGCGGCTCTGGTGCTGTCCCGGCGTACAGATAACCCCCTTCCGCGATAACTCTTCTACGACTAACCCCCCTCCCCCTTCTGTGACGAAACTTTTTTTTTCTTTGTCACACAATTCTTATAAACATTTTATGCTGCAGTTTTTAGCGCTAACTCTGTCGACTTCTGTGTTTCAACATAAAGTGAGTGTATAGCATTTAAACGATAGCTTACGTTTTTAAAACTGGGGGTGGCTCTCATAATGTCGTGATGTTTTGTTGCTGAATATTCCGACTTTTGACGCAAATGTGAGCGGGGCCAACTTGTTGCGTTGAATTGAAAACATGTTCCAGCGATCACCTCTAATTTCTAGTGCAGCCAGTGGCGTCATTTCAGAAATCATTGGGGGGGGGGTTTCACTTCTTTTTCTGTTCTCTTCCCTTCCTCTTTCCTTAGAAGTAGGGCCCTGCAAATTCAGCCAGGAGGTCTGGGGGAGCGTGTGAGCTCCCCCCTCAGCTGGGTCTGGAACAGAGCCCCAGCCAAAATCGAGTTTGGTGCATTTCAGCCTCAGAATGGTGGCAACAATTTGAATGATTTTCCTGAGAATCGACTGAGCAAATTTTGTGCAATTTACACAGTAGCAGTCAATCGGCGACCAAAATTTTGTCGTTAGTCGTTTATGCGAAACTCTCTGGGAGAAAACTGAAGTCACAATTCCTTGGGGTGGGTGGGTCTTAGCGGTCTTAAGTGACGCCGCTGAGTGCATCTGTTGAAGGGGATTTTGTAATAGTGGTGAGACTATCGTGGGGAGTTTTGTTGTACATTGGTGTCTCAGCTGCATGGACGGCGGTCGACGACATGGCCCCATTGACGCACTCAGCCAGCTGTCCGTCCGTCTGTCCGTCCAGCCCTCTATCCGTTGGGAATTGGAGGACGTCGCTTGGCGCAACGTATTTGCAGACCAACTGGCATTTGCGACAGCCGGCGTCGTCGTTGGCCGGTCGTGTGGATTCTGAAGCCTATAGGTCGTCGCGAATGTAAATTATATATGGCAGAACAGGCCCGGATGTTCTCGGCGGCGTCGAGCTGCCCTGTTAATCTCTCCGGTATTCGTCATCGGATTTATTTATTAACTGCTTGACCGCCCGCCCCTAGACGATCAAAAAACTCAACCTGCATTCTCACTCGCTTCAGTATGTTGCAGTGTAGTCAGGAGCAAGGAGAAAGTTTTTTTTGATATAATGAAGGTTCTAAATTATATACCGAGTTCGGAGTTCCATCCTCGAAGATCCAAAAAGCCGTCGTCTCTACTTACTTTTGTATGTCAATCGTCAGTCGTATGATGGGCTGGAGCAAAACATCTTATCTGCTGTCGATGGAATTTGAAGAAAATTGAGAACAGCTTCTTACGCGACAGATTTTTTATAATTTTTTCAGTTTTTAATGTGCTTGTAAAGTTTGTTAATAAATAACACCTACACGTTATATCTCATAGTCTTGTGCAATTAAGTAATTATTTAAGTGGCATTTTGAAGAACTTTGTAGTTCGTGTAGTTGTAGGACGTTTTGCCTTGGACAACTGTGGATACGATGTTTTGCTATTCAGCCGTTTAATTTTCGCTCCACGGCTTTTATGGTGTAGCCACGATGCATTTGGTCATCCTTATTCCTCTGCCCACTGATGATATGTATGGTGTGATTGGTTGTGCAATTTATCGGCGGCTGGATACGAAACCATGCAGTGGCGTAGCCAAGGTGTAGGGGGCAGGGGGCCCAGCCGCCCCCCCCAATGCCCTAGACTCATAAGCACACGTTCAAACTGCACTTGATGTGCCAGTTTGGTCAATTAGAATTATTGCCACCAGGTCCCATATTTTAAAGGGCTACAATGCATCAAATTCTATTTCAACTGCGGCTCCATCCCAGACCCCGCTTGGGGACTTACAGGGCTCCCCAGACACTTAAGCTGGATTTTAGGGGTCCTACTTCTAAAGGGAGAGAGGGGGATGAGGG
>Ga0209367_1008899_pt1 | contig 13694 bp, 7 predicted proteins | sample WorMetLIZISLAND2_FD_187412 | JGI IMG/M metagenome (GOLD analysis project Ga0209367, IMG submission 187412) | Marine gutless worms symbiont microbial communities from Max Planck institute for Marine Microbiology, Germany - Olavius geniculatus... ... | reverse complement strand
AATAAAATATGATGTATACTTATTAAACATATGCACACTTAGACACACATGACTGTACAAAGTTACAAGTATAAACGTCCGTATATTAAAGATAATATAATCTCACTAAAAATCACCACTAAACAGTACAGACCTCCGCCGAAATTAGTGATGCTAGGCCTACCTGGGGAATAAAAATGACTATAGCAAGTATATACGCTGTATTTATTTATTTTTGTTATAAATTTCTTGATCCGGATCGTAATCCAGATCGGTACCAAAATCGAATTGTTTGGTCATGTATTTGGCATGCCCCATACGACCGGAAACAAATTCATTCACCGAAATCTATTCATAAATTTCGGAATAATCTGTCAGACAGAGTGACAGACAGACAAACAGACAGACAGAGATGAGAACAATCTCCTGACTTCGCCGGAGATAACTGTTGCAATTAGACATAACAGCGGCGTCGTGAGCTAAAAAGATTTGGGGCACAAACTTCCAAATTTCTGATAACAGCTGCAAATTTTTGACAGAGCAGATATGGCCCGTATGAGTGTTCGGAATTTCAATCTTCTCCACAGCGAGGAAATTCTGGCTCCACATTTTCCCAACAGACTAAAACTTGGGGGCCCCCTTCCATGACACTGCTGAGGCGTACTGTTCATAATGTTTTCTTCATGTTGTTTAGCAAGTTACTACACATTTAGCATAACTCAACTATAGTTAACAGCAAGTACATGAAGGAATGAATAATGCTTGTAAGTTAACCAATTATGTAAACAATTCATTGCATCGGAATGTCACGTGATACACTGAACACTAGTCGGTATAATCACTGAAAGAATACAATATTATAATCGTTAATATACACAATACGCAGCAATTATTACACAGCCGTCCTAACAAGCCACATTACAGGTCTTGCATGTCCGTCGGTCGGTCTGTCCGTCCCATACTGGCTCCTAACTCGAAATTACGAAAACTTGAAAAAAAACCGAAACTGGTGTAAACGTTTTCTAGTGTAGAAGTAATCAGTGTGCCAGTTTTTAGCCAAAAATGTTAGAGGCCAGGCGGACGGCCGCGTAATGTCAGCACTGGGCCGACATGTCGTTTGTTAGTTAGTCATGCCAGTTATACCCCGTTTGCACAATCGAGCAAACATCGAGCAAACATCAAGCAGGCCTGATGGAACCCCGCCTCTGGCTCAAATGTAGGCCTAGGCTTAGGCTCTTAGCCCACAGCTGATCACGTGTTATATAGGCCTTCCAATTACAACCCGTCCGGTCCCCGCCCTCCTAATTAGCATGCTAATTATCACAGCTCGTCAAGCTAGCTAGATGAATGCTAGCAAACATAGAGCAAACGTCGAGCAGACGTCGAGCAATTAGCATGTGTATTTTGAATACATTTGCTCGACGTTTGCTCGATCGTGTAAACGGGGTATTAGTCAGCGTCAGTATGGGGTCACTCAGAATACAAGACTTCGTGTCACGAGTGATCTGTCCAGCATTCGTCACAGTAACCACGCAACCGTTTCAGCGCACACGCGGCGATTGAAAAACCTAGGTTCTCTTTTTTAAAAAACTCATCAGTTTTTACTTTTACATGTAGGTTATTACGTTTAAAATCTAGGCTTAGAAATAATCGAACCTTTAATAACCTTTAACCAAATAACCTTTCAGCTAAAACGGTTTAGCGCTGACAAAGCACTTTTGAGTCACCCCTGCGAAAATGACCTTGTATCTAATTGAATTTAGACTATTTTCTAATTGCTTTAGTAGACCTATATGATAATTTGAGAAAAATCCCATAAAAGCTTTAACCCTGCCTCTGGCCTTTATAGCCGCGTGCCGTCTAATCTGCAGCATACAGATACATAAACTCAATTACTCAGAGTAAGCACAAACAACAAAATGTTAAAAAACGTTAACCTCTATAATTTCGTGCTTTAAAGCATTTTCCGTTTCAAAAAAGTAAAAAAAACGGTTTCTAAAGCCTAGAAATACATCACAACTGATAGCCAAATGCATAAATATAGACACGAAAAGCAGACACAAAAAGCGCCAGTGAGTAAAACACAAGAACGTGGTGCAGTTACATGATACAGTGTGTTAAATAACGGCGTTAAAGCATGAATAATTCACGAAAATGGGCAGAAACATCACTACGTAACCACGAGTCAGCGTGCCGAGCTACCGAGCAGTGATTTACTTCCTCATTAGTCAGGCGCGTCGTGATCAGCATTGCAAAAACACAGATGCCCTGCTAAACACAATACACCAGCGGACCGGTGGTGGAGCCGACCGGAAAATACTTAATATTTCATCAGACCCGTCGAGAGCCACAGCGGGGCCCGGGGAAACATTCTGACTGGGCCCGTCTGGGGAGAACATTTTAGAATTTTTCTTTTTTACAATGGTGCATTCTGGTGTACTTTAATATACGACGGCGGGACCCCCAAAACGTCGCGGGCCCAAAATAATTTACTCCACTACCCCACCCTCTCCACGAGCCTGGTAGGTATCAACCGAAAATTCGTTACACATTGGCAGTGGCCTAGGCATGGCCTATTTAGAATTTAAGCTGAAAGGGAGCCAAGGTGGCTGGAGTACCCCGGAAGCTGCAGCTTTTTTTTGTTGACTAATCCAAAAATGTAGATGTTTCAGGAAGCAAGGATGTGCAAATTTTCAGCGCTAAGAGAGGCATAGCAGATTACCCGTCTTGCTCTCCCCCTTCTAATACGCACGCGCTATAATAGGCTATACAGTTTTCTGTAGACGTCCCTTTTAACAGGACACATGCAGCCAAGAAAGTGTCACGTTTTGGTAGTTCACTTTTCACATCAGGTTGCTCAGCCTAAAATAAATGCATCACAGTAGACACATTCTCTGAAGTCCAAACGTGTGGACGGGGCTCCGCCCCCAGCTCACAGGCTCATACGTATCTTACAGGGGTCACTTCATTTTGGGAAAAACATAAGTGAAAGAATCACCCCTGTCGCTTTACTTCTAACCAACATACAGCCGAAAGTCAAAAATGGACAAAAAAGCTAAATTCGTGATTTGCATGACTGGACAGTTTCCAAAAGGTTTAAAGGAGAAAAAAAACGAAGTAAAAACTTAAATGTTTAGACTTTAGATGATCGAAAAATTTCAATCTTAGTGCTATCAATTTATAACATAGCCGCGGAGCTTACATCACTTCTGTGTGGACCCAATATAACTGCACTTTAGGACATCACTTTACGGCAGGAAAGGAACCGAAAGGGAAGACGCAGCTTTACTGTTAGGCAAATTGTAGTCGAAAAAGAAAATCTCACCAAATTTCGGGGCAGCAATTTGTTAACGCTAAACAGTCCCACACATAGCCTGACATTGTGCACCCCCAAATTTATTTTTTTCTCATCCAAAACAGATTATGTCACGTGACTCCAAAAACTGAAAGCGCACACTACGTGAATTCTTATATATTCTAGTGATCCCAAAATGAAAGAAGAGTGAAGACTGGGGATGACAAAAACGGCCCGCTACGCCAGTGCAGTTATCAATACAGGTAGACAGGTAGACAGGCGCACACCTGAGCACAGCACGTATAGACAGACAGACAGAACCACGCACGGGCAGAGCCGCACCACAGCGCCATTCACGACTCATATACAATAACAACATATTGCACGCGTAGGCTTAGATGCATTGCATTAATAGGCTTACATGTATCGAAACACATATGGATACGCACTGGCTAAACAACAAACGACCAAGTGGGCGTATACAATGTCCACCGGCTCATCACTATTCACATTTTGCCAAAAAATATGAAACGAGGAAGAACTAATTTGGCCCAACCAGAAGTTTAAAGTACGACTTTCTGAGCTGAAAAGTGGCACATCACTCACTCTTATATCGAGGAATGTTCACATTAATTTTGGGTTTTTTTCGTCGCCTTTTTGTTTCGGAGTTGTGGTCCCATGCGAAAGGGCCAGACGGACAGACGGACGGAAGGGCCAGACACGTAATGTGGCCTGTTAGGTCGGTCGCGCAACAAGCTGCCAACAGTAAATCATGATGGTGTCCATCAAATTAGAAAATTTCTTCGTACGATACACAGAATTAGTTTAAGGATGACAGAGGGAGCAAACGAATGTTTTATTATTATAAATCCCAATAGTTCATGAATTAACCTGGTCGCTTGGCTACATCATAAACTGTAAAAGAGTAAACGTAGGTTTTGTCTGATAAATTTGAACACTTGCTAAAATGAGTTCAGAGAAGAATTGTTTACAAACGTAAACTCTATACACATAAAATGCTCACCAAAAGTTTTGATCAGTACAAACGAATAGTCAAATTATAGCGAAAGAAATGCCACAATGTCAAAAATCTTCTGTAGATTTTTACGCATCACAAAATAACAGTGATATGTGCAAAACCAGCAACCAAAGATGATAAGTGAAACAATAACTCAAACAAAAGCATAAAAACAAAAAAATAAAAATAACTTGGCAATAGATTGTAAATAGTTTTTAAAAAATGCAAGCAACGTTTGGTTAACTTAATAAAATATACACTGTAAAAAGATAAGTTCTAAGTTTTTTTCTTTTCAATCACATGCGTTTATAAAATAGCACAAAATGGGATAAATTTAACCGAAACATTATTATGCCACAATCCGAAGCTAAATTCATTATTTTTAAGATCTAACAGCACGCCATAGCGAAGTTTACCGACGATGAGTTTTGACAATAAATCAAGTTTTTTTTTTTTAAAAAACTACATTCGATTTGATTTGATGTAACCCAAGATAAAACAATGAGCAGTAAGACAGGATAAAAGATAATATTATCGTATTTAGAAAATCAATAATATTACTACAGCAAAATAACATAATTATTATTCTTAACTAAAATAGAAACAGTGGCATGCTTTTTGAGTCACATTCTAAAATATCCAATGACATTAATGAGATTAGTATATTAACAACTCAATATGCACGTGTACACATGGTGTGCAAAAACTCTTCTGCAACTTTTCGGCAACTCAATTTGACCCGTTACTCTGGTTGATTTGATTCAACCTCGCTTTCGCTACAACACACCACAACACATTCTGTGCAACAAACGATCACTAAAAATCCCACCACACCTTAAACACGTCGCCACACTACCTTGTGAAATAACAATGATAGAATCATGCCATGATGTGTACGATGAGCAAGGTTGCTAATTTATGTAACCGCCGATAATACGTAGGCCCATATAGCTAACGATTAGTTCCCCAACCTTTGTCTCCTGGCGAATACAAAGATCAAAATGCAGCTACTATCGGCTACCAATAAAACATCTTGGACAATGCTTCTACAGAAACAAAAAAACCGGATCGCAAACAAAATCTGATCACTTTCTTTTAGAATCATGTCCTACCCCTCCGCAAAATTTCAACAAAATCCGTAATTAATTTTACTGAGTAATCCAGCAGACAGAAATCGACAATTTACGGTCGTCAGTTCAGCGCTTGTCAGGGTTACCGTCATTCGCTAGACGGTAGCCTACCGCGTAACTTTCCGAATGACAATTCAAATCAAAGTTTACGAGTTAATGTTAAAAATAAAGTGACTGATCTTTGTCAAACACGACACCGATCTGACCAATAGCCTATTTCTGAAGTTACAAGCTGCAAAACAAAGTGGTCCCGCTTTTTGGTCCACCCGGTATTTCACAAGGTAGTGTAACGACGCGTTTCAGCTGCGATGAGACCCACACGTTGCTTCACGTGCACAGCCTCGGCGCCAGGCAGAAATAGCCGGCTGGGGAAGCTAGAAAGAAAGTAAGTAGGGGAGGCTAGGTCGAGCGCCGAAGACGCGAGACTGATCGACTGTCGACAGTGTCGAGTGCCAAGGGAGTGGGGACTGTAGGGTGTGGGGAAGAGTGTCCCCTACACCCCTCCCCACTGGGGAGGGGTTTGGAGAGGGGCTATGCCCCTCCGCCCGTCCGCAGAAATTTTTTAAAATGTGTGCACCAAATGGCGGTTTTGACGCTCTCTGAAGCATCGTTTTACGCTATTTTTTATTTATTTGAAACTTGGAAATCAAGTACAATGCCAAGGCCATGAGCACTTATAGGCATCACAGTACATACAAATCAGGCATATGATAGCACAAAGGGGAAAGCATAAAAATATATAATATATAATATATATGCGGCAGCACTAGCACGTAATCCATTCCTAATACTCTGCTGGATGGAAAGTCAGTGTGGACGACAATTTTGTGTAAAGATTTTTGCGGTTCTCCTTAAGGAATATTCAGAACTGCACAGCGAACGACCGAGCTCCGATTCAGAGTGAAGGCGAGGTTCCTAGGAGGGCCAGCAAGCCCCCTACCCACCAGCTGAAGGCAGCGGCGTATTCAGGATTTGAAGTCAGGGTGGCGTAAAGTAATTACATGTAAGCCTGGGGAACAGAAGTCTCTCAACTTCGGTTTATAGTTTAGGAACAACAGTGGCGAATCCAACGGGGGAGAAGGGCAGCCGCCCCCCTATTGACTGGATGCATCTGAAAACATGTGAAAATTTTGCACGAAAATGCATTATTTTTGCATAAATTTTTCATAAATTTTCTCGGGACTCGGGAGAGGGCACAGCCCCATCCCCAGACTCCACCCCTACCCTTCCGCCCCCTATTCCGAACTTCTGGATCCGCCACTGAGGGGCAAAACTCCAATGTGGAAACTGGAAGCGAAGTTCCCCAGAAGGTAATTGTTTCTGCATATAACATCATATTTTTTGCAATGGCGAAGCTAAGAATTTTTTCCTGAAGGAGCAAATCATAATGGTTTCCCCCGATCTATTTCCTTTTTTCCCCTTTTTTTCTTCCTCCCCTTCCTTTCATTCTCCTCCCTTTTTTCAGGTAGGGGAATCCGGGGGAGCGCTGTCGGACCCACTAACGGGGACTGGGGCAGAGCCCCAGCCGAAATCGATTTCAGTGCATTATAGCCTTAGCATGACAGTGGCAATGCGAATAATGTGTAAATTGGGAATAAAGGGGACTCGCCTTCCTTTTCCTCTTTTCTCCTTCGTTCCTTCCCACTTTTCTCTTTCTTTTCTTCTTTTCTCCTTCTCACCTTTTTCTTTTTTTCCATTTCCACTTTTTCCTTCCCTTCACTCCTCTTAGAAGTATGACGCTAAAATCCAGCTAGTGATTCTGGAAAGCACTCTAAGCTACCCCAGCAGGATCTGGGGTGGAACCTTAGCCGAAATTGAATTTGGTGCAGCTTTAAAATATGAAATTGGTGGCAACAACTGTAATTACTTTTTTGAGAATCATTAACTGACTAAATGTAGAGCAGTTTAAACAATGAATGCAAACAAGCGCGGCGCCACAAATTTAAAAGTGGGGAGTACAGAAAATTTGCGAATGAAGCGAGAAGAAATTTTTTGTACCTTTCACTTTTTTGTCCAGTTGTTGAGTTTAGGGGAAAAACGGGAGGCACCAAATGGAAAGTAAATAGAACGTCAACTTCAATGTTTACAGTGAACTTGGAATGGACGTTTCTAAAAGCAACAAGCAACAAAATTCGCAGTTGCAGCCAGTTTGTCCGTACATTAGCTTTTGGCAATTTTTTTGCTGGATGCTCTAGCTACGGGAGAGGCTTGGCGACTAAACCGGGGAGGCTTAGACTCACAAAGCATGGACTACTAGATTACTTAAGTAATCTAATAGTCCATGCCCAAAGCGTCCCCGTGGCGCCGTGGCTGCACGAGAAATGTTTCTGGTTGCGATTTTGTTTTATTTTTTTGGTCTCACGTGTAGGCGCCGCCTTGGTTTAGCTTGCTTTACTTCCTTGTCTACATCGACGTTGACAATTGACAGTACAGTTGACAAGTTGACAGTTGACAATACGTTACATTATTTTGCGTGTATCTGACTCGTGCATAAAAAGTGTATGCCAATAGGGGGCCTACTGGGCTAGGACCCAACCATCGCACGTTGATTGCAAAAAGTATCGACTTGTAAGCTTACATCCTGCATTATCATTGGAAAGAACCGCACTATACAACCATGCGCCCTCACGTTTCTTCCTTGTTACACAAAAACGCCCTAATAGGCCACATTACAAACGGGTCCTGGCCCTCTGTTTGGCAGTTCCACACGGCTCCTAACTCAAACCTAACAACGCGCAGAAAAAACGAATCTGGTGAGAAAGTTCCCCCCAGGAAATGCGTCAATATGCCAATTTTGAGCTCAAGTGGTCAAAAATAAAAGTCACCGCACCGTTAAAAACTCTCCCTGAAATAAAACATAAGCCCCTATCTCGTGCCAGTGTGTACAAACCAGTCCATGCACACCAGGCGCAACACTTAGTTAGGCTGTGAAAAAGTAAACATTATAGGTGACGTTCAGAACAAGCAATGATGTATTATAGTTCGGAGATGGCCGTATAGTATGTTGGCATTGGGCAGACATAATTTTCTAGTTTCATAGGTGGCGCTACGACTACAAATTGCAGTGGTTTAATCATTTCTTGATTTAGCCTACTCTTCCCCTACACCCGTCCTCACATCATTTCTTTCCCAATTTTTCAGCATGAGCAAACTATTCACTTCTCTAAGTTGCAGTCTTAACTTCCAAAATCGTGCGACATTTAGATAGCCAGTCGCCGAAATTCAATGCTTACTGTTAATCAATAATACTGGCGGTAAATCTTATTGGTTTAAAAGTACAAGAAGCCCAGCTGTTGCTAGGATAGCCGACTGTAGTGGTTGCCAGTGACCTTCGAGGTCATCTAATGTCGATGATTTTCATTTCATTGGAAAGCCAATATAAGAGTTCCTATCAATAGTACAGTAACTTAGGCCCTATCTATCACTGTTTCAAAGATATGGCCAGTTTTCTGCTGAAAACGCGCGAAGAGGCCTTTAAGGTCATCCAAGGTCAATAATTTCCATCTAATCTGACAGGGCGTATGCCACTTCCTACACGGTGTTTCATAAAAAAAGAGACCCCTTTTGGTTTTTTTCATAATTCACTCAAATGATGATCAATTAACACAAAATTTGTACCCATTGTAGCTGAAGAAATACCAATTCAAAATATTGCAACAAAATATGGCAGTTGATTAAATATGTTTTGCTATTCCTGACGTAATGCTGACGTCATAATGTGTCACGGGTACAAACTGGATAGTCTCAACTGGTGCTGTCAGTTGCTACCCTGCTCCAATGGTAAAAAATCTGGTTCATTTATGACAAATTGTTGAAGTTTTATAGTTACAGTTACAAAAAAGATGCAAAGCGATGTCATTTACGTGTCTGTAGGGACAGTTGGACTTTTAAGCGTTCGAGCAAGACAGCGCACTAGCACACCGAGCTTGCAAAATGGTTGCATTTTTGGATCGCAAGACGCCTGATTTCATGTCCCCATGTTGCTTAGTGCTGACACAATAAACATTTTTCATTAGCGAACCAGATTAAATTTCCTAGAACCTACCCGTTAGCCAGCGTACATCCGTTATGGACAGAAAGACAGACAAACAGACAACAATCATGACATAAGCTCAACCGTTACTTAAGTATAATTGGCTAAAATACAAAATCATAAATTAATAAATTTATACAAAACATATCTTACTCTCTCGCAACTGCGGTTTTGATTAGTATCAACAACGTTGTTCAACACCGAGCCCGGTTAGTACTCAGATGGGTGACCGAAAGTCTTGTTAATAAACCAAGCCACTTACAGCAACTCAACCTGGCCGTCTCTCCGTGGGTAGGCAACATGAGTACCGGCAATGGTTACAGCCACCGCTATGGAAGAAACGGTGAATTTTGCGTAACAGTAGGTCCTGCTACCAGGACTGCTGGCATACTGATCTAGTCGGTTAAAGGCGCTGGCTGTCAATACAGCTGACTTGGGCGGTATGCTAGCTTAATTGCATTTAACCCTCGCCGGCTTGAACTGGCTCAAATGGTCGGGTGATGCGTGACGTGTTTTGGGTAAGAGAATGCGATAAGAAAAGAGGAGGTAACGTGAAGTGCGAATTGAGATGTTCTTTGTGGGATGGGGCAGGATGACAGTGAAACGTACGGGATGGGGCAGATATGACAAACTATTTACAGAATGGGATGGGACGGACAATATCCGTGTAATTTTATTAATTGAGTACTTGCGTAGCTTAGCAATAGAGTAATCGTTTTAAATAAGTATGTAAATCAATAAAACTGTTAATAGGTCCTAGTACGTTATACACAATATAAGCAAACATAATATTTTAGACGAGTCCAATTCGAGCAACTCGAGTATTCGGCACATCACTACTCTTCATTCACACATATTAATGACACTAAGTTACAGCTAGGCTCTTTATAACAGTCGTTAGTCGGCCTGGCCCCAGCCATGATTGTGGCCCGCCATAGCCAAGGGCCGCCATAACCACAATGCCATACCCATAGACAGGGGCCACCATAGTTAGGGTTACGGTTAGGGTTAAGACCCTACTAGCCCTAGCCCTAACCCTAACCCTAGTAGCCTATAGGAAAGTGTGGCGGAGCTAGCCATTTGTACCATCGGCGACCCCCTACGGCCACCCCTTTCTTCAAGCGGGGAATCTATGGGAAGCCTATAGGAATGTGGGGTCGATCCTAACCCTAACCGTAACCCTAACTGCGGCGGCCCCTGGCTATGGCGGGCCGTCACCCCATCCATATGGGCTGGTAGGCATGACCCGTCATTAATGAACTGTCTTAAAATAAGGACTGACGGCGGCCATGCTCGCGTCAGCGAACTTGGGTCCATCGGTATTTTTAGTTTTTTTTACTACAACTTTGTTAAACGTGGTCCGTTTGCTACAAAATTTTGTACACATAGTGCCACAGACAACGTGAACAAATGCTGCAAATTTGGTTACTGTATGATGTCTACTTTCTCGAGAGTGCATACGTTATGTCTAAACCGTACAGTTTAGCCACAATATGTGTGTTAATAAATACTCATCTCGTCATTATGTTATATGGCTTAATGCCAGCGTTGGTACCCTGCAGAAAAAAGTTGACAAAACGGCTCATAAGACCCGCTTTAGCTGTCAACCGCTGTACGAGAAATAACGTACAGAAATAATGGTGGCTTGTTGGCGTAAAAAACACTGAACTTGCGACGTTCGACTCTCGGTCGGGTCGCTATTAAGTGACTATTACTAGTTTTGGCTGTCTGCAGACAGGTAAAACATCTCGGTATACAAACAATCACCAAGGTCAACTCAGCCTTCCATCCCTCCGGGTATCGGCCTGTTTGCTGCATGGGGTTAAGACGGGGCGCATTCAGCTGAGTCGGGCGGCCGCGGGTAACACTGTGACGCTCCGTAGCTCCACGACGGGTTACCATGAAAAGCCATGGACATTTTTATACGTAGACCTATGGGCGGTTAAACAAGGTAGTACGAGACGGTATAGTAGTGCGTACGAAGCCACAGAGTATAGACCTAGGCCTACTCGTATAAGGTTTAATACTACCGGCTGTAGCGTATTGTGTGACCTAAGCTAAATCATCCGCTAATATGACCATTCACTGTCAATAGAGCCCACACTAAAGCCCGGTCCCCACTCCTCATCCAACGCAAAACACGCAACGCACTGTTTCCCCTTAACGTGGAAACACAAGTGACGCAACAACCACCAAAGCCAAGTCCCTTGACTTTTGGTTCTTGCGTCATTTGCGTTTGTTGCACGCTTCCTCGCGCACTGTTCTGCGTCGCCGTACACACAAGATTATTGCGTTGCATGCGTTGCGTTGGATGAAAACCGAACATTACGCCTCTCCACTTTCTTTGACGCAGCATTTTGATTACATATAATTTATTCTCAATTATGCCTATATAAGCTATAATCGGTAGTATTTTTCATCAACCTAAACGGGTAAAAAGTAAAGACCGTGAAGTCGAATCGACTTTTAGTCAGGGCTGGAAAAACTAAGTATTTAGAAAAGATATTAAGATATGCATGGCCCTTTACAAGTTTGGCGTACAAAGAAGACTGGGCACAAAATTAGGAGTTACAAAAAATTGCGACAAAAGTATTCAATTGCACAAGAAATTAGAAAAAAAACAAAATCTGGATATTTGACCGTTTCAATTATTTTTGAAAACCATATAAACTAAGTGTTATTCAACTCATTTTTTCAGCCCTACTTTCATAAGCGCCGACTTCTTATTGAGGGAAAAAATTCCCTTTTTGCCCACCATTTTACGCGTTTTCATTCCCTCCTCTCCTCCACTTTGCCCACTTTGACACCGGTCTTTTTTACGTCTTCCCCCCCCCTCGGGCGGCCTCACCGTCTAAACCAGTCAGAGCGTTTGAGGAAAGCCGTAAGCTCCCTTCACGGAGCCCAGATGTCAAAAATTAAGTTTCTGCAAGGCGTTATTCGTTGAAGAGAGGGGTCCCGATTGAATTCTCGACTGATGGGACGATCGCCCACCCCCTCACAGGGAGTCGGCGCCTATGTGATCAATTTCATAGTAGCCTATAATAAATACACAAATAACTTACTTTTCCTGCAGCACGTGTAGCACGGACAGCAGGTACAACAGCAACAGACGCATATAATGATCAATATAATGATCAGTGCGCCTCCAAGGCCAAGTGCCAGGCCAAGAATTAGAGGCAGATTGTCGCTTGTTTTTGCTCCTGCAATTTACATTTTCATATCATACAAGTACTGAGAAATCATTGCATACTGTACCAGGGGCGTGTATAGAATTTAAAATTTTGAGGCAAAACCCTCCCGCGTCTTCCATTTCCCGTTTGACCTACATGTATACCCGTTACTTCTTCTTCCCTATTTCTCAAAGTCATTCCGTCCCCTTGTAAACGTCCCAACAAAAGTTTGGGGCGTACGTCACCAAACACTTTACGCTTAAAAATCTGCAGCAAAAAGGGGAGAAAGATCGCACGAAAAAAAGATAATTTAGCGCTCTATTGGAAAACTATATCTTGGTTTGGAGGTGCGGTCAGAAACCATCAATGACCATTTATTTTGAAGGATTGAGAAGAAGCTGAACGCCGTCTATACACGCTTCTGTGTGGAGAACAGTCACGTGGTATAGAGGATCGACAAACACTAAATTCTTGCACTTAATGAATGAACTGAATTAGAAAGAACTCGAGCTGAGCTGAGTGCGTTCACAAAAAGCTTAGTCTCAACTCAGGCAGCATTGAGACTATCGAGGAAACGACACGCACTGCCGCCTGCAACGTGACGGCGCCATAACGACAATCTATTCACCAGTAACTACAAACCAATAACAGCTGCAAAAATCTGATACCAAAAGCACAGCGTTAATTATAGAGCTGAAAGTTTAATATGTAGAGCTGAAATTTTGATACGCAATGTGGATTTTTCCAGTTACCTACTCATACGTATAAACAACAGCTCGTAAACACGATATGTTTCTCACTCGTGTTCTGTGAATTATTCTTGTTTATCACGTAATTTTGAGTTGTTAGTCAAGCCAGTGTGATGATCGATCGTACAAGCTTATAAGTACTTATTGTTCCGTGACTTTTGCAAAAATGCTGCTATCAGACAAATAAGGAAAAAGGAAGACGTATATAGTCAGTATATGGTGCGTGACTGTACGCCCTACACTACACAATATACACTGTGTCTCAAAAAAACATCCCCGACATTTTTGACTGTAACTTTAAAAAACCAATTAGCAGATTT
>Ga0209367_1008898_pt1 | contig 13694 bp, 9 predicted proteins | sample WorMetLIZISLAND2_FD_187412 | JGI IMG/M metagenome (GOLD analysis project Ga0209367, IMG submission 187412) | Marine gutless worms symbiont microbial communities from Max Planck institute for Marine Microbiology, Germany - Olavius geniculatus... ... | reverse complement strand
CAAAAACCCCTGGGCGGATTGAGCCCAAATTTTGTTTGGTGGTAGGCGTCCATGACGTAATCACGCCATTAAAATTTGGTGACGATCGGTTCAGGGGTTTTTGGTTGGCTGAGGGTCAAAGTTTGCATTTTCCCATATACTTTGAAGGTCGTCCTTACAACACTCACACTACCGTGTGAGGTGTGATGGGAACTTCGGCTGAAGCAAAGCTACGAGCAATCAAGTCGTTAAGGGCATAATGTCTTGCTGCGCTACCGGAGCTCTCTTGCACACGAAGCTGTGAAAACCACGAGCGTCAACTGGAGAGCCACAGTGGCATTTGTGTTTGACGCAAAGGCCTCAAGCCAACAGCAACTCTCAATGCCTCGTCATCTAACTTATTATTTTTATATAAACTATAAAGCACAACACAAAAGTTCTGCATGAAGACAGAATTACTAACAAATGCACTGCTCTTTCACCACACATCATAAAGAATTTTCACAGACAGCAAATGCTCTTTATCAATTACAGAATGCACTAATGGGTGTGTTACTTGCCAGAGTCAGGTGAACCATCGTTGCCACGTATCTGCTGCAGTTTCTTCTCGAGTTTCAGCTGACGCCGTTTGCGCATCACGAGTTCCGGGTTAGAAATGCTCCGCGTGAAGCTTGATTCAGGCAGCTCGTTGTACAGTTGCTGAGCTACACTGCTGTCGTTCTCCTTCCCACCCGCAGCCATCATCTCCTTCTCTTTTTTCTTCAACTCTTTCTTCTCCCGCTTCGACAACTTGCGACGAAAGCTGCCCGCCTGTGACGAAGCTTTGTGACCTGCTTGGCTTGAAGTGCTCATCGTGCCTTCAGTTGGTGGCTGTTAAACAGTTTATCAATCACACATGCGCTTAGTCACACTGCAGTAAAAAGTTATACTATGTGATGAAAGCAGTAATTCTGTCACAAATTTTCACCAGATTCAATTATCCGGGAGTAGGTGCCCGATCACAGTGGTAAGATCCAAGGACAGAATCCAAATGTGGACACTGGACAACAGACATAAAAACCATAGACAGTGGATTCAGCAAAAACTCTAAAGCCCAAAAAATGCCACGCCCATCTCCGCATATGCACGATAAATATTTAATATATTTCAAATTACAAGCGTCTTTAATTTGGTTTGCGCAACAAAAAGTCGTAAGGTTACAGCTAAGATGATCTAAAAGTTCATGATAAGCAATTTAGAAAAAAATTAACGTACCGAGGAGCAAAAACAATCTGGTTTGCTAGCAGAAGATAATGACGTTCGTGACGTAAACTGCGTTTTTTGATGGCCTATCTAACACTAACCTGTTAGGCATACCTGCTGATGGCACGGCAGACAAAAAAACTCATATACTAGAAAATTTGCTTTTTGTGCGCCGGCTTATGAACTAACGCTAATGCATTAGGCATCAAAAACACAACTACAGGTGGTGGATCATACCACTTGAAATATGCACGATGAATATTTAATGAAACGGGCTTAAACTGGCTTAAACTCGTTGCGTTAGGCGAACGGTGAGTAAACAGTCGACTTATTTATAGGTCTGTGCACTGGACAGTTAATTATGCATTTATTGTTAAAACCACCGTGAGTGTCGTATACAGTATTTTCACTACAGCTGCAAATTCCAGTGTTCAGTTTCACTCACCTTTTTCCCACCTGTAAATGTCAAAAGTCAATTAATACAGTGCATTCTTGTAAAAAACTTCTAATGTGCTAAGTATCAGCTTACAAGATGTGTAATAATAAAATGGCAATGGCAGGTTTGGATACAAGTTCATTCGAGATCACTCGTGGTCCAAATCAGATAGCTTAGTCTAATAGTTGGCAGTGGTTTGCACCTGCTCGGTATTCACCAAATGAACAAGATTAACTATTTTAATGACAAAATCATAAAATAGATAAGATATATAAATTACAATCATCAGATTCAAATAGCTCATAAATTTACTACGGTACAAATATTCAGAAACAAAATGATCATATGTACCAATAATGTTGGGTCAGTCTCTTTTTTCAGTAAAAATCTCCCTTCTCGATCATCCTTTCCCCAGTTCAGCTGGACAATGAGAGGACATTCATGATCTTTTAACGGTCTTTCTTCTGCAACAAATTTGCAAATAAAAAATATGAAAACAACAAACCATTGGCATAAAATTTCTTGCATCTGTATCGTCAGAATTTCAACCAAAACACTATTCAAAACTAATTAATATTCATACGCAGCATTTTCACCTTCAGTTTTTGTGTTTTAACATTTAACTAAAGTCGTATGATACTTAACACAACAAAATTGACAGCTCTGACATTTGATGGTTAGTGGTTACAGCAAAATATATTTCAAGTAATGCTGTAAAACTACATCAAAAGCACCTTTAACCTATGTATAGAATAATTTGCTAACTGACAAAAAATTGCAAAGACAAAAGTGTGGTCACTAATAAAACTGTCGTAGATGACCTCCGTTCACGTGAACTTCATATAAAGCATATTGAGCTCGACTGAGCATCCGTAAGTCAGGCCGAAACTTCTCCACCAGTGTTGCCATGACGTCACGAGTTGTAGCCGTGCTTGATACACGAATGCACTTGGTAGACACCTTCTCACCATCATCCTGGTAGAAGAATCGCATTACTCCACAAAACTCCAGCACCTAAATTAAACAATAACCCACCAGTGTTTCTGCACTCAAACAATATAAGACCATTCCAAAATTTATTTAATGACAACCAAAGACAGTGCAAATACTATTTTCCATCCAGACAGATGATCGATAAGTTGCACTGTTGGCTATTTTTCGTCTGTGGACTAAAGTAAAAAAAGAATCACATTGACAGGTTATGGTCAGGGTAGCATGGTGTTATTGACGTGTGCATGTGGTGCAGAAAATGTTATAGACCATGCGTACAGTATGCACAGTCTGTCCATTGAAGTTGCGGTTAACTTTCATGCCTGCATACAGTTTGAACTTCAGAAGTAGATTGCATGACATCTTGGTTGACATTAGGCCTACATCACGTAAGAATGTACACCATCATTGGTTTCTTGGCCGGTGGTTTGTCGTAGCAAAAAATGACATTAATCAAAACTGAATTATAGAGCTGCACGGTAATGGGTACAACGACAATCTGCGGTAATGAAGACAACCAATGATATTTTACTGCGGTAGTAATGGTAACGGGACAGATGTAATGGTAATACCACCATAACGGGTATTAAAGCCACTGTATTACCGAGGAAATAGGGAGAAATGCACAGAAAATAGAATATTCAAAATGCTGTTAATTACTAGTAATCGAAAGTGAGAACGGCTGATGCCAGCCAGACGTTTAACCGACGTCAGAAATCTGTTTCTCTCGCCTGCAGTGTACCTTCTCGCCTTGGCCACTGCACCTGTGTGGCCCCCAGTAACAAGTAGGGTACTAAGAATGCCATCTGATTGTGTGTGATTTGTGTGTGGTAAATAGCACTTTGTAACTGCATACGGACCGTGAGTGCGGACGGTAAATATAATCATTGGTCAGGGTACGAACAGAAACGGTAAACAGCACAATTTCTACTATATTAAACACCCGAATGTTCACGTTTAAAGGTGACAAGTCTTTACAACAAAATGCCAAGCCGGCTCTTTAACACTATTTAATAGCCGACTGTCCAGTCATGCTGCACCATAGTCATCATCCCGTCGGTGTGATGCCCCAGTCCTGGGGCCCTGCCGACTAACTATCCAGATCCAGATCCAGCCAATCTCCCGTGTGCCCAAAATCACCAACATGTTTTTCGCCAAAAACAAGTCACCACAACAGTCACCTCATTCGGCTGACTAAGGGCAAATAAATCCAATCGGTTGGAATTCCATTCCTCGATCTGCGCTGTCAGCCTTTGTCGCTCGTCTTGATACATCATGGCGATGTTATTCAATCTCAGACAGTCTCACATACGACAAAATTAACAAACAAGTTCAATTTCGACAACTTCAGCAGAAACAAATCACATTTTACTCGAATTAGCGATAAATGTTTTGTTTACAACTTCACAAGTAAACACAAACGCAGGCGAAACTTGAAACTAGTAGTGATGGACCAACTCCATATTTGTAAATCGGTTTATAATATTCAGTGGTATGGTATCTCACGGTTTTCTGTTTTTTTACATTGCATGTAAATGTTTATTGACGTTTGCTCTTGCTAATGCGGCTACAAAAAAGTAAGAGTGAATGGAACCTTCGTTCCCAGTAGCAAAAGTGAAGTAACTTTGGCTTCCAAACTGTCGAAAAATTGCTGTTAGAGTGAACATTGACTTAGGAATGTACGATAAGCTAAATCAGGCCTACTATCAGTGCTTCAATTTTGCTTAAGCGCTGGCACACACGCTTTGATACACCTTACTTGTTGCTCTTATTATGATAGCAGCTATCCATGTAAGCCTAAGTATTATAATGTCTGAAGAATGAAGAGCAATAAAGCCCAGCTGTCGCTAGGATAGCTGACCCTACTGGTTGTCAGTAACCTTCAAGATCATTGCAGGTAATTTAAAAGGCAATAAGCGACTTCCCATTTATAGTGATCAATAGCAACCTAAGCCCTACCTTGCACCATTTAGCCACAGTACATCCATATGACGGACAGATGGACGACAACCATGACAACAGCTCAGCTGTTACAAAAGTACCGTCAACTAAAAACTGAAAGTCGAGGGGGCCTGGACTGGAGACCTTACTGCGTTGAATGACGCAAACTCGTGGTGGTTTTAGAGAGATCTTACTAGAACTAAAGTAAGTACAAAGTACTGGCGAAGAGGAAAATATAATGGGTACATTATTCCAAATTAATCAAAAAACACCATGTTGAATTAATCAACCCTGCCTTAGCATCTTATACAAACCTGGATAAAACCACACTGTGTCCAGTAAAAAACTGACCCCCTAGACATCATGCAATAATAATGTCAAATCTGAAGGAATTTGAACAAAGTTTCACACACTTAATCCCCAACAAATTCCTGAAGCGACTGCCAAATTTTATTGAAAAATATTGTTTTTTAGCGAAATTATTAATTGTTGAATATCGATAACAAAATATCTCCGTTGAGGGTCAGTTTTTTACCGAACACAGTGTATATAACTGTCAAATAGTTTAACTGTGGTTATTGGCTTATTGCACATGCATATAAAACAAACCTCAGCATTTACTCAATTAAAATGCAAACAGCATGTACAATGCAAATGTATATAAAAAGCAAACAGTTTCTCAACCAATAAAGTAAACCAATAAATTAGTCAATCAGTCAATCAATATAGCCATATAGCAAATGCTTTACATTCATACTCTATTCCAATTCCAAAAACGTTTTTTTCATAATCATAGCACACAACATTTATGTTTATTAGCACATAACTTGGTTCTGGCATTGTTTGAAATAATATCAAATGATAAACTAAATAATAAAAAAATGCTGTTTCATATGAAATGTTTGCAGAAAATACAAAACTCTTAACAGCAGTTTGACTGATGACAAGTAACATTTTGCAGTTAAGAAGACTTAAATGACTAGACAACAAAAATAAGTAAACAAACCTTCATCACAGGTTTGCAATCATTACCCAATGACGTAATCAAACTTGGTTTAGCACAAATTATACACAACCACAGGTCACATGAACATTTACAAAAACACACAAAAAGCACACTGCATATGACAATGATCAGTCTAGTGCTGTCCGAGTTGCAACTGCAAATCCTGATTCAAATACTACACAACATTAACTGCACGTAATTGACAAACATCAGCAGCATATGCAGAGTTTCACAACGTATGGTTTCAAATTTCTATTTCACTAGCGAGTCTAGGCAAAAATGGGATGAAAATGCATTTTCAGGTTGAACGTTAATGCATTTCAGACTAACACCCACAAACCATTCACCTGTATATTTTTTTCTGTCACTCTGTTCCACTTTATGTTGCCACAGCAGGGAAACAGCAGTGAAACCTTTCACCACATTTGGCAACACTACACTCAAAACAAGATGATACTGTAACTACGTGAGTTAGTTCTTGCTGACTGTCCGATGCTTAATCCCAGAAGTAACAATCTCATCTGAAGAGTCTGGCTGCTTGGTGACACATTCAGTAATAACTGCACTAGTGTCCGAGTGAGATGATCTGTCCAGCTTCTGTGTTGCCTTACCAACAGAGTCTGAAAACAAAATACTAAATACTAGCATCACCAAACTTACGACCAAGATTACACAGTGAATAGCTTATAATATACAGCATATCTCTGGCATATCTACTGTGAAAAGCTACAGATAAAAGCAATTTACTGGAATGTCACAAACAAATAGAAGTAGGTGATGCATTATTTATACTAAATTATTTTTACTCAGTACTTAATTATTTCAACTCCCACAACACCTATTACAAATAATTTTGAGTATTATTCAACAAGCCATTTTACAGCTTCACCTGGCTACACTTCAAAAAGTAATTATCAAAAGTAATCATTCCCAAATATTAGCAATTCTTGAAGCAAAACTTCTTGTAGATCCGATATCCTCCCTGTCATCCAAACAACAAACGTAACTTAACACACACACTCATTTGGCTGCCCATGGAAAAAGACTAAGAAGAATATACGATGCTTTTGCACATAGTTTTTGAAGCTGTTAATATGCAAGCTTTGACACTGAAAATTAACACAAAGCTAAACTTCTCCATTCTCACCGACTGACACATTGCCACGAAGTCGACTCTTCTGAGACCATGAAACAGATTCATCGTTTGATCGAAACACGTAGGCAAACCATGAGAAGATGGCGATGACAGAGAAGAAGAAAAAGTTTACTGCAACACCAAAAACTGTTGACAGCATTGGCCAATGAAACATAAAATACCTGCAACAAATCACACATTAGCCAACAAAACTGCCGTAAAAAAAATACACAGAAGAAAAACAGACAAAAACAGATAGCTAACAATAACTGCCACCATTGTGATTTGTTTAACTGACAAGTTTTCTGTGGCATGTGAAAAAAGTTGCTGTAGACTGCTTCGTTTTGCCATCTAAATTAAATGACTACACTGAATGTACACAACGATTAAACTGAATGTACACTACACATTAACAGCAGAAACTACCCCTCGACTCCTCACTTGAAATGCTTTGACCAAAATCTTTCATCAGATCATAAGGCAAACAATGCCATAATAATGGCATAATATCAAGTTAACTGCCATTTTGCGAACAGTCAACCAATCAGTCAACAGTTAGTCAGCAAAAATAAGCCAGTCATAGTTGGCTGACATTTGACAACTGGCTAGTCAGTCATTCGATTAATGCATTTTCACTAGCCAGTTATCCTCTACTAACTTAGTTAACTAGCCAGTTAAGAAAAAGAAACCAGCCTCAAAAGTGAAACAAACAATGCAAAATAAAACTTACCTAAGTCCAGAAAATTTTGCAAAAATTTTCAATGAAGCTTTATATATCTCTATCTGCTGGGCCTGAACTTGAAGTAGTGCCCCAAAGGTTGGCTGATACTGCAATCAAACAAAAATACTCCAATGGCATAGAGAAATAACACACACACACATGCATTGTTTTGGTGACCATTTTCCAGATAGATTATATGCAAAATAAGCAGTCTAAAAACAGGCAAAAATACATATCATCTTGATACAGTCCCAGCAAGTCTTCCTAAGCATCCACTTGGCCTACTTCCACTAAAGTATCTTCGAAAGTCGCCAAAGGAAAAAAAGTAAATAAAAATAAATGAATTGTGACAAACAATTCTACGCAACACATATTACTATTACTTTTAGTTTATGTTTATTTGAGGACTGCAGCTAGTTTCCTACAAGCACAATATTCTTCAGAAACAACATTGCTACAGCACACTGAAGGACTAATAGCCAGTAATTACTATACTGCATGTTACATAAGCTTATAATTCGTATATATACAAAAAATGTGAGCTATTTTTGTTTGTCATATCCCAACAGAGGACATACATTGCGCAAAAGTGCACATTCAGTTCAATATATGACAGGTACTACAGCCTTCCGTTTAAAAAAGCACCCATCTGTTCAATTATTGTAAACTGAACAACACTAACAACTTTTCATTAAATAACATTTCCAATTTATTAATACTAAATTACATACTTATCAGCTACTGTTAGAAGCACTTAAACATTCAATGAAAAATCAAAAGTTGCATGCAATGTCAGGCGACAACTATAGCTAAAAGTTAAGATATTCCACTCACTGGATCCGAGTAATATCCCTCAGAGAGTTCAACAGAGATGAGCTGTTTCTGAACTGGCAAGCTGAAGATTAGAGATGGTACGAAGAAAACAAGAGTCTCTAATGTCCGATAAAGCCACGACTTGTAACTAATCATTGCCTACAACCCTTCACAGAGTGACTAAACGCACATATGACAAAAAATTACAAGATGGTTTATCTGACATCTTCTGTGGACACTATAGACTGTGCCAAAAAAATGTATTCACAATATAATCTTATACATACACAACTAAAACAGCCACAAATTACAAAACGCTGACTTTAAAATTATATACAAAAAATCAGGCAAATGTAACATCTCTTAGACATCAACATAGTATGTGCAGTGCCCTTAGCAAACTGCAAGATCAGCAATAACCACTGGCATAATAAGAAAATTGCAGATATTGTTATTGTTACTAGCAAAGTACCCGCCGTACAGGCAGGTTACTTTGCTAGTGAAATGAATGCACGCAAGAGTTTGGAAGGGGTTGTACGCAGTACATGGTACGTGGTTGTAATAACGTGCAGAGGGCGCCACTGATCCAATAATGCCAGAGTGAGCCGGCACATGTCGCAGGGACTATGAAATTCATGGCCTGCCGTAAGGCCTTAGGCTGGGACCTTTAAGTGGCCGTCATTCGCCAGATGTCGCCACAAAGCTGAGCACTATACTAACGAACTTGACAGAATCAGTGGGGAAAGAAAACCTGGCAACTCAACCCCCACCCCCTCAAGCTGCCCGTGGAGGCAGGTGGAGAGCAAGGTGGGGGGCATGTACCCAAGGCCCAAGGTCTCAAACGCCGCTGTCGAGGTTCGCAACCATGCAACAGAAAAGGTGCTAAAAAGGGCTGACAGACAGAGAGACAAACAGACTTTCCGCGCATTATAGTAAGATGTTATTTTGCTCACTGATCGAGCAGCAGTAAAGACAGTCTCTGCATGGCGTGTATAGAACTGCAGCTCAACCATGAACATTCCTGCAACAGTATATCAAACCAACAGTATTCCTTCATGATAACAAACAAATAGTGCTTCTTTTCAGCTCCAGCTAATCAAAACATTAATAAAATGAAACTTTTGATGCAATAATTTGAAACATACAGCAGGTACAACAATGTGCTGTGAACTATACTGAACAATCCATCTTGAAGGTAATTCTACAGTTTAAAAAGTACCAATAATAGGACTAAAGTCTGTACACTGCAGCACACAGGTTACACGAATATAAACCCGATAATAAAGATGTTGTTACTTTTCTCCAGTCCATGGTCACCTAGCCATATGCACAGCACCATAGTGACATTCCTATAGCTATTATCTAATTAATTATACTGCTTAGCAGTAAAGCAAGTGCACGTAAGCATCATTACAATTTTTACTCCTCGTGAGCTACATTCCTAACATAGCGAAGAGGAGTATATACGATAAGTGTAATATTGAGGACCGACCGACTGACCGATGACTGACCTCTGTTCCTGGAAGAGCCTTCCTTGAAGAAATTCAAATGGCCATATCTCCATAACGGTGCTAGCTAGACGCATGTCACTATGGACCACCCATAGGAAGTCGACCACCGTGTGTCAAATGGTCAAGGTCGTGGCCCCATTATCTTTGAGGTGCCATATTTTTGTAACGGTGCCAGATAGACGGGGAGACAATTTCCAATAACAACTTCAACGCCAGTCACTATTAGTCCGGTCTCAAATTGATGCCGGGTCTCTAATAGAAGTTTAAAAAACAAAAAAGCATTTTAAAAAATACAGGAAAAATAATGCGCGTGAGGAGTACATTAGACTGGTCACAATCTAATACTATTTCTTGTTTATTAATTATGGAGAATAATGAAACCATATTAACTCTTGACTAAAATTACACAAAAATAACTCTGTTCATTATTTCATTTATACTCCATGTACACAATAAAGCAAACATCAAGCAAACATCAAACAGACATCATGCAAATGTATTCAATATACACGTGCACAATGTGTGCTCTAATTGCTTCATGTTTGCTTAATGTTTGCTTCATCTTTGCTTGATATTTGCTTGATGTTTGCTTGATGTTTGCTTCATTGTGTAAATGGGGTATTAGTGTGCAAAAAATGAGTAACAAAAATTATTATTAATTTAAGTTTACACATATTTGCCAAAAAACATGCAGTATTACCTAGTCTTTGGTTCACAGAAGATTCTGGCATTTCAAGCTGGAGTTTGACAATATATGGCTGACCGTACATTAGAAGCTGTAGACACATACACATAAATTAATTTACTTACTACTAACTTTTAAACTTTGATGCTACCACACATATATTTATATGCACATGTTACAAATAAAACACAATTCATTGAAATTTTTTGATAAGTAATAAATATATGAATCAAATATAATTAATTAATTAATTACACTTTATAACAACTTTTTCTTTCAATAATGACACATCTGATTTTAATGTAAATAAACTAACTAAATCCACTAATGAACTGCAACTAAAGCATGCACCTTTAAATGTAATACACAATTAGTTTAAAGTGAATTCCAAAAAATGTTTTTACATTTCAGACACTCACTTCCCGATTGTTAGACACTAATGACAGATTGGCTGTTGGGAATCCACATGACATCTCATGGGCAATGCAGTTAGTTCTACACAGAAACAATACTAAAAGATGATCACTGTATTATTAATTGTATTAAATCATGAAACATAAAATACTGTACCTACATTTTAAATGAACAAACATAATACCAGGATATGTTATTTTTAGTTTAATCACAAAAGCATAAATAAACCATAGTCATATTTTAAATCAACGAAGCACAGATCTCAATTGACAGTAACAGTCTAGCTAGGTGATTACAGTCATGACTGTGAGGTTGCGGGCTAGAGTTTTTGGCCGTTTCTTTGACAAGCAATAAGTGTGGGCAAGTTGTACGTAAACTGCATAATTTCGTGCAACCGGACATGTGTGTGGCTACCTGAACGTAAAGTGCACAGGTCGATCATGCAAAACACTCGGCATATACCAATAGTAGAACGACCCGTACAGAAACACCGAAGCTGACATGAGTATAACAACTCCCACAGTCACTGTCAACAGCTGGACAATAAGCCAGCGCAGTTGCGAATATAGCAGCACTACAACAAGCAACTGTTCTCGAATGCTCATTCTTCTAACAAAAATTTGCAATAAACTACACCAAAATTCACAATGTAAATAAAACTGTAAACAAACACACCCATTTGGTCCACTGAATTGTCGCATTGGCTGCAATCACCACATCGCGTTATACGTCATGGGCGTTATGGGCATAGGCTACATAGGACTCCGGGGCTGGAAAATGAATCCGAAAAACTAAGTTTTTTCACTTTTTGGTTTAAAAAATTAAAAAAAAAAATTTTTAAAGTCCAATTTTTGTTTTAAAAAATGTTTTTTAGCTGATCGTAGCTTAGCTACTTATTGGTCGAGCTTATAGCAGGCCTACGTTTGTCAATCAATCAATCAATCAGTGTTGCCTTAGCAGCAGAGCTACTTCAAGGTTACAGGGTGCGGCAAAAAGTACGATTGATTGATTGACGACGGACTTTAGTTCTTAAAAGCAAAAAACCTAGGTTTTTCGTCTTTCAACAAAATCATATTGTACTTGGGAGTCGTCCATAAATGACGTCACGCTCCGAGGCGGAAGAGGGTTTACATTATTGTGACGACGTGTGACGTAGGGGAAGGGGGTGGGGGTTAAAGAAAGTGTGACGTCGCACACGTCACATTTGTGGAAAGGCACAATAGACAGCCGAGTTCATGTTGCCAACTCACCGTATGTGTCAGGACGAGGAACATTTAGGAACACTGTGCTAAATTTCACACAATTTTATGCATTAAATTGACAGTAAACAATTTTGATAATGGATATAATTTTATATATTAGAATTAGGATATGCTGAAACTCATCTCTGTACTCTACACTACACGCTGCCGGGGAGGGGAGGGGGTTAGACGATTGTGACGTCATATTTGAAGAGGGATCCAGGGAAATGTGACGAAGTGTGACGAAAATCGCGTGACGTCATTTATGGACAACCCCTTAGCAATTAAATGTAGAAGGTTTTAGTAAATAAAGCTGTAAACTTCAAATTAAAATCCAAAACGGCTGTTGAGAAAACAGCAAAAAAACTAGAGGATACGTTTTGCCGCACCATGTAGACAGAAAAAGTTCAGTGTTTAAGAGATAATGTCCCGATCTGATTTTTTTGAAAAACCGTATTTTTTCGCGCGAAAGCAGCTACTGCTTTCAGCGCGTCTTAGCCATCGCAATTCTGTCCGTCCGTCCGTCCGTCCGTCTGTCACACGAGTGGATCAGGCAAAAACGGTGCAAGCTACCGTCACCAAATCTTCACTGTCGGCTGCCTGGAAGACTTTAGTTTCAGTAACCGTAAAGCTTTTCCCTAAATTTGAAAAGGGTCACCCCGAACCAAAACGCTAAATAAGAGGGGGTGGGCAAAATTTGCGATTTTTGGTCAATAAGTCGCTGTATCTCAGTATACCGGTGCGAGATAGGGCCTAGGTTACTATTAATCACATCGGTTACTATTAATCACAAATAGGAAGTCGTACACTGGCTCTCGATTGGCGCCAAATTCAATGACCTTGAATGATCTTGAACGGCAAAATACAGGGTTTTATGAATTTTTTTGGCGATTTCGGGCTGCGACACAAGTCTATATCATTCACAAGGTGGCGCCACGGAAATGCGATCCAGATAGAGAATTTGGTATTTGTATATTAACTTAGCGTGAACACCCCAATTTTCAGCTAAACTACTTTAACCGGAACTGCTATAGACTTTCGCGCGTCTCGTGAGCATTAGCTCAAATTTCTTGTTCAACTGGCGACAAAACGTTAGAGTGACTGAGATGTTGTTATATATAAATTATGTCATCCAGTAAAGTGTTCCAGACACGAGGTCCAGCAACCGTGAAAGCCCGACTGCAAACTGTTGAGAGTCTGACAGGTGGTACCAGCAGGCAATTGGTGCCAGCAAAGCGTAATGTCCGACAGCAAGGCAGGTTTTTCACGCATGTATTGTGGCTAAACGATGCGAGATAAAAACCGCAATTTTCAATGAAAACTTTCAAGCTATAAGAGACCGTATCTTGAAAATGGTGAGAGATAAGGCCACGGTTACTATTAATAAATGTACAAAACATTAGTTTATACACTTGTTAACGGCAACATTTAAGGACTTGCACTTCGAAAACAGCAAAAATTACATTGCCCGCATCACACTGACTGTGTGTCAATGTGCTACTGAATAATATCACCTTTTGTAATTTTTGCTGTTTTCGATGTGCAAGTCCTTAAATGTTGCCGTTAACAAGTGTATAAAC
>Ga0209367_1008897_pt1 | contig 13695 bp, 6 predicted proteins | sample WorMetLIZISLAND2_FD_187412 | JGI IMG/M metagenome (GOLD analysis project Ga0209367, IMG submission 187412) | Marine gutless worms symbiont microbial communities from Max Planck institute for Marine Microbiology, Germany - Olavius geniculatus... ... | reverse complement strand
AGCCTCAGTACAGCAGCTTACACCCGTGTGATCAGTTTGAATGAATAAACGAACAATGCATGACTAAACCTATGAGTCACACGGTCCCCCATCCATTCCCCCACTCTCCCCTCACATCTCTAACCTCTCCCCACCTCGCCAGTATTGTGTCACGCTCGCGAGACGTAAATGCTGGGAGATTTATGCAACGATAGGCCCATACAAAACGCAACATCAATAACCTATAGGCCCAGGCCTCGCAATATTGAATCACTGGTGTCACTACTATACTACAACGACTTCACGCATGCACCGATATATGCCTGTGACAATGTGACACCGTTAGGCCCTATAGTAAACCTATAGCCTGACCGAACGACTTGCGAAAAGCACGAGTAGTCCAATGGCGTATTTATGAAGAACTCGCATTTCTATTTTAAAGTGAAATAAAAAATTAACGTAAAAAGTAAAGCAGTGGGCCAGCGCAAAACTGTACACCCCTTTCACGTTTCTTAATAAATACGCTGATGGGGGGTGCGCGGGATTTTGCAACAGGGGTTCATTGATTTACCTTTCCCCTTTAAGTTCTCATAGGTAAAACCCAGCCACTATATGTTTTAAACCGTTATACAACAGTTTATAATTTTTTCTGCTCGCTTCGCTCGCAGATTATACGTACCTCTACTTTCAAATTTGTTCCGCCGCCCTTGTTTGCCTTTATTGCTTACACTGCATGCACTAAAATTGGTAGTTAATTCTAAGGAAAATAATTACAATTGTTGCCACCAGATGCTATATTTTAAGGCTAAAATGCATGAAATTCCATTTCGGCTAGAGCTGCGCGTCAAACACCGCTGGGGGAGCTTACAGCGCTCCCCCAGATCCCTTAGCTGGATTTCGGAAGTCCCACTTTTAACGGAAAGGGGAAAAGGAAAGGGAGGGGATAAGGAGAGACGGAAAAGGAAAAAGAAGGAGAGGAAAAGGAGGAAAAAATCAACCCTTCCCCTGAACAAAAATTATGGCTACGGCCTCGAATATTATTAACATAGGGCCTACGAACAGTCACCCAGAGGTGAACGTCGCACATTAAAAGCAGCATCGGTCTATACACGACACTCCTTCGCGTAGGCCTACTCACGTCAGCCCAGCAGGAAGCCTTAAAAATGTATAACACGATATAAATTATTATGTGCAGCGCTCTCCCCACGCAGTTACATAACATCGCGAAGTAGAGCAGGAGACTATATATGGGTTCTACATTATAGCAAAAGTTCACTTGCCTATAATTATGACAAAACTCGGCAATTCGTTTGACAGGCGGTCATAAGCTAGCAACAACAGAAAATGTGATCCTGTACGTGTGCACGGACAAAAAATAATGGCAATCATGTTTTTTGTATTTTCTCCAAATTTTTCGTCGACGTATTTTATTAGCTAATTCTCCAGCTTCTCCCGCCTCCCAATGGGTAAACTACGTTGTTTCAACGTCGATACAACGTTGATACATCGATACGACGTTGTATCGACGTTGAAGCAACGTAGTGTGCCCATTGGGCTGTATTGATATTTTATTCTTACCGGCTTTTTAAGCCGCAGTAGATACCACTGTATAATTTACTGAAATCGCAATAATAAACATGTTTTTATCTTAAGCAAACTGCTAAGTTGCTAACAGGTGGATCACGACTGAATGTAAGCAAAAGTGTTATGGGGATGCATTACCAAACTGCAGGTGACAGACAACGCTGGTGAGTAGCAACTCAACGTTCATTCGCGTAACATCGACATGCAGATGGGACCTCATTATTTTGTTTAAAGTCTACTTAGCCCAGTTCGGTGTGTTATATTAATTGGAACTGAACCCTTCTGAAGTTCAAACCACTGCACCGTAGTCTCTCGAGATGTCTGTCGAGTAACACCTGGGCGCAGACGGTCATTGACACACCTTGACTGGTTCACCTAGCCAGGTAAGAAAGCGAACGACGGCCAAGAATACTACTTGGGTGGTACAGCTGTCTGATGAAGCATGACACACAGAACTCAAGTCATTCATTAGTGCACGCCCACATACTAGTGATGGGTTCATGTCAGAATTTCTGTTTCCCGATACGCCATCGATTTTTGCCGAATATCGCGATATTTTAGTTCAGGTCATTTCTGTCGCTTTGCATACGCCTAAACGAACAGAAAATCTTTGTGCAAAACATTTCGATCATTTCCTCAAAGGAAACGACATATCGATATATTTCGACCCCTCCCTATACCGCACACGCTGGCACACATCTTGGCATGGCATCTTGTCGTCGGTAGCCGGCGGGTGTCAGCTGCAAGCTTTCCCGTGATGCGCCAGGCTCCTGTGACGTCACATGTGACGTCATCGGTCAACATCAAAGCATCTTTACACGATGAAGCTGGCTCGACGAACTGGCTCGTCCACCTAACATCATATAATTGCGCGATGTTTGCTCGATGTTTGCTTGATGATTGTTTCGTTTCGTATAGGCTATGCTTTATGCATGCTTCATATTTGCTCGACGTTTGCTCGATGTCTGCTCGATGTTTGCTCGGTCCTTTTTAACGGGGTATAAAACGACAGAGCTAAGACTGAACTGAACTGAAACGATCTACCAGTTCAGTTGCTTTCTATGCACGGATTGTACAAGGCAAACTAACTGGCAGTTCTGTTTATTTTATTTCAGTTTTTTTTGCGCAATGTACAAAGCATGTCCAGTTACAGTTCAGTTCAGCAAGTGTTCGTTCTGTTCGGAAAACGATAGCCGTAATTTCTTTTTGTTTCAGTTCCCAGCTTTCGATAACCGGACCCCCTGCGTATAGTCTATATCGCGACACTCCAACGATATCGCACCTAATGCCGCAACAAGGAAATCGAAACCGAAGCGTAATTATTCCTTTGTTTTAGTCAGACAAGGCATGAGGCGTTACGACAGTCCGTCTGTCGTCTTGATCAGTCAAAATCCAATTGTTACTGTTACAAAACATTAAAAATATAAACTACAAAACATTTCTGTACAGTCGTAAGTTTATCACTTTTGTGTGTATGGTTAAATACACAAAAAAGGTCCAAATGTGCTACTCAAAAATAACACCAGTTTTAAATAACGATACGCTACAGAATCCTAACCAGTGGCTAGACTTACCAACTTTCTGTTCAAATACAAAAGACATCATATTCCGACGAAGAATTTTTAAAACTTTACAACCCCAGATAATGGCGAAACATGGAATTAAGAAAGAATTCGGGCCAAGAATGAGACGAAACAAACCAGTTAACTATAGGTTGATTCGTGCTATAATAATTACACAGCCGCCACCACGAGTGACTGGCGAACAATTATTGTCGATTCCGCAGTCGAACTGCAGCTACTCAGGCGTGACTTTGCGCCACATATCCGGACTATAGATGGAACCCGCGAGCTGGCTGTCACGCAACATCGGCTATAAAGCAGACCACGCATGCGCCGTTTGGTTTCACAGGGCGCCCGACGCCACCGTGAGGTGATTAATAGTCATAACTCGTGCAAGCGATCAGCTGCGCCGTAGCGTAACCAACAAGCCGTCACCAAGCGGACGTTACAACTGCTAACTACGACCGCTTACGAAATCGCATGCGATAGGCCTACAATACAATGCAAGATCGATTTATAGGCCTATAGCGCAAAGACACAAGAAAAACTTTATATACATCTTTATTCACCATCAAAGGTAGCAAATAAATACAAAATAAAAGAAAAAAACTCAACTAATTACAGTTCATACAGTTTATATATATAGCTGAATAGTTCGTAGTTTAACACAGAACATAATAGGCCCACCGACAGCGACACGCATCGACAGCAACAACTATGAAAAACCCTTTTTACTAAGTATTTCTCGTACCTTTTGAGCAACAATTCACTTGGAAGTCTAAAATCAAAGTAGCTTAAACATGCATTAATTATTACCATGTTCGAAGTGCAGAATAGTTTCATTAAAAAACGTATGACTGCAAAGTCAAGTGAACGCTGGTCAGCTTTTGTTAGGGAGCAGACTTCGAGTCCGTACAGTAACATAGGTAAGCACTTTGTTTTAATTAGGTGAAGAACCACTTCCTCAGAAGCGGCTCTACCAACCTTGCCAAATAACATTTGCTCTATAACGTCGAGTAAATAAACTGCGAAGAGGAAGTGCTTTAAATAACTCTTAAAAGTGGCAGTAAAAAATCTCTTAGAAATTCCAGAGGGCAATGCATTTCAGACTGGCCCTGAGAGTGAAAAAGAGAGAGCTCCATGTGTTGAACGCTTAACCGTCAGAAACGCAAAATATAACTTGAAACACCGTGTCTACAAAAGCAATAACTTGGCGAGAAACTGTAATGAATAATGTTTTTAAAGGTTTCGATTCTGCTTTAATTTTAGTTTCGTCAGTTTTTGTTGTTTTAAGCTTTAGGCTTTGCGTTGATCGTCACTGCTAACTGAACTCGTGCATTATGAGTTGCACATATCTGTGGCGTGGACTAGAACAGTAGGCCGAATAAATTCCGCTATTATAACCTGCGCGCTTCGAGAAATACGGATAAGTCGGACAAGGCTAGCTTTTAACTGCTTTTATGGCTTGCAATCTCACACAATGCTACGATAATAACATTCGCAATTATTGTGCCACTTTTACAGTTTGTCAGATCAAGAAGGTCAGCCGCTAAGTACACGAGCTATAGCTGCTGCTGGGATAACACTTTAGTTAGACAATGTATTATGTCAACACTTAGCACGTTCGCGGTAATCGCCTATGACTATTGTCCACTCAGCTTTACTGGTGGATAATACGTGACGGTAATTACTAGGCTATGCAAGCTGTCAAGAGTACGACCTATTTGTTAGACCTAACTCTACTTATTCTGACTCGCACGTATGCAATAAAAAGATCAAAGCAAAAGTAAAACAATTTATTTTGTTGTAGTGTAGTAGGCCGATATGAGATCACCTGCAACAAAATGCAAGTTGTTTCTCTGCAAGTTTGTGGTGCGACATTCTCGTCCTACAACAAGTTCTGTTTGTTACAGGCTTTTACGTTAACACGCTGTAGCCTATATAACTTATCAGGGATTTGCCGAAGACTTTCAATTTGCTGTACAGCTTGTCGTAACACAAATAAATCCAAAGTAAATTGAGACAGCGGAGTTTGGGCATTAAATCTCTTAATTGCTTGGTCTTCGTTTTATCGGTTTAGGCTTACTGTCGGTCATTCAGTGTCACCGTATCAGGCGTGTCAAGCTTCCACAAGGTCGCAGTGCAATAACAGCAGCACGCATTGTGAATACGTACGATTAATAATAACTGTAAATAATTGTACATAAGGTAACAATAAGCACGTTTATTGGCAAAATGCACATAAAACGCCGAAGTACATCAAACGATAATGTCCATACTATACTGATAGGGAAAGACACGGGGTGCAAACATTATGCGCACAAAAACGAATTCAGAGAAATTTATTTATGACAATAAATATGCCGCAATTTCTTCTTTTTTACTGCACGGCCGACCGACAAACATATTATTCTAGGGTTATTGTTTACGAATGCGTGATCTCGCAGCATGCTACTAAACCACGCTGTGCTCATAGACACGCAAACGTATTGTAGCTGTAGGCCTACTATAGATTCTAATTCTATTCACGATTTCATGTCTGCCTGCATAATAGCACAGAAAGACAGATATGCAGTTTGCAAACGACAAAATAATTGTCTACAATTATCTTCACGGATCAGAAATCTAGCCAGCTCCTTTCCCATTCCTCTCCACCGTCCCCCCCCCTCGGCCGAAAAGGTTGAGAGGGTTAATAGCACGCCCCCTAGCGACTGAGTCCAGCCATGCGAGACAGCTGCTGCATTCATAGCGAGCGGAGTGATGGCAAGGTAGGTCTAGTAGGAATGGGCCTGGCATTCCAGCGGTCAAGGTGTTCAATACTGGAGGTGGTTGGAGGTGACAGGCCCAGACCTGCTCAGCCTACCGAATCCTGCAAAACTGTATCCCCCCAGAAAAAAAATCACCCCATTTGAAGATTTTAGAAAAATAATCCCCGCGGGTGGACATTTAACGCCGGAATATAACGCCCACATATAGACTAGATCATCCAGTGGTTTACTTTTTCACGTGAGCCCTATTTGGCTTATTCAAAACAATTTCTGCGACAAAATCTTCCCGAACAAATCTTTCCCGTCATCTGCCATTTGGCAAACGTTATTCGCTTCATAACGGTTCACAGTTGCTTTGCTAGTAAAAACTATACAAAGCTGAAAGCTCAAAGGTTGTCTAGCTCTAGCTTCATTACAGAGGTACGGTGGTCTAAAAATGGTAAAAGATTAATTTTTAAAAAACAGTGCTACAGCGGCAATATAATAAACTACCGAGAAGTTTGTCGTGCAAGAGGGGACTTAGACAATGTCCCCCGTTCACCTTGCCCGCCTGGGCGCCAGAGGGAACGGCCACGTCGTACCCGCTGTGTTGCCATTGTCCGGAATCCTGCAGCTTCGGTCGATTTGTATAGGCATAGAGCATTTCAGTTAATGGACGTACGAACACCGCACACCGACTTGCAGGACCGCTATGTCACCGCATGACAGACTGACAGACAGAAAGACAGTTAACTAGCCATCAATAGGCGAACTCTAAAGCAGATGAAACGTCCTCGAATATGCGCATATGTCACCAGCCATTGTCTGTGAGCAGCGGCAGCCACGGTCGATTTGCACAGTTGACTGAGTTGAGTGTTTCAATGAATGGAACCATCGCATGCCTATAGCATGACCGCTATACTGCCACATGACAGACAGTCAGGACAGTTAGACGAACAATAAGTAGGTCCCAATGGTCACATAAAACACAACTATAGCGACCGCGACAATGGTGTATATAGGCTACTTAGAAATGTCAACGGGGAAGAATAGGAAAAGTTCATAAAGCGGAAATATTTTACGTTCGGCTCGGAAAAAGTTTTTTTTTCTTTTGTGAATAAGACCCACACTTTGTGTTATTTTTTACTTTTAAAAAAGAACGCGAAGCAAAGGCCTCTTCCCCCAGAATACGCCACTATATATCTGCGATTTGCATGATAACATGGGATAGCGCAAGTAGTTAACTGTCCAGTCCGTCTCTCTGTCGGTATAGTTTCGGTTCGTGCAATTGACAGGCAGTCACTAATTGCACAGGGCAATGTTTATTACAATGGACAGTGGCAATAAGCTTCAAACGAAAGCACACTTCAATCCGTTAAGTACGCACACAACACGTCTGATCCGACTGACACGCAAACAGCAGCACGTTAAAGCACGATCTCCATTATCCGGATTAATGGTATACAAGAGTATAGCTATAGTTTCGTTTTATGTTTTATACCACCATGACTTTATGCTTCCGTTTTTGTGCTTTATGGGCAGTTTTGTCAGTGTACGTCGGATCTTTTTGTCTAGTTTTTTACATGCTACATTTTATTGATTGCAACATTTTATGGCAAATCAATGAAGAAAAAAATCAACAATTTACAGCAAATCCGCAAAGTTTCACAAACAAGTCCACAATAATCAAAAACCTACAAAAAATCCAAGACATCCTGACATGTCAAGACGTCGTATACAACTTGGTGTTTAGCGAACTGCAAGCTATACAGCAATCCTTAAATGCGGGCAGCATGTCTGTGCCAGCCTGCGTCCGTCTGCATTCGGTGTGCCGCTGCTAACAGTGGCTTTGCATTGTAGCTGGCGAGGACGTCGCCTACCGGCTTGCCGTAGTGCTACCCTATTGTCCAACAAGTCCAGCGCAAGTATAGTGGAGCGTCGATTTTGACATATATGCAAAGAGCCGCAAGTTGCCGAACTTAAACGTCGACAGTGGTGATCACTGAAGCTTCAATGCTGCGCTTAGTCACGTTAAGACGTGTACAGAACGACAAAAATTAACTGAAACAATATGGCAGTAAAGTTGCGTCTATACAAGCGAAAAAGCTGGCAATTCTGTTCATTTCTGTCGCTTCGTGCATGCCCTTGACGTCTGCATAGTCGCTATGTGAAGAGTTTCACCACAGTCATACAGCAGTGAAGCGCGAGGATGACCCCGCATGGCATTACATACATCGTGGCAATAGCAAAATCAGTACTGCTCATCTTCGGGGAGCTCCGCACACCGGGAAAAATACCCCTAGTTAACGCCTAAGTATACAAGAAATTTAAGCTAATGCTCACGAAACGCGCAAAAGCCTATAGCAGTTCCGGTTCGCAAACTGTCAGTCTATCTCCAGTCATTTCGTCGCAGTTCATTTTTAGAATGTGCGCTGCAGCCGAAGATCGCAAAAATCAATAAAAAAAACCCCTTATTTTGGAAGTTCATGGTCTTTCAAAGTTATCGACGTTGATACGACTGAAAAGCTAGTGCTTGCTGTGATAGACAGCATGCCTATGCCTATCTGCAACCGTTTTCACGAAAGACTGGCCAACAACGGTAAAGTGATGACTTTTACGGAGGTACCGCTCTTTGATTACCTCGTGCGCAGGTTTCCTTGAACCCAAAAAATCGAGACTTGGACCATCAAAATTTAAGTTCAATGCTGACAATTTCATCAGCTTCTCCATGTCTAACTCAATTGATTTCGGCACAATTCGCTCTTGAAATATGTCTCGCAACCTGAAATCGATAAAAAAAATCCAAAAAAACCTATTTTATCGTTTAAGGTCATCCAAGGTCATTGAATTCGGTGGCAATCGAGAGCCAGTGTACCACTTCGTATTAGTGATTAATAGTAACCTTGGCCTATCTCGCACCGTTATTGAGATACAGCGACTTATTGGCTAAAAATCGCAAATTTTTCTTACCCCCTTTCATTTAGCGCCGTCGTTCGGGGTGATCCCCTCCGAATTTATAGAAAAGCTTTACGGTTCCTGAAACTAGAGTCTTCCAGGCAGCCGAAGGTAAAAATCCTAACTTGTACCGTTTTTGACTGATCCACCCGTGTGACAGACAGACGGACGGACGGACAGAATTGCGATGGCTAAGACGCGCTGAAAGCAGTCTTGCTGCTTTCGCGCGTAAAAAGTGTGATGTCACATGCGTACAGCTAACTGTAACGAAACAATGTTGCATGACGATTATTATAACTGCACCGAAACCCGATTCGAAACCGAACTCGGTAAGGTGGCTACACTTCCTACAGAGATTTTCGCTCGGTGCACTAGCTTTGCTCCCGATCTAAAGACTTGTATCTCGTACCGAGTTTTTACCGAGTTTGCCGTGATAAATCGCGTGATTATAATAGGCCTACAATTCTATACGTATGGTAGCACAAAAGTGAACACTTAGCTGCACTTATCTATTAATTTAATTTGCGCTTAATACACAATGTTTACGTGTATGTCATTTTCTCTGTAAGTGAAAGCCCAAACGTTAAGAAAGCTGACACCGTACACTATTTAACCAGTCTGATTGTCGGACTGCTTAGAAAGGTGTAAGCACAAACTCCATTTACGTCGATTGTACAACATGCTGTGCAACAAAATTCACGACAAATTTTAAGTCTACAGCAAACCCGCAGCAAGTTGCACAGCCAGTTTACAAAAACGCGAAAGCCTATCAAATCCATAACGTGTTATACTTGTACGACTTGTCGTCCGACAAATCTGCAACAAATCAAATTAGTGGAGTTTGAGGCATAAGCCTTCGTATACACAGTGCACGCAACTCGAAGTATAAGGTCAGCGAACTATGTCCGATTACGATCTGCATTAATTAGTTTAGAGTACGCCGCCCACCTTGTTTCGGCCTCTACACTTCTGAGCACACATGCACGGGGACCAAAAAAGTCAGCCGCTGTATGTTTCATCGTGTACATCAATGTCTATCATTTATTACGCAGCAGTCAATAATGTCACTTATTAAGCGCGTCCTACTGGTCTTAGCCATTGTTGAGGTGTTTGTCCGTTCGTCCGTCCGCCTGTCACACTGCGGTATTGTGTCAAAACAACGCAAGCTAGAATCACGAAATCTTCGCCTTGGGCTGCCCCCAAGGACTCTTGTTTTTTGTGCAAAACTTCGTGCCCGAGTGAGAGGTTTTCCCTCGAACGAGAACGTAAATCGGGGTACCCCCACTTGAAAGTTCTTATTTTACCGCTATTGGCTCGTCTACCGTGCAAACGGTTGCAAATAGGCACAAATATACTGCGGCCAAATAAAAAAAAACTCACCCGGAGTTGTGAATGTGTATCCAAGCATGCAGCGGTGGCCGTCGCCAAGGTGTCGCAAAAGTCCGAAGCGTTCTTGGCGCGCGCACGCGGCTAACGACAGTAAACGACGATCACACGCTGACTTCCCATGCACCGTGTGTCTGCGATGCAAGACTTTTTCAGCAAGCGGAGTTATACGATTTCATTTCTCGTCGCCTTTGCCTTCACGACAATCGCAGTGTCGATGTAGGCCTTCTACTTCACGCCTGCGCGCCTGCACGGACAGTAGCTAATAATCTTTGCTTCAGAATTCCTTCTGGACAGTTTTGTCCGCTGCCTTTATAATCGACTAGTAATTACTACGACGACTACTGTATAACGATTTTATACTCGCAATCGGGTCTTCAGCGATGCTTGTTCAAATCCGTTTAGCTCAGCTGTCCGATTCGCAGTTTTTAGCTCGCCAGTCCGTGTCTCGCCCTCTCCGTCGCGCTAATAGGTGTACTCACGCTGGTTCAGACACGGTAGGCTGTCAGTAAGCAACACAACAGGAAGCGACTGGCGACTGACCGATCGACTATGGAGGCGAAGGTTAGATTGTTAGCACAACACGCCGGCGCAGCACATAATACATTCAAACCCGCCAGGTAGGGCCCACCTAGCTATTGATTGCCTGGCCAGGTGAGCGCGTCGAACGCTCGACCAATGGGAGACGTCGGCTGGCCAGGTAGACCAGGTAATGTTTCTGCGGAATCGTCGTTAGCCCTCAAGGCTTTACCGTCGCGTCGCGTCTAGATGCTAACAACTCTCCGTCTCTTTACGACCAACAAGATGCAACGTTTAAGTTGCTGCCGATTGCCTTCCGCTGTCTGCAGTCTATTTAACTCTTTATGCCAAAACTCCATTAAGTCGACAACAAGTTGTCCAACGTGTTGACATGTGAGCTCCAAGTGCATTAATTTGTTGTGAGCTTTGGATTTTTCTTGGACTTAAGCGCAAATTCCACTTGCTACGATATGTTGTAGATTTGTTACACAGCTTTCCGTCTGTGCAACACGCTGTACAACAGGTGAACGAATTGTCGAATGTATACAGCAAATCCACAACGAATCGACATAAGTGGAGTCTGGGACACCATTATAACGCCAAGATCTTATAGTGACAAGAAAAACGACAAATGAGCCTTCAACATACTGAAGTTGGCACATATCCCGAAGAAAAAGATAGAACAACGAAACGAGGTTGTGATCAATAGGGGATATTAGGCCTACCTTTACGTACTGCGCTCCTTGGGCAAGTTTGGAGACTTAATTCTAGGTCACGTGTGGATTAACTGCACTAAATGTAGGACGTCAACACTAGTAGACCCAAATATTATTGCCGTTTTTACTGTGGTAAGAAAAGACAAAGAAGGCTATCGTGAAAATGGAATAAAAACAAGAAGGAAACCATAGAGAAAGCCGCCGATTTTTTACATCCATTGCCGCTTATGTGGTGGCATCATGAATGTCAACAATGTATAGCCAAATCTTCTCGAGTCATTGTGCAAAACGTCATTGTTTTGTATCATCTCAAAATTGCTGTCCAACATCCGCACGGGATTTCAATCAATCGTTCGATCGATAAAAGTTGCCTTAGTAACAAGAACTATACTTCAAAGTTACGTGTATGCTAATCCACAGTCTGGAGCGGGATAAGTGAGTATTAAAGCAACTGGCGCATTATAGACACTAGTTTAACATAACCGATACTTATTTCACGGTAGTCTACAGTCGATCGTAGGGCCTACACTGTCGTTCGTTTGGTCACGAATGATTGCACCGGTGAATTATCGACACGATATCCCACTGTAGACAGTATGGTAGTGTCAGTGGCAGCGTTGAATAATAGAAAAACAAGCAGATTTGCCTACTAATCGTTTGAGTTTTTGTAGCATCTTGTGACACCGGCATTGCGTCTGAAGCAGCAACGCCTAGGCTGTCGTCTATTGGGCTGCTGGCTCAGCCAATCAGCTGCGCGCTGCGAGGCGTCGCCATGGCAACAGCAGCAGCTGCAGCACCAGCACCAGCCGTAGGATGAAGATGTATAGCAGTAATGCACGCGTGGTGGCGCCGAAGTGATGTAATCACGAATTCACGATCCGCTGAGCTTAAAGTACACTATTTCGATTTGTTGCGGACTAGGAGGGACAACGAGTCGTACAGCAAGCTATATATTAAGACATGTTAAACTGTTGCGGGCGTGTTGTACAGCTTTATACAGCATGTTTGCAGAATAAATCTACAGCAGTAGGTGCACCCAAGCGTTGGCAGTTTAGCTGTTAGAAGACTCGCCGACAAAAACATGTTCTGAAATAATTAAGCGGATCAGGCCTAAGTCCAATAGTTTGAACAAATCTCGGGAAAAAGAATTATCGTTTACGGCAGGGCCGGATTTTAACTCGATTAGATTCTTTTCGGCAAAAATGTGGGGCTTTCACACCAATTTTTGTCCAGGAAACAAATAGCCAAGTAACGTTTTAAAGCTTAGATTTCGCAATACGGTGTACACACTGTACAGAGTGCCAGTCCAGAGAATGTGCTGCTGCCCGACATTGTCTGGCCTGTTTGCGGTGCCTACTTTTTGTGCGGCCGCTGTTGGGCCGAACATGGTAAACATGCCTAAAATTGCCTCTGGCCTTAGGGGATTGTGATTTTTGAGGCGTTACTTTTAACACGGTCAGTGTCATGGCGTAATCAATTTTAAAGTTAATGCCTATTTGAACAAGCAATCTGAGCAAAGCTCGCGTGACGCACGACAGCATCGGTGCTGCCACCTGGGAAATCAGTGTAGAATGTGTAATAAAATAGCAATGCGTTTTGAAAAGCTACACAAATTTCCAATCGTCTAGATATACAAAGGATGTCAATCTAAGAGGTCGAAACTCAGACGTTTGAAATCAACGTTTTATGCTGAAAATTCCTTGTGCAAGTTGTTGTGGTTTAATATATCTCCAGTCATTTTGAAGCAATCCACTGTTGAAATATAAAATTTTAAGGTCGTTGAAAATCATCAATGCTGCTGTCGCCGAAAAGCTCATTAAGCAGTGCTTGTTAGGCTACGATAAACAGCAACTCTGTGTTTATCTGCAAGCGTTTTAACGCTTAATTAGTAGACAATAGCAAAAATTGAGCATTTTGAAAAGGTACCCAAATTTGACGACCCCGTATGGAGGACTTTCTGAAACTAGGGGTTTAAAACTTAACTGCTAAAAATCTACGTTTTTGGATGAAAATTACATGTGCATGTAATCGTGGTCAAATTCCAGCCATTTCGGCGCGATTCAATTTTTGAAATGTGCGAGGCAGCCAAAAAACGCAAAAACTTTACTGAAACACGCTACGTTTTGCGGTTTAATATTGTTTTTGCCTGGTCTTACAGTCATGACTAACAACGTCTCATTGCACTGACTACTATTACGTGACTTCACTGTTTAGGCTTATTGTTACGTGTCCTTGTAGTCTTAGGAC
>Ga0209367_1008896_pt1 | contig 13695 bp, 12 predicted proteins | sample WorMetLIZISLAND2_FD_187412 | JGI IMG/M metagenome (GOLD analysis project Ga0209367, IMG submission 187412) | Marine gutless worms symbiont microbial communities from Max Planck institute for Marine Microbiology, Germany - Olavius geniculatus... ... | reverse complement strand
ACCCTTACCTTTTCGCCCCTATTTTATATTTTGGATCGGCCACTGGGGGGCTGCTTCTAAGTTCTGGGAGACAAAGGGGAGGGAAGTGGATGGTGGGGAGGAGGAGATAAGAATGCTGGATTAAATAAAGGGTCCAGAAAGAGGGAATTGGAGATAGGGGAGGGTAAGAGAGGCGACCCGGCGCTCCTCACCCCAATTCATATTTCTGGCTCCGCCACGACTTCCTACATAGTGGTAATTTTTTACTACTATGGACTTGCTAAATCTAGGGCATGGAAGTAGAAATAAATTATTTGTAGCTCCGTGAATCTAGGGTGCTATGCCTACTATATGCTACAACACCCCCAGCCAGTTTCAGCCTATAACCGCCACGGGCTACTGTCATCGTCATTCGTCAGTCATCGAATATTGTGCGGTCGCGTAATCTTTCAACCTTAGTTGGCCATGGCCAGGCCTACCGAAATCGCGGTGGGTGTCATCTCTTGAAGATGCGCACGTGCCAACATGCAAATCTTGATGACGGAAATGTGCGTGCGTGCAGGCGCTGGCTATGCCTGGCTGTGACGTCATCGCGGCCTAGCCAAGCCGGCGCCGTTGCGTAGTAAAAATACCGATTGAATCAGCCCAGTCCCAGGCTAGCGTAGCCAGCGTGCGTTGCTACTGTACCGGCCGGCGATCGCTTTCGTTTCTGGCGTTCATTCAACATTTTTCTCGTCTCGTTTTTTTTGATCAAAGTCGTCCGTCGTTGAGACGCAAGTCTGGCCGGTCGCGTGTGAAAATTGCCGGCACCGGTCGAGGCGCAGTGAATTTGTGCGGCTGCTATAAAGGACAAGCCGGGCCCGGCGTACGTCGCGTCCTGCCGTGGTCGTTTGGTAAGTGTGCCAGCCATATAGCGCACTGTGCCGCCCGTCCGTCGGCCTATCGCATCCCGCCGAATTATAGCGCTTCGTATGTTTACTTTTGTCCGATTTTCGCCGCCGATTTCTCACATCTCTGCCGGTAAGTCCGGTCGCCGGCTAGCGCCGCACGCGGTGGATGCCCTGGGGCGAATGGTGCGTGCGTATTTTGGCGTATTTTCGGCCCGTTTCGTCCCCGGCGTGATCGCGTCTCGGCCTACCCCGGGCGCCGAGTGCACGCCGCCATATTTGGAGCGGCGATTGCGCGTAGTTTGCGTCTGGATGCAAATTTGTCGTTAAATTTCGGCGCTCTGCTGTCTGGCTGTCTGCAAGTCGACGAAACATATTGCCAGAAAGTTACTGAATTGATAACTGAAGGTCGCTTACATGGATAAGAGGTCACTAGCGGTACGAACGATTTTTCCGCGTGGTTAACCAGAAAGTTCTTGAGAATAAAATTAGTGGGGGTTGTGAGAATAGTTTTTAATTAACCCTTCGCCACAGCAGGCGAACGTGCCTATTTCTCTGGTCTGTTGTTACATGCTGCTTCTCAAGTCCGTTAACTGTAACTGTACTTGGATGGGTGACTGTCAGCAGATGGGTAAATCATCACGGCATGTAACCAACCAGCCATGGGTGGTACTAAATACTGATAAATACCAAAAAAGTTTTTTCCAACCCACCACTTTTCTGACCCTTGGAACACATGTTTTTATTGTTCACATACTGTTTTTTTTCTGTATTTTCTGACATTGTCCTGTTCTGTGTTTTCAAAATAAACTGATGATGATGATGATGATAGTTTTCAGTCCTAACCCAAACCCTAACCAAAAATTACCGAAAATAACCTCTGTCGTTTTTGGTGTTTTCAGTTTCCAACCCACCACCGAGGTCAACTCAGCCTGGCCACCCGTCAGTGGTAGGTGCAGTGATTACTAACAAAAGCGGGGACAAAAACAGATGCAGTGTGTTATGTACTAGTCTTGTGTCAATTGTCTGGCAGTGGAAGCTGGTGTCTGGCTGAGGGCTGAGGGGATCAGTGCCAACATATGCGTCTAATGGCTCAGGAGGACTTAGTACGTCTTTATGTAGTCACATGACTTCAGTTTTGTTGTTTTTTGTTTGGTGTTTCAGATGTCCTCTTTGTCTCCGAGTGGCAGCTCTCCGCCAGTGAAGAAAGCGCGCTTAGAGACGTCGTCTAACTGTCATAGCCTCAACCCCAACGATAACTCGGTTTGTCTTTCCGTGTTCTCTAGAGATAGACCAATTGACCAATTATCATTTTTTCCAACAGTTTGTCTAGTTAAACTAGCATAATGCACGCTAGACCTTGATGAAATGTGTACCATCATCATCATCATCATCATCAATGAATATCCGGAAGCAGGCCAAGAGGCCTCTATTTCCGTCCGAAGTAGATAACATTTACACAAATATCAATAAAACTAAACTAATACTGTTTTCACATTGACTTCCGGTACTAGATGTCGGATTTATAGTCATAATACAAACTAAAACCATGCCCAATCGAATCAAAACGTCTCTTAAAACTAACACTGCATGCTGACGCAACATCATCAGGTAGTGAGTTCCATATCTTAACTAATCTATTTACAAAAAAGTTTACGAAGATCATATTTACATAACTGAGGCACTAATTTGTATCTATGACCCCTAGTATCATATCTTTTATCTAACAGAGATTTATAGTGCAACTGTAACACGAAATTTGCGTCATACTTAAACTTGACTTGATGAAATGAACGCGATGATTTCAAATGGCTCTTCCCTCCCTGCTGTGGAAAAAGCGATGGCTTGTAATTGTTGTGCAGGATTTTTACAAAAACTTTGTCAGTAGAGTATCGGCTGTCAGTTAATGACGATTATGTACGTTGGTCATCAGCTGATACTGTTAGTTTACTGGCACATTGTCTGATAATTAGTGCATTTCTAGTATTGAATTAGCTTATTGTAGTGTTAGGTTAGATTACTTCACCTGACTGGGTGGAACAGTTGCGGTCTGCTTCTGACAGTAAGTTTATATATCTAACACACTTTGTCAGTTCAGCATGATGTAGTGTTCTGCTTTAGTAGTAGTTCAGCATAGTAGGGATGGTGTTGTAGTATTCTTCTAGCAGTAGTACCTGTTGTAACTTATTATCGTCATATGCTGTAGTAATGTGCTGGTATATTGGTAGATACAAACATATTTGAATGCATTTGTGTGGTGTGTTCATATGGAGCAGAACGGCTCGGCAGCCGAGGGATGGTGTTGTAGTATTCTTGCTGTTGTAGTATTGTCATGTGCTGTAGTGGTGTAGTAGTAGAGTGTAGTAGTATAAGGCTGCGTGTTCACTGTGGTGTCGTCATGGAGCAAAATGGTCTGGCCACCAAGGGATGTAATGTTTCAGGTGTAGTAGTAGTTGAGTGTACTAGTTGTGTTGATCGTTATGACAATGTTATGGTCAGTGCGTTTAATTGTCGGCTGTGATTTGTCTGTCTAGGGAGCTGTCAGTATGGATCAGAATGGGTCGGCGGCCGACATCGATGAAGGCCTTTATTCGAGGCAGCTGTATGTACACTACATTACACTGCATTTCATCGAGCTTTGTTTATTCAGTAGGCCTGAATAAATACACAAGTAATTTATGGAGCATGCTAACTGGAAATGGCCTTGGACATGACATAGAGCCCTGGCAAACTTTGTCGGTCAGGTGCAGATATGGACAAAGATCTTTGTGTTCTGTTTCTGATGTACATTGCGTAACTAAGAAGTCTGTTTAGCTGACACTGGCAGACTTGATAAACATCTATATCTAGTCTTTTTGCTGTAAACCATTTGCTCTAGACTCTGCCAACTGATTATGGCTTGTTAGTCTAATGGTAGCATGTCATACTATTCACGCAAAGTTCCTGGTTTGACTACCAGGTAATAACTCTACTGGCCTCACCACCTGGAACATAATGGCAGTATATGGGAGTGGCCTAGCGCCCACAAACTGAGTTGTGTTTGCACTTGCTGCTGGCTCAGGTATGTCTTATGTCTAGAGTTTCTAGGTCGACTCAGCCTTCTACTCTCTGCGGGATGGTAAAATGAGTACTAGTGGTGGTCACGCCCATCACTAGGGAAGAAACGGCGAGTTCTGCGCAACAGTAGCCCCCTGTGGCTAGGACTGCTAGTATACTGACCCAGTCGGTTAAAGGCGCTGGCTGTTAATTTGAGCCGGCCATCCGGCCGACCTGGGCTGTATGCTAGCTTAATTGGCGTAGTACTGCGGTGGGTGACTGCCTGCGGGCAGGTGTGCCATCGTGCCGGCTTCGCCCTCTCCGGCTCAAAGCGCTGTAAAGGGGATGAGCTCCCATGCAACGGACCTAGCTGTCTATGCGGAATCTTCTTCTTCTTCTTCTTCTGCTGGCTTGGGGCCTTAGAAACGGAGATAAGCACCAACCCTGAGGTTGCAGAGCTGTGAAAGGGTGATGCTGACTGTGGGGCCAGTTTATGTTTTATGTTGAACTGAATTAGTCTGTATTAAGACATACAAGTATTTAACGGTTGCTTATCCAACTTCAGGCAGTGGTCTGACATACAGCCAGCGGTGTCATTCATTGAGAAGTAGGTAGAGGGCAAAAGGGTGCAATTTTCTCTCAGATGCTGCAAATTACTTGCAGAATTCTGACAGACGGCTGCAGGGATAATATGTGTGGCATTGTGTGCTCAGAAGTTTAATTTTAGTCCTACATTTCCTCAAGATAAGGAGGGGGGGTTCATCCGCAAGTATTGAATTTCTGGATGTGAATTTTCAGACTAAGATTTTCCGACCATTTTCCAACAGTTCAAAGCCCCCCCCATCTCCTACCCCCGCTCTGCTTCCATGCGATGATTACACTGATGCCAAATGTTCTGTGTAGGTACGTGTTGGGTCATGCAGCAATGAAGCGGATGGCTCTGTCCAATGTGCTGGTGTCTGGCATGGGCGGACTTGGCGTTGAAATAGCCAAGAACATCGTACTCGGTGGCGTCAAATCGGTGACTATTCACGACGAGACTCCCGCCACCTGGGCTGACCTTTCTAGTCAGGTCTGCTGTACTGCTTGCTGTTATTTTATCAGTTACACTTGGTTTCGTTTATTTTGTGGCCTCTGTAACAGACTGCATTACAGATCTTTTTTTGTTCGTCTGTCTGTCTGTTTTATACGTCTTTTCATTTTCGAGTTCGGACTCGACATACTTGAGTGGATAGACTGGGGGATGGCATGGGCAAGACCCTGATAGGATGGCTACACACTTAAATTTCATAACTTGATGAATTTACGTAACATGTGGCCATTTTATCACACCACATTATGGGACTATCCATGTGTCTGGAAAACATAGCCAAACAAAAGGCAAAATTGGCATGAATGTTCATTCTGAAGGCCAGGACTAGCCAGTCTACCTATTTTCGTCTCATTGGTCAAAGGTGGGGTGGACCTTTGCATAAAATATCGACAAAGCCAACATATAGGGCACACGATAGGTCATGAATGATTTTGATTTCAAATTTAAGTTTGTTATCAGCAGTTACCAGCAATAATTTTTTGTCTTCTTGAAGGTATTTTCAGTGAAATTCTTTATATAAAATTTCAGAGCTTTAGCTATTCTACAGCATTTTTACTACTCATTTATATAACACTACCATTAAAATTGCATAACAATGGACCAAAAACCGTTAACGTCGAGCGAAATCATTCTCCATGTTTACTTCACCACTTTAGCATGGAATGGTGTCTTCTTTGTTTTTAGTGACTGCTATCAGTTCATTAGGCATCGAATCGGTGAGATTTTGAATTGTTGACAGAGAAGTTGATTTCCGTGCTTATCGGAGACGGTGCTTCAATGCTTGCAGTGACTGAGACTTAGGGTCAGCATAAATGGCTGTTGCCATTAGGCTCCAAAAGTTTTCAGTCGGAGAAAAATCCGGTGAATTAGGCGGCCTGTCCTTCGGTGGAATGTAGTGTTCCATGTATGCATCCAGCTAGGTGATTGTAGATTGTAGTCAGTGTTTGTCTGCAGGCCCGTTGAGAGGGGGAAAGGAGTAGAAGGGTAAGTTACTCCGGACCCTGCAACGTTTGGGGGCCCTGCTGTTGCTCAAAAGTATAAAGTATACCAGAATGTGCCATTTTAAATTTTAAAAAAATGAAAAAAATTTTCCTAGAGGGGTTCCACAAGAACGTTTCCCCGTGCCCCACTGTGGCTCTCGACATTCCTGCTTGTCTGCATCGTGTCACTGCGTTTTGTTGGCTCATTATGTTGGATCGTATAAATCGCACAAGTAACAGACAATTGCGATATTTTGCACACAATATTGTATTAAATTTACCTAAACACTAATAGCAGTTTCATAATTATTCGTTACTTTTAAAATAGTTAATTTGCCATTTAAAATCGTTCACGACCTATTATGTCACCCTATAGTTAGGTTGACTCTTTGACTGAGTCTGTCTAATAAAGCTGGTCTTATGTCCATCTGGGGCCTTATGCAAAACAACGTCGTAACTTTACTTCCAAACTAAAATCGATTTACGTCGGACGTATTGCTAAGTTGGTATGCATAACGACGATGTGGCACACTAGTTCGCTAAGAAGAATCTGCAATCATGTCATGCGTCGTAAAGGACTTCAGGTAAGTCAATTACACTATTGAAACTAACTGCAGTATTAAAAGTTGCTGAATAAAACTTTTAGCGTTCAATAATTTTCATTTATTCGCATCACGCATTCTTACTTAGCCCATGGAGCTGTAAATAGGCTCGAGCACGCCCGAGACTGCAGCAGGCGACAAGTCGGGCCATATCTATTTTTAGCTGCAGGCCGGTTGAGGCAGAGTGCGTTTAGCCAGGAAATTCCAGAGTCAAACTACCCGACGTCAACTACGTCGGTAGTAGTTAGTCGCTCGCTACGACAGCGTTTTGCATGCGGTCGAACGCAACTTTTTAGTTTGGAAGTAGTTAGTCGCGACGTAGATCTTACGTCCAAACTAATCTACGACGTTGTTATGCATACCGCCCCTGTATTGTACATCCGTCCAAGTTTCTGTGGGTTGTCCGGTTTGAATGAAATTTATTTTGTAGACAAAGGTTGATGAGTGCCACATGGCAGTACGCCATGTGACCCAATCCAGGGTCAAGGTCACAATATTTCAATGTTGAAAATTCTTTCATTTTCAAAGCGTGGCCATTTTGAATGGAAGCTTCCAAATGATCTTTAGACTGGGAGACAACACTTAAGTTTGATTGGACACACTTTCTGTTATTTGGCCTGGTTTTTGTGTCGTAAGTTAGTAAGTAAGTAAGTAGCAATTTATATAGCACCAAACTCTCACAGGAGAATCGGGGGCCGTCAGCGCACCATGAACTTCACTGTTAGCCAATATTGCAAAACCAGTACGGAAGAGTTGACCACAGATGGGACAATTTTTAGTGACTGAATCTATGCTTAACAGGTTGTGTGTTTGTGCATTGTGCGTAGTTTTTCTTGCGTGAGAATGACATCGGTCAAAACCGTGCCGAAGCAACGTGCACTCGGCTGTCAGAACTGAACAGTTACGTACCTGTCTCGTCACATGCTGGACCACTTGAAAATGACTTCCTTGCCACGTTCCAGGTACTAACTTTGTGTGTAATATCAATCCATCAAAATGTATCTGTGCATGTGTCGCTAACAAACCAGGGGCACACTGGAGGAGACTTTCTCTTTCAATCTCTTGCTCCATGGGCTCAATGCTTATTCGTGTCCACGACATATTTCACGAGATGAGTCATTTCATCCTATCTGTCGCCAATCCCCTACAAGTTGCCAATATCCTTGTTGCACGAGTCCACTAGGTCATTTATCTGTCTTCTTTTGGATCTTCCTTGTTTTTGCCATCCAGACCATTATCATGCATTCTGCCAAAAACAGTTTGCTTTATTAGCTTGCATCTTGCATACGTGACCAAAGAAGTTCTGTTGGCATAGACATGGCTGAATGTTTACGTCTAGTGTAGGCAGTGTTAAGCAGTTCAGTTTTTAAAGCATACCTTAAGGTGCTGAGCATTTTAGTGGATCTAAGAAGAAAATTTGCACAGACAGCTAGGTCCGTTGCGAGGAAGCTCATCCCCTTTTGGCGCTTTGAGCCGGCGAGGGTTAGACCCAGTTAAGCTAGCATACAATCTAAGTCAGCCGGATGGCCGGCTCTAATTTACAACCAGCGGCACGCCTTTAATTGACCGGGCCAGTATACCAGCAGTGCTGGCCACAGGGCCTACTGTTACGCAGAACTCACCATTTCTTTTCTAATGATGGCCATAGCCACCACCAGTACTCGTTATACCATCTCATGGAGGGTAGAGGGCTGAATCGACTGACTTAGTTGGCTGGCTGGCTTCGTTAAGGTAAAAGGTAAAGGTCGTCAATTAGTATAGCGCATCGTCGTGAGCATGCGCACACCTCTAATGCGCTTTCATCACTAACCAGAGCCACCTGCCGCACGGCCACCGTGTGCAGCCTGCAGACACAAGCTGGCACAGTGGCCGGCTAGGCAACCCCAGTCAGCTGTACCAAGGTCCCCACCTTCCATAACCTATGTAAATGAGTTACTACTCATTTTGCCGTCCCACGGAGGTAGAAGGCTGAGTCAACCTAGCTGGCAGGCTTCGCACCGAGATGGTTTACCTGCCCACAGGCAGTCACCCATCGCAGTACTAACCGGGCCCGGCGTAGAGTAACTTCGTTTTAGCCGAAACGTGTTACCAACTACGCCACGTACTGAGATGGTTTACTTGCCTATAGACAGTTACCCATCCAAGTACTAATCAGCCCTGTGGTAAAGTAACTTCATTACTTTACTCATTGACACGTTCCCGCTACGACACGTTCTGAACTGTTGTGCGATGGGTAGCATAAACTGGTATTGTATCTCTAGTTGTATTAATCAATGATGATGTTGTAGGTCGTTGTCCTGACCGGCTCGTCGTTGTCAGAGCAGCGACGTGTGGCGGACTTTTGTCACGAGTCTGACATTGCGGTGATCATCGCCGACACGCGCGGTCTCTTTGGGTATGTGCTGCTCCATCGGCTTTTTTACTGTCGTTGTCTAGTAGTAGCTTTCTGTTGATCAGTTACTGTATATTATCAAAGAGGGCTGTCCAGACTGAATTGGTCGTAGCTTGTTCGTTTAAAACGTGCTTGGCTGGCCAGTGCCCCAATATAGATTCACTTAAAATCAATTGAAAAAGCAGACAGATCTGTCAGATGTATTGGGAATTTTGAGGTGGCTTGCTAGTGTAGTGGTTAGCATGTTGATTTCAGGGGTCCCAGTTGTCCTGAAATTCCTGAAATTTCAAAGTTGTCCTGAAATTGTCCTGAAATTTAAAATTGTCCTGAAATTTTTGTCATTTAGTACAAATGTCCTGATATTGGCCGTTATTTTGCCTGTCGTGCCTGCAGTTAAAAAAACAGAACAGTGAACAAAGTCAAATCAGCAATAAGCCGTCTGTGTTTGCACCTGAAGAAAGTAACGAAAACCAATGATCTCTGTGACCGAGTTCATGTTGATTGATTTTAATTGAGGAACTTGAAAGAAGTTATTGACACTTGGCCCGGTTTGTAGTTGGATGGATGACTCAGCAGATTTGTAACCGCTATCTAGCCCTGAGATCCACTTACTCTGGCCACCCTCCATAGGTAGGCACAGTGTGTACTAGGCATGCTGTATCTGTGGTCTCCCAGTGTGAACTGATGACCAGCCGAGGGCTGGATAAACAAAGAGATCAGTGCTGCTTATGGGTTTTACAACTTGGGGAAGATTTCAAGGTCACAACATTGGGTTGTTTTGTGTGTGAGTAAAGCATCATGTGTTGAGGAGCCATGGATGCAACAAATGCATTCACTTCATAGTGCTAGCGGCAGATGTGTGTCCATAATAAAGTTATGGGTAATAAAGGGTTGGGTGGCGTGGTGTAGCGTTTACGCGTTCGATTCGATCAACAAAGTTATTGTATGCTGGGCCCAATTAGTACTGCGATGGGTGACTGCCGGTGGGCAGGAAAACCATCTCGGCATGTAACCAGCCGCCTAGGTCAACTCAGCCTTCCATCCCTCCGGGGTAGGTAGATCGAGTACCGGCCTATCTGGCTGGGGTTAAGGCGTGGCACGTTCACCTCTGTCGGGTGGCAGGTAACACTGTGTGATCCCATATGACAAGTGACGCTTTGTAGCTCTGTGAGGGGTTCATTCCTTAAGAGCTATACACCTACCTTTACCTTTTCTACCTTTAAAGTTGGTCTGGATGGACAAAATGTTGCACAGGCTTGGCTTGCAAGCAGTATGTAGTTTTGGCTTGACGAATGAAGATATTGTTTGCATATTGTTAATGTATTATCAGACTGTTATTTACTTTCAGTTGTGCCTGTGATCTGTGGTTTGTAGGCAGATATTCTGTGATTTCGGCTCTGCTTTCACCGTTGCCGACACAGACGGCGAGCAGCCGACCACCGTCATGGTTGCAGGCATCACTAAGGTAATTCCCACGTTGGGTTTTGAGTACGTTTGATTTAGATGTCACTACTCTTGTGGTTTGAGTTTACTTGTCGAAATTATGATTCAACTTGTGTGAATAAAATTTTCTGGAAGTTGGCATGATTATCTCATGCCAGATGATGCGAATCATCTCAGTCAGCTGTTTGCTAGAAAAAGTCGCGCATTCCGTCATTGGACCACTGCACGAATACGTGCCAAATGGCATCTATCTGTCAAGTGATTCAGACAGCGTGCACGAATGTGACAGACTACAGACAGATGGACCACACTAGGAAGTAGGAAGAAATGTGTCAGAATAGGCAGAATTGCTTGCACCTAATAATGATAATTAACAAGAGTGTGCAGCCGTTGAGGGGCTGCCTGCTATGGGGCCGTCCTTGCAGTTGACAACGTGCGTGCTACCACACGGCGACATTAAGTGCTGCCATCTCGCGAATCATTTAGACCCGGTGAATCGTTCGCGATCTCAGAGTAGCGTTCCGCTCGCGCTTGTGCTATACCCCACGTTACTGGGTCTGATAATTAGGCTTACGTTGACACAACTACCGTGTCCTGTGACCTTGACCTTTGACCCTTTGACCTCGAAATTGGTCCACGGGGTGCTCGTGTCCCGGGGATCCTTCCTACCAAGTTTGGTATTTGTAGGCCTTTTCGTTTTTTCTCTAGGTGGAGGCACGGGACGGACAGACAGACGGACAGACAGACGGACAGCATCGATACATAATGGGACCTCCTTCTAGGAAGGACGGCCCTATAATAATAATCTGTGCAGATCAAGCCTTGACAAACGGCATAAAATGATGTAGCGTGATGAGTCATGACACAAGTTCCAGGATAATAATAATAACGATTATTAATAATGATATTATCAGATATTGTTGTACCTGAATAATGCAAAATGCCTGCACATGATTGGTCTAAATTGCATTGGGTGTCGTTTTCAAATATATATGCACTGTTGCCCTTGCATTGTTGACGGCGCAAGATTGAAGTTGTCACAGCTTTTTTGTAATTGTTTACTTGTTGATTTGTAGAATTGATTAGTTTTGAGGTATGGCAAAACAAATAGTGGCCGGCATGTCGATCTTTATTGAAAATTTGTTCCCCCACGCCGTTCGTAAAATGTTGTCCTCAGTCTTCGATCTCAAGGCAACGTTTTACGAACTTCAGGTTGAAAATTTTCAGTGATGACCTCAACGCCAGTCACTATTTGTATAATACTCTACGCCGGGCCCGGTTAGTACTGCGATGGGTGACTGCCTGCGGGCAGGTAAACCATCTCAGTGCGAAGCCTCCCAGCTAGGTCGACTCAGCCTTCTACCCTCCGTGGGACGGTAAAATGAGTAGTAACTTATTTACATGGGTTACGGAAGGTGAGGACCTTGGTACAGCTGACTGGGGTTGCCTAGCCGGCCGCTGCGCCAGCCTGTGTCTGCAGGCTGTAAACAGTGGTTGTGCGGCAGGCGGCTCTGGTTAGTGACGAAAGCGCATTAGAGGCGTGTTTGCGACGATGCGCTATACAAATTGACGACCTTTTTTAGTACTATTATTATTATTGATATGTGTGTATGGGAATAAGGAGGAGGAGAACACGGTCACGTGTCAGGATGAATCGCGACATGGTTTCCAGGATGGAGACTACGTCACATTCACCGAGGTCCACGGCATGACCGAGCTAAATCGGTGTGAACCACGCCAGATCAAAGTACTAGGTGAGAGAGCGGGCATCAGATCAAATTTAGTCATAGCCCGTGGTGTCAGTTTGAACAGTTCAGTGTGATATTTTATGTAACTTGCCCAATTCTAATAACAAGCAGCTATTAGGAACGTGCTGGTTCACATCCAGCTCAGCAGAATAATAGTCTTCAGCTCACGACCGAATGAAGATGTTGCCGGCAAGTCACAAACAGATGTCATTAAAGAGTTTTATGCTGTGCGACTGTCATTGATTTAAAAAAGTAGGCGGATCATGCCGTTGCAATTTTTCGACAGGCACTCGGAATTCTTGACAGAATTCCAGCAGGCAACAGCAAATTTCTGATAGAGGAGATTATGAGTGCTCAAAGCTTAAATTTTGCCTCTAAATTTTCCAAGACGGGATTTCTCATCCCCAGATTTTGCATCTTTTGACAAACATTTTCTGACAAGAAGTCTTTCAGACAATTTTTCGTTAGCCAAAAATTTAGAGGTATAATTGCCCCCACTGTATCCCGTCGGCCATGACACTACTGATTGACACTGTATTAGCAGTAGTTAGTTTAGTTCTTGTACATACCTGTACCTGCTCCCCTTAGCGGCTCAGCCAAGTGCCTCAGATTCGGCCACTGGCTGACATTGTGCACTTTAAATATGCACATACATACTTACTTACTTACCTGTACTTCTAGCTGTAATAATACATAGAGCTTGTCATTATGGTTGTTGTAGTTGTATTAGTAGTTAACTAGTTATAGTTGTTTTAGTTGTAGTGAGCCACATTACTTTTCAGTTAGTGAATGTATGCACGATTTCGAGTATTACCGAGTATGTTCAGTTCTTGTTCTCGTTGTGTTACCGTTAACATTCATAGGTGATTTGAGGAAAAAGAGTCGAGATTATCAAACTGTGCTTCTGTTCCTGCAGTGCTAGCAGTTTCTCCGACAGTGAATTTATCAATTAAAGAATCATTGAAAGATTGTGTATAGCTGTTTATGGGAAATCCATTGCAAAGCCACAAAGTGTCACCTGCCATATGGGATCACACCTGTAGTGCTATCTGCCACCACACACAGGTGAGCGTGCCTCACCTTAACACGAGCCAGACAGGCTGGTGTTTGATTTACGAACCCCAGAGAGATGGACATCCAAGTTCATTTTGGTTTTGGTTATATACTTCCTAAATAATTGACCCACATTGTCTCGATCGTAAGATGGACATCCAAGTTCATTTTTACGCGCGAAAGCAGAATGCTTCGCACGTCTTTGCCATCGTCTGGGCGTCCGTCCGTCTGTCCGTCCGTCCGTCACACTCGTGAGCTGTATCAAAACGGTGCAAGCTAGAGTCACGAAATCTTCACCGTGGACTGCCCCAAGGTGTCTAGTTTATCGTGACAAAATTTCGTGCCACTGGGTGCAGGGGTTCCCCTCGAACGAGGGCGTCGAAGAGGAGTACCCCCCTTAAAAAGACGTCATTTTGCCGTTATTGGCTCGAATAATGTGAAAACGGTTGCAGATAGGTACATACATGCTGCTTATCATAACA
>Ga0209367_1008895_pt1 | contig 13696 bp, 10 predicted proteins | sample WorMetLIZISLAND2_FD_187412 | JGI IMG/M metagenome (GOLD analysis project Ga0209367, IMG submission 187412) | Marine gutless worms symbiont microbial communities from Max Planck institute for Marine Microbiology, Germany - Olavius geniculatus... ... | reverse complement strand
ATGACTAACAACGTCTCATTGCACTGACTACTATTACGTGACTTCACTGTTTAGGCTTATTGTTACGTGTCCTTGTAGTCTTAGGACTTAACGCCACGCTAAAGTTAATTCGTCCTTCATCATCATTATCATCATCTCGACGGGCCTGGGTTAAGGCGGGCCGCGTTTACCTGCGTCGGGTGGCAAGTAACACTATGTTATCCTACACGGCATGTGACGCTCCGTAGCGCTGAGATGGACTTCTCGTAATGAGCTATATTACCATTTTAACTTTTTGTTGACGCGCTACAGCTATGCTGTGGCGTCTATGGTACGATGTCTCGTCTGTCTGTCGTTGGTCGGTAACGGACGTATTGTGGCTAAACGGTGCGATGGTTGCTATTGATCACTAGTAAGAAATCGCATACACCGTTTTAGATGAGATGAAAATCATCCATTTCGAATAACCTTAAAGATCAGCACTGCAACAGGAACTGTATAGGCTGTAGAGCGTCTTCCCTAACGACAGCTGGGCTTTTTTGTTTACTTGGTTGCAGGTCGCCGACGAGCTCTGGTTCGCCTACAGTGCTGCTGAGTCCGGAGTCAACTCCACGAGGAGGCGTAGTGTTGTCCAGTACTCGAGGCGTGGTGCAACCCGTAGAGCCAGCCTCCGCTCTCAGTACGAGTCCCCGTACCGTCACCGATTCAGCCGCTGACACCGTGGATCATCCACACCCCGTCACTGCGCCCCCCGATGCTCCTCGTGCTAGTCCCGCCCGCTGCGGTTCGCCTGATTTTCTGAACGTAAGTACAACGTTGTAACCTGATACCGGGGGCGTTTAATTTCGTTCCCTATTACCCCCTAAAGCATTGGCCATTGTCTGGCGTCGAACCGGCGCCGAAAACAGGCACCAGAAAAGTATGACATTCTGACCAGTTTCCGATACCAGTCGACTAGTAGGCCAACAGAAACAGGCGCCAGAAACTGGCCAGTGTGTCATCACTATAAGTCCTTGGAACAAGTTTCTTCTCTTTTAATTCAAGATGAGAACGTATACTCCGCCCAGCCGACTAAGGGATCTGGGCAGTGACGGTTTTAGGCCCGAGCCGGGGTGCACAGACCCCCCAGTTTTGCTCCATGCTTCCTCCCCCAGTTTTGTGGCTACCCATGATGTTTTTGGCAAGGATAACACAAATATTTGATTTTTTGCGTTTCTAAATTTTAGAAAAGTGGGCAAATTTGCGGCTTCCATTGAACGTTTAAAACCAAAAGTGCTTCAGCTTCAAGGGGCACCCCCTGACCAGGGGCTCTGCCCCTGGACCCAGCTGGGGGTTCTGCCCTCAGACCCCCGTTATAGGCTCGCGCTACCGCCTCGCCATGGGGCCATGTCCCCCAGATGTGGGCTAGAACCGCCACTGGATCTGGAAACTTCGTGAGCCCGGTCGAAAAACGAATTTGGTGCATTCTAAGCGTCTCAGAACGCTTCTGCTTGCAAGATATCGTAAATATATATTGGAAAAGCAAAGTTGTAATGTTCAACTTTTCTTTTAATTGCCCAATTTCTTTTCTATGCTTAAAGCATTTGCTCTAAGCTTTATAAGGTGTATAGACGCCCTTGGCCGTTACGCCAGCAAGCCGAGCTTTAATGACCTCAAAAAGATCTTCGAAAAATTTCTTGCTCAGACAATCGTATGTCACCTAACATAGAAAGATCTTAGAACAGGTTCTTAGAAGAGTTTCGATTGAAAAATGTTGCTTCTCTTTCAATTTATACGCAACCCGGACTCTTCTTTCTAATGTCTTCGTTTCTCTATTTATTGCGCTATAGGCCTACAAATTTCTTGACGTTGTCACTGTACAACAACTGTACGACAAGCTGTACTTTTATGACGTGTGCCAACTGGCAGCCACCTCACTTTTTTGAATGAAAATCTGTTCTAGTTTTAGCAACCATGCGGTCAAGATGTATTCATTACTCTATTCATTGCGTTGTATATATTCAACATTGATGCCCGATTGACCAGGGGCTTTTATCTCTATTTCTGGTGGGCGCAGCTTGCGCCCAGTGAAAAATAGACGGGGTGAATAGTTTTGTTAAGGGTGTAGATCAGTACTCCTCCGCTTTTTCCACCATAGGCAATCAACATTCTGAACAATTTTTCTATTTTTCACTGGGCAATTAACACCCTTAACAAGATGCCCGAAAGGAAAAAGAGGTTGCAAGCCCGTCGAGAGCCACAGCGGAGCCCAGGGAAAACATTCTCGAGAGGCGCATCGGGGGAGAAAATTTTTAATTTTTTAAATGGCGCATTCTGGCGTACTTTATATTTTTGAGTGACGGCGGGGTCCCCCAAACGTTGCGGGGCCCAGGGTAACTTACCCCCTTCAGCCACTTTCCCCAACCCGCACCCCTCTCGACAGACCTGAAGGCTTGAACCCGATAGTGAAAGAGACCTGTGCCCGATTTAGATTCCAGATTTAGGAAGATATAGAAGCCACTGCGATTGACGATGACGTTTTAGAGTTACCCTGCGACTGAGCCGGATACGCCAATCGTCCCACGAGCCGACACGGAGCCTGATATGCCGGACATTCCTCCGGTGACGAGTGTGTCTGCTCCGTCTAATATCGCCCGTATGACCGCCGCCTACCACCCACTACACGGCTACCCTCTCGCTAACAACCCAGACCTCAATGTAGTGCTCTCTGACGTGGCCGAGGAGGATACGGACCTCGAAGACGGACATACCTCATCACTTCCCGTATGCTGTGTCTTCAATTTTTATTTTTTTCCTTTTATTCGCCAGGTGTCAGAACTGTTTATGTATGAAGGATTGAGACCTTTAATTACTTTAGTCTGCCTAGTGCGCATGCGTGTTGACATTTTCGTTGTATTTTTGGCCGACCGTACTAACGGTCGTCCCGTTGGCACAAGCTGTCGTCTGTCTGTCGGTCTGGCTGCCGTCTGTCTGTAACGGATGTATTGTGGCTAAATAGTACGTCTGTCCAAAAACTGTCTGAACTCTGACCAAACAAATAGGTTTCCCCGACCACTGTACCTCTTGGTACAAATTCAGACTCCTCTTAATTTCCCAGTTTTCTCAAATGGGAAGGGTACTGACTACACCCCCCCTGAAATACTTGAATTGTAAATTGCGGCCAAACCGCTTCAGTTACTATTGACGTTCAGTTACTATCAAACGGTACCATCATCGACCCTTACCCTACAGACACCTGTTCTCTCAAAATAGAGGTACCGACCCCGCTTTTGTTTCTATAAGCTGCATGTTGCCAGAGAGAACGGTCGGCTATTCTAGCGACAGGTGGGCTTTTGTTTATAAATCAGCTACAAAGAGAGGAGCACAAACAATGACGCCAGACAGAGAATTCATCCCGAAACATTTCTTCTGTGCAACAGAATTCAAGAAAGACGATTGAATTGGCTTGGACATACGTTACGTATGAATGATGAAATAATCACCAGAGGCCTATGGGTTTATTGGTGGCAGCCAAGTGAGAGAAGATCTATAGGAAGGTCAAAGAATTCCATATTAAATCAAAGGTCTACTACAAATTCAAAACATTCCAATATGTCAAGATGTTGCACAGTGTTCAGTTCTTTTAGAATTGACAATAACTTATCCATTTCATTTTATTTATTCCAAATTTTACATAATTAACTGAGATATATGTTGAGGCTTGTCATTAGTAACTAATTTGCCTGTTTAACGATTGTTGTTGCAGTCGTCGCCTAAAGCTCCGACTCTGAAGCAAGGTAAAAACATTCACTCAATCAACAAAATACAATTATTGCATTCTATTGCAAATATTTCGTCTTGGTGATTGTTTTACAGTTTAAGCAATTGTTGCGAGATGTTTTTTTGGCATCTATCTGTTTACGTTCACTGAAGCGAAATGACGAAGAAAGTTAATTTTTTTTAAATTCAGTCAATGATAATTATTGTTTTTAGTTTGATTACTCGTAAAAATTGACAGCGGATTTTGGCGGTTTTTAGACAAAAGCACGAGGAAAAGCGAATAGATTTGGGTGCTTAACTGATTATTTTTCGTGAGGTCTGGGTTATTTTTTTAGTATTTTTGCGACTAGGAGATACCAGCAGGTGGCAGCAATTTTCTCTATGGTTTGAAATTTTTAATCGCTTTTTTATTTTTTTTTACAATTTACGCCATTTACATCGCAATGGTTTATTTCTACTTTCTAATGTCAATAATTGGGTAAGCCCTTCTAAATAAAAACCACTTAAACTTAATCTGATTTAGGATTTTTTTATTATACTTTCCTGTTTCACTATTAATGAAATATTTTATTACGGTTAATTTTTTTGTAAAACATTTAAATTAGCTATGAATATGTAAATATGTTTGTATTTTAATGCTCGCGGGAGCAAATACGCTCGCAAACTCGATAAATCAACCAACGGACTTTTCAGCTGAAGTTTAAGTTGGGCTTTTAAAAAATTCCCAACCTATCTCCTCCCTGAGAAAACAACCAATGAAACTCACCGGTTGAAACTTTTTAAAAAACCTGATTTCTTAACTCCGGTTGTAGAATGTTTGCAGAACGAAAGACGCAAAATAATAGTGATGCGTGGGGTGTTTGGGGGTACAGACAACCCCTACAACAAATAACTTTAGGACAGAAACCCCCTACTACAAAAACCTTTTTTTGTTGTGGGGGGTTTTGACGTAAGGTTGTTTGTCGTAAAAGGTTTTGTCGCAAGGGGGTTTTGTTGCAAAAGTTTTGTTGTAAAAAGGGTTGTCGTAAAGGGTTTTGTCGTAATGGTGGTTTTGTCGTGGAGGGGTTTTGTCATAGAGGGGTTTTGTCGTAGAGGGGATTTTGTCGTAGGGTGTTTTGTTGTAAGAGGTTTTGTCGTAGAGGGGGTTTGTCATAGAGAGGATTTTGTCGTAGAGGGTGTCCTGTGGTAAAGGGGTTTTGTCGTAGGGTTTTTTGTCATAGAAAAGATTTGTGGTAGAGGATTTTGTCGAGGGGAGTTTTGTCGTAGGGGAATTTGTCGTAAAGGGGGTTGTCGTAGAGGGCGGAGTTGTCTTAAAGGGCGATATGTCGTGAGGGGTTTTGTTTTAGAGTGTTCTGTCGTAAATGGGGTTTCGTGGTGGAAGGGGTTTTGTCGCAAGATTTATGTCGTAGGGGGTTTGCGGTAGAGGGGAGGCTTGTCGTGGCTTGGCGGTTTTGTCGTGGAGGGGTTTTAAGTCGTGGGGGTTTTGTCATCGAGGATTTTGTCGTGGGGGAGGGGTGTCATACACTTATGACGCGTATATCTCTCAGTGTGTGTGTATCTATGTGCATAGGTTATACGGACTTTTACGTGGAATACCCGGCAAGCTTCACGCAGAAATATCTGGTCGGTGAATTTCTTGCCTCCGCCGAGCTGAGCGTTCTCAAGGCTTGCACCGACAGGTACATTATTTTCAATTTTCCATTAGCTCAGAACGGATTTATTTATTCAGGCCCCTATTTTCATTCATTGACGAGCAGACCAATGGGCAAGCAGTAATGCATTACACTAGGCACCGTCTAACGGCGTCGGTGACAACATGACTACGCTCACGTACGCGTCAACCAATGACCAATGAGCTTGCCCTCTTCGTCCATTGGCCAATTCGTCAAAAACTAAACCATGTCAGTTTAGTTAGTTCGGCCTCTGCGTTGTATGCGCTTTAAGAAAACCTTGGTGTGTCGCGTTTTAGAGAGACGGGACGTCAAAAGTTGGCGGAAAGAACGGTGTTCGAAGATTTTATTGACAAGTTTCAACGCAATCTGCCTTGGACAAGATCAGCATTAAACTGTCAATACTCTGGTCCTAATTTACTGTCGGTGCCTAATGGGGTGTTTACACGATCCAGCAAACTTCCAGCAAACGTCCAGCAATTCACGTGTATTTTGAGTACATTTGCTGTAAGTTTGTTGGACGTTTGCTGGATCGTGTAATTTTGTGTATTTTGTGGTCCTAGTTTACTATCGGCGCCTAATGCACCATGGGTCTGTTGTGTTCTAGGGAGACGGGACATGAGAAGCTGGCGGTCAGAACGGTGTTCAGGGATCTAATAGACAACGGAATCAGCCTGGGGAAGATCAGCGTCGAGCTGCGTGTACTGAGAGGCCTCAAGCATGACAACCTGATTGAAGTCATCGATCATTTCGACACTGACCAACTGTACTGTAACGTCCTGCCGTTCTACGAGGTCAGTGCGATGCCGCGCCGGGATAGGAGGCTGAGTCGGCTTTAGCACGCTGCACAGGCAGGCGCATGTAAAACTAGGGTTGGTGGGGTGGCGTAGCGGTAACGCGTTGTGTCTGATCACCAAAGTTACTCAAGGCTGGGTCGGTCAGTACTTGGATGGGTGACTGGCTGCGGGCAGGTAAACCATTTCGCTATGTAACCAGCCGCCTAGGTCAACTCAGCCTTCCATCCCTCTGTGGTTGGTAAATTGAGTACCGACCTATCTGGCTGGGGTTATGGCGGGGCGCGTTCATCTGTGTTGGGTGGCAGGTAACACTGTGTGATCTCATATGGCAGGTGACGCTTCGTAGCTCTGAAATGGGCTTTGATTAAAAGCTATGACACCACTTTTTTAACCTTTAAAGAGTGGAAATTTCGACGAGATGCTTTGCATGGTGATTTTTTTAAAATCATGGTGTCAGAAACGATAAGCCTCGATCACTGCAGTAAACATTTTTATTCGGCAGAATTATTGTTTCTTGCACCGCTTCTCTCTTTGTTGCTATGATAACTACTACTAATTCTGTTACTACAACAACTACTACTACTACTACTACGTGTCGCGTTGCAGGGCGGAAAGGATCTGTTCGGTCACGTGACTAGCCACGAGTACCCGTACACGGAGCGGGACGTGCGTGACCTGATGGCGCAACTGTGTTCAGCGCTCGACTACATTCACACCAAGTGTCGCTACAGCATCGTTCATCGCAACGTCAAACCAGAAAACTGCATCGTCAGTATAATATTATGTTCATTCTTTCTTATCTCAGTCTTACGCTTTTTCTCTTTTTTTGGCCCGACCGTCAGGCTGTAAGCTAAAGGGAGTCTGTCTCTTTGGTACGAGGTGTCTGTTAATCTGTCTGTCTGTCTGCTTGTCAGTGCGTAACGGATATATTGTGGCTAAACGGTGAGAGATAGGACATAGATTGTTATTTAGTATTTACTACTAATAGGAAGTCGCATGCTGGCTGTCAAATGACACGAAAATCATTTATCTTGAATGACCTTGAATGGTCATTATTTGCACTCTGCTATGCCAATCGTGCGGTATTGTGGGTAAACAGTAAGTCGTAGAGGGTCGGCGATGGTATCATCGGATAGGGCGGTGGCGAATTCTTATAGGCTGTCAATAGTAACTATGTCTCTAACTGCAGCGGTTTGGCCGCAATTTTAAATGCAAAGTTGCTGCTTGCAGAGATTACATAGGCCTACGTGTAAAGAATTGCCGTATTGTATCCTAACGTTGATTGTAGAATTCGATATAGCAGCGTCATTGTAGTGTCATTGGACTGTAGTCACTCTGGGCATCACTTTCTTTCTGTGACCGGAAGTCGTATGTTGGGCTCGGATATAGGCGGTACGGTCGGCCCACCCTAACGACGTCATGACATCAGCGTCACGTCGCCACTAGCAAAGAATAAATAACTAACAGCTGTATTTATAATTAACTATCTCTTCTGCCATGGATGGTACAAATTTCGTTATAAAGTATATTGTTTTTTCTACTGAGTTATAAAAAAAGGGTACGTTTTTATTCGAACACCATGTTGTACTACATCATTCTGTGACAGTTAAAAAGGAAGGCTGGGGATACGGCCGTGATCACGTGACTGTAGCAAAAATAGAAAGACGTTTTAAAACGTTGACAAAAAAAACGTTAGCCTCAATTTGTTCAACTTCTTGCCTAAAACCTAATGCCGTAAGTGCAGTATAGCTGAATCTGGAGAAAGATTGAAGAAACTTATATCCAATTTCAATTCAAGCGTGTGGTCTTAAGACCAACTATCACCAGACTAAGTAAGTAAACTACCAGAACTAATCCACTGTAGTCTATTAATTCGTTTCAGTGGCTTTAAAAATGCTTCTTGGCGTTCTCAGTAAAATTTTCAAATTTTAATGAATGTTTTTTAACACAAAAACGTTGAAAAAATAAAAAAAAACGTTAAAAACGTAAAAACCTAACAAAAATTTTTAAAAACGCAAACGTTGTTTTTTTTACATCTATGGTTTGTACGTTGAAGGTGTACAAAAGCGACGACGGCGGGAAAAAGTGCCTTAAACTGTGCGACTTCGGACTTGGCTTCGAACTGGGCAACTATCCGATCTATGACCTTTGCGGAACGCCGATCTATATGGCCCCGGAGATCGTCAGCAAAACCGGGTACGTGACTTAATAAAAATAATAATTAAATAATAATAATAATAATGTTGATCTCGGCGCCCGTTATATCTTCGAGCCCATTGCCATTGAGACCTTGGGAGTTTTCAACGCTTCAGCTCGCCAGCTCCTGGCTGATCTTGGAAGAAGAATCTCAACTAATACTGGCGAGGCTAGACAGACCAGTTATTTGTTTCAGAGGATTTCTGTTTTGGTGCAGCGCTTCAATGCTGTTTTGTTGCACGACAGTTTGCCGGCCGCTGACTGCATGGACTGACGATCGTACCCACCTTTGTATTTCGTAGTTAATTTTTAGGCTCCCTCGGGAACGGAGTACCGAGGGTAAAATTTTTTTATAATAATAATAATAATAATAAATCTGAGACACCTTTGGATTTTTCCGAGGGTTAAAAATAAAACAATAATAATAATAATAAGGGAATATATAAGGCGCCCACAGTCAGCGAGCTTAATCTGCATACAGGGCGACGTAATAAGGTGTTTACACGATCGGGCAAACATCGAGCAGCTAGCTCGACGTTCTGTGGTAATTAGAATGCTAATTAGGAGGGCGGGCGGGTTGTAATTGGAAGGCCTATATAACACGTGATCAGCTGTGGGCTAAGAGCCTAAGCCTAGGCCTACATTTGAGCCAGCGGCGGGGTTCCAATAGGCCTGCTTGATGTTTGCGCGACGTTCGCTTGATCGTGTAAACACCCTATAACTGAACTGAAATGACACGGTTTAGTTTTCGACAAACTGACCAATAAGCAAGCAGGGCGAGCCCATTGGTCATTGGTCGATGACGTACGTGCGCGTAGTCACGTAGATTACCTACGCCGTTAGACGGTGCTTACTGTAATGCGTTACTGCTCGCCCGTAATGCGGCCCATTGGGACGGCAGCAAAACTATAGGTTATAACGTGTTGCAGATCTATGTATCAGATATCTCATGACATTAGTTGCGAGTTATGATCGCCAGGACGACGTTTGTTCGTTATGTGCGTGTGCACGTGCGTGCGTTTGCGGCTACGAGATTGGCAAATTTTCTTTCGATTTTGGCAGCGAAAGAATTTTGAAAATCAGCTAATATTTGACGAAGATAAGGCTTATTAAAACCGTGCCATTTTGGGGTTACCATGTATATATAGAAACAGTATTATGCCCACTTCACACCTGCGACGGTGGTCGGTGACACGATTTATCGCGACAGCTGAGTGGCGTCGGCGTCGTAAGTGTAAAGTGGGTATTAGACGTGGTTTAACTATTTCGGCTATAACGTGGAGTATTACAATTTTTATGTCAGCTCTTTTGTGGTCACACATACAAAGATGAAGAAAGGTATAGGTGGTAGCAGACTTTATTTATCAGATTTCACAGTGCAAATAGAATCAATCGAAAGCGACCATTTATACAATTATGTAACGGCTGTCAGACGAACTGCGTACTTCTCAACGTTCAGAACTCATGACTCTAAAATCTACTGCGCAGCAACTTTTTACCGCACAGCTACAAGCCTACAATGACGTCAATACAGTTAAGCCGCCTTAGACGCAGCTAAGCGTTCCCAGCTATGAAAATCGTCCTCCCAAAAGGGAGCGGAAGACAGCAAAGAGCTGGCCCCCGCGCTTTCGCACAGCTACTGGCTAAACTCCCTAGATTATTTCGGTTCTAGGCACTCTGCTGCATTCCTACACCTTTGCTCGCACAGCTATCCCTGCAGCTAAACCTACTGTAGCTAAGTTTCTTAAGCTAAATTCTTCTTTATTTTCAGAGTCCTATCTTCGACTGCTGCTAGCCAACCGCACCCAAGCAACACCTTCTATCTATACCATAACTCATACACATTTACTTAGCTCTGCTCCATATGGCTCTTAATAGGAAACCCTTCACAAAGCTACGGAGCGTCACCTGCCATATGGGATCGCACAGTGTTAGCTGCTGCCCGACACAGATGAACCGCGCCCAGCCTTAACCCCAGCCAGACAGGCCGGAACTCGATTTACTTACCGTACTTGGATGGGTGACTGTCTGTGGACAGGTAAACCATCATTGTGTGATCGCATATGGCAGGTGACGCTTCGTAGACCGTTTAATTTGCTTTTCTGCGTGTGTACAGCTACGGCAACAAAGTGGACATGTGGGCGGCGGGTGTGATTGGATGCATTCTGCTTACCGGTTTCCCACCATTCCTCAGGTTATTACAACCAACAATTTATTTCCGTAAGCCGATACTCCAATTCGACGCCAATAAACAATTAATTACTCATCACAAACGATTTTATATTGATGTTTTAAATTTTTTTGTAACGTTTCTTACATTTTACAATTAGCCTATGCATTTAAGTGTTAAAGAAATAAGTGATTTGGAATTTTAAAAATATATAGGCCTAAACGCAAAACGATATAAGGATTACAAAAAATGATAAATGTTCTATAGTCAAGTTTGTTGCTTAAACATGTTTTCAGTAAAATTTTTATATTCTAATTGAGTTGCAGAAATATCATAGGAGGATAATACAGAACGCACGTTTAATACGCAGAAGGTGCTAGTTTTTTGTTTAATCTCTCCGCTTACGTGAAACAAGCATGCAGAAACTGGCAAACTGCTTACCTTTATTGGTAAAATTAGTGCATCGTTGAGTAGAGCATGTCGTTATCGTTTTTCAGCTAAAGTTTTAACAGTATCTCAGACCTTGTCAATCATGTTGCTCGAGATCTTTTCGACAACATTCTACGGCATCATCACTGTTTAGGCCTAAATGCTGAAGACAAAAACGCCGGTCAAGCGTTACTTCCCCGTAGAAGTCAGTTTTAGGTCCCAGTTGTGTTTATAGGTTTTTCAAGTGTTGCCTGTTTTAAGCCCGTGTTGCTTTTGGGTGTTTATCTTTTGTACTTTATTATTTAAGTCAGTTTTAGACAATAAAATTATTCATTTACTTGGCTGCTTAGCACAGAAATGAAGCTGAAATAAAACTGAAAATGAAAACAAACTTGTTTTTTCCCTTTTCTGGTTTATTTTACACACGTGCGAACATCTTTAAACGTTTTCGGCTGAATTACTGATTATCATTCATATCATTACTAGTGATGCACGTAGTACTCGGTATCGGTTGTGTGTCGGCAGCGAGTCGTCTGATCCGATGGAACTATTCGAGAAGATTGCGGCTTGCAAGAAGGTGGACTTGTCAGGCCCCGCCTGGGAACATATCAGTGGCCCAGCAAAGGTTTGCCTTACTCTCGTTGATGCGCTACAGCTATGCTGTACGGCGTCTATGGCACGATGTGTCGTCTGTCTGTCGTTTGTCGTCGTCGTCTGTCACGGATGTATTGTGGCTAAACGGTGCGAGAGAGGGCCTACGTTGCTGTTGATCACTAACAGGAAGTCGCGTATTGGCTTTCAAGTGACATGAAAATCGATGACCTTGGATGACCTTGAAAGGTCATAACGCACTATGGTTTGCCAAACGTGCGGTATTGTGGCTAAACAGTAAGTCGTAGGGGGTCAGCGATAGTACCATCGGATAGGGCGCTGGCGACTTCCTATGGGCTGTCAATATGATAATTGTCTCCATCTTCAGCGGTTTGGCCGCAATTTTCAATGGAAGCTTTCATCCTATAAGTGGCCGTATCTCGGAAAACGGTGAGAGATAGGGTCAAAGTTACTACTAATTACTAATAGAAAGTGGCATACGTTCTTTCACATTGCATAGAAATCATTGACCTTTGGTGACCTTGAAGGTCAGTACTGCATCAGGAACAGTATAGGCTGTTGCGTGTCTTTCCTGGCGACAGCTGGGCTTTCTTGTTTATTACTTCTTATTATATTATCGTCATTATCATCGTTATCAGTATTGGGCCGAATCGCAATAACTTGCGAGTGCAAGTAGTTTTTCTTATTGCTACGCATTTCTCCTTGGCGTGGTCTGTCTTCCTGTCGTCTGTCACATTCGTACACCGTGCTTAAACCGTTCGATAGATTTAGATGTTATTTGTTTGTTCTTGGCCCCCTGAGGAAAAAAATGAAGTTAAATGTCTAGCCACAACATGCAATTGCCAATCCTATGCTGTCACCTGGCAAATACAAACGATGAGCGATTCCGCCTTTGCCAAATTATTTGGTTTTTGTTATCGTCGTCATCATATCACCTCTTTCTCTACGACCTTTCTAGAACTATCGTCATTTTCCGGAAGTTTTTGACGTCCACTGACCTTTGATTTTGACAATTTGCACTGAAAATTAACGGCACGGCGTTTACACCTGCCCTGAGAAACGTTCGCTTCGATTTCCGTCCGTCAAATTATCTGCTTGTCTATAATAATAATAATAATCCATATCTGTCCTTTTTTTAGCCGGCCGTACTTAAATAACGGTTGAGCTATTTGCTTGGTTGTTGTCCGTCTGTCAGTCCGTCCGTCCGTCTGTCGTTGGTCACGGATGCATTGTGGCTAAACGGTAGGTCGTAGAAGAAATTTTTTTACATTAATAATTAGCCCCGTGCTATAGACATAGGCATGTAAAAACTTAGTGATCGTGCAAGGGAAACATTTTCAAATTTGGGTTGAATAAACGGGTCGGTTTGAAAAAATGTGCGTTTTTCAACGGAAAACTGGCCATATCTCGGAAGCGGTGAGAGATGCAGCCTAGGTTACTATTAATCACTAATAAGAAGTGCGATACGCCCTGTCAGATAAGATGAAAATAATTGACCTTAGACGACCATGAAAGCTGTTACGCGCTATTGTGGCTAAACGGTGCGAGATAGGGTGTAAGTTGCTATTGATTACTAATAAGAAGTGGCATAATTATTGGCTTTGAAATGGCATGGAAATCATCGACTTTGGATGATCTTAAAGGTCACTGACAACCAGTACGGTCGGCTATCCTAGCGACAGCTGGGCTTCTTGTTCTTTGCATCTTTGTGTCTGTGTCTGTGTGTCTGTCTGTCCATCTGTCTGACAGGATATAATCGGTTGGTTCCTGGAAGTGAATGTCGAATATCGAGGCAGTGCTGCGGAACTGCTCGAGCATCCGTGGATGTCGGTCAGTCATCCCAACACTCTTCCAGTCTTTTTTATTAGTCCGAGATGCGTGGGCCGACCGGCGTGAAATTTTGCACGATGGTCAATAATAGGCCCTATTTTATAACGCCAGTCCAAAATTTGGGGGGCGCACCCCAAAAAAATTTCAGGGGCCAAAAACATGCAAAATTTAGCCCGATTTCGGACGACTTCGAAGTTCGGCGGCGAATATCTCCGAAACGGATGAAGATATTCAAAATCGGATAGTCATTCCGT
>Ga0209367_1008893_pt1 | contig 13698 bp, 9 predicted proteins | sample WorMetLIZISLAND2_FD_187412 | JGI IMG/M metagenome (GOLD analysis project Ga0209367, IMG submission 187412) | Marine gutless worms symbiont microbial communities from Max Planck institute for Marine Microbiology, Germany - Olavius geniculatus... ... | reverse complement strand
GGTTCAAGGTCGTTCAAGGTCATCGATGTTGATAAATCCAAAAAGCCTGTCACCAGTGCTTGTTATGATAAGCAGCATGTGTATACCTATCTGCAACCGTTTTCACATTATTCGAGCCAATAACGGCAAAATGACGTCTTTTTAAGGGGTACCCTTCTTCGACGCCCTCGTTCGAGAGGAACCCCTGCACCCAGTGGCACGAAATTTTGTCACGATAAACTAGAGACCTTGGGGCAGCCTACAGTAAAGATATCGTGATCCTAGCTTGCACCGTTTTGATACAGATCACGAGTGTGACAGACAGACGGACAGACAGACAGACGGACGGACAGACGCCCAGACGATGGCAAAGACGCGCGAAGCATTCTGCTGTCGCGCGTAAAAATGCTTTCTCTGAGTCTCTTGTTGGCCTGGAGGTGGAGCCTAAGAGTGTGTTTACATTTTTGGGGCTACAGCTTGTAGCCAGGAAATCGCTATGACCTAAGTTCAGTTAGGCCCGAGAGATCCACGCCTCTTGACGTCACTCTAGGCTACTGAGTTTTCTGACAGTTGATTGACGCACTTCGCTTCCAGAGCTCTGTTCGGTTAATATCTGTAATAAAATCTACAAGAATTTTACAGAAACCGTCTTATCTACAGTAACCGTCTTACACACCGATGCTGTCGCGCGTCACGTGAGCATTTCTCAAATTACTTGTTTTAGTTCGCGACCCATATTTCAAGAAAAAAATTGTTGTCGAAAGTATTTTTAATCGATGCTGTCGCGTGTCTTATGAGCCTTGCTCAGATTTAGACCTGTAAGCGAGAGCGAGAGCGAGCGGTAGCGAGCGAGAAACGGGACGAGCGAGAGCGAGCGAGATTTTTTCCGTGAGCGAGCGACAATACATACGAGCGAGTCGAAGCGAGCGAAATTTAAAACGGCACATGATTTTTCACGCGCGACACCCCTGTCGGTGTTTGTTTGTCTATCCATCACACTCTGCGACTGTATCAAAACGGTGCAAGCTAGGATCACGAAATCTTCACTGTCGGCTGCCACAATATAAACTCTATATAGTTTCAAGATCTTAGAAAGGGTGCGAGATAGGGCCAAGATCACTATTAATCAGTTATAGAAAGTTCCATAAGTCCTTTCGATCGACACCAAAATCAGCGACCTTGAACAACCTTGAAACCAAGAATAAAGGGTTTATTAATGATTTTTAATGATTTTTTGCGTTTCAGGTTACGGCGCACATTCAAAGAGTGAACTGCGCCGAAAAAGCTGGAGATATAGACAAAGACAATCAGCATTAAACCTAAATTTTGGCAGTTAAAGTTTCGATCAAACTTTTGACCGCCGATGTTCAGACGGACCTCAAAGTCCTCAATCACTTCCACCTTGTCCTTGGGTAACATGATCATCACACACTTAAATTTAAAGGAATCGACTTCCACGCAATGGAGATCACATGCACCATTTAGAAAATTATAAAAAGAACTGTACAAAGTGCGACAAAAAAGTAATCCCCTGTCGTATTTTGCAGAACTTAAACGACTTAAAATTTTTGGATGGAACCTAAGAACCTGAGCGAGCTGAGCGAGAAAAGCGAGCGAGATTTACCTACGAGCGAGCGGGAAAACGGCTGGTGAGTCGCTTACGGGTCTAGCCCCCGGCGGATCTATTTCGCGGCACCGGCCGCAAAGTCACATGGCATGCATTTGTCAGTTAGTAGGCCGTGTCATCAACTGATGGCACGCACCAATGAAAACTGCCAACATTAGTGACGTCATAAATGTCTAAAAGCCGGCCTAGACGCCTCGTGATCTCCCCTTAAGCAAGAAGTTGAACAAATGAGGGCTAACGTTTTCTATCCACGTTTTTAGGCTACACTTTTTATTATTTATTGCCACCTTTTTAACGATTTTAACGTTTTTTTAATATTTTTTCTGGAACGTTGTTTACATCTATGCTTGATATGTGCTTGATGAATGTTCGACGAGCGCTTATCAACTCGTCGAGCCAGTTTCGTCATGTAAACACGATATAAACAGTGCTGTTGATTTGTCTTACCGCTGTAACAGACCCACAAGCAATCTAAGTAGGCATATTTAGTGGATTTTGGGCTAAACGCTCGCAAGACTGCGCAAGAGGTTAAAGGTCTTCAAAGGCGGTGTATAGCTCTTTATGAGAAATTCGTCGCAAAGCTACTACGAAGTATCACCTGCCATATGAGATCACAGTATCACCTGCCACTCAAGGCAGGTGAACGCGCCCCGTTTTAACCCCAGCCATCAGCAGATAGTTTATACCACATCGTTACGTTACCAAGCCGCGTTCTACATAATATTTCTACGAATTACACAGTTTCTGTACATGACCCAAGTGTCCTTTGTGAACCTGTGTGAACCTCGATACTGATCTAGAAATATATACATATTTAATCTCTGATGACTAATTGTAGGCCTGTCAGATCTAGGCTATGGTTGCATGTAATCTACCTGAGTACAGATACAACAGCCAAACTGCACTGGGCAGTGGAGGTTTCAGGCCGGGACAGGAAGGGCACAGGCCCCAGTATTGCTCCAGGCCCTCCAGTTTCATGGCCATCCATATTTTTGCACAGATAACACAATTTTTTGGATTTATTTGCGTTTTCAAATTTTATAGAAGTGGACAAATTTGCGGCTTCCATTGAACGTTCAAAAACCAAAAGTGCTTCAGCTTAATGTTGTGGGGCGTCTATTCTGCAGATTGCCAATGAGCTAACACTGTGGCAGTAATTAATGCAGATTACAGATATGTGCTGTGTAACGGGTTTTCTCAGATTTGCACAGTGAACTGCAGCTGTTTGACAATGGTCATGCCCTTTTGACATTTTGCAATTAGAATTACGAGTAATTAATCCAAGTAGTGAATAAAACATTTTCGGGTATTGTTTTGCATGTGCAAGGGAAGATGATTTTGGGGTTTATTAGGGGAGAGGGAGAAGTTGAATATTATAATTCTGCATTTCTGATATATTGCATTTACATGGCTTGTAGTACCCATATTACAGATGCAGAATTATAATATCCAACTTCACCCCTAATTTCCCATAAGTTTTTTTTTGGGAATTTAAGGAAACAAGTTTGAATATTATTAGTGTATTTCTGATATATTGCAGAAATGCTAAATTATAATATTTAACTTCCCTCCCCTTTCCAAGAAAACCTTCCTAGGGGAAAGGGAGATTTTTGGGGAAAAAATTAGGAGGGGTGAAGCTGAATATTATAATTCTGCATTTCTGATATAACATGCAATGTATCAGAAAATGCAGACATAGAATATTTAACTCCCCCCTAACTTTCCAAAAAACCTTTCCCCCTACTTTTTTTATGAAGCATTATGCTCCAAGGTTTATATGGTATAGATGCCCCTATTCATCAGTACATTCCGTAATGTCATCTGTCGTTTCTGTCCAGCGTCGGCGTTGTCGACCACGATTTCTGTAACCTGATGATGCTTGTATTTAAATGTCGGCCTGTGTTGTAGAAAAAGTGTACTGGGCAGCACCTGTTGAACACGGTCTGTGAAAAACTTGAACTCACTGAGAGAGACTTTTTCGGACTCACCTACGGCCAGGGTCACGCCAAGGTAATAATTTTGGGAATTATTATCGGAAAGACAATGATTTATCGCCTAACCGTAATAGCAAACTTGCTCTTATGCATTAAATCAAGATTTTCGTACATTGTGCAATTATTCTAGCCTAGCCTATTGGCTAAACTTCCGATGTAGATTTTATTAAGCTGCAAACGCAAGAGGTTATCAGATATTAGGCCTAGCCGATTTTTTAAATCTTTTCAGTGGCGCACTCGGCAGTTAATTTGCAATACATTGGGCATTATTCCGCCACTTCGTATGCATCTCTACACTACAATGAAATTTTAGAAGCTGACGACAGTAGGCCTAATGCAGCTTTTAGTACTCGTTTTATACCAATTTGTTGATGAACGCGTGTCGGCGAAATGGATTTGAAAGTTGGTTACGTTGGTCACTATTTTCTGCAGTTGAGACATTGACTGTGTGGGTTATTTTTTCAACTTCTCTGTATATTTGGTTTGTTTTGCAGTTTTGGATTAACAATGCAAAGCAGATCAGCAAACAGATTAAAAGTAAGTTGTTGGTAATTAGTGTACACATTACTGTTCTAATCTTCTACGCCGTGGTCTATAAAAACGTACTACTTTTATTTTTTCAATAGTTTTTTGAAACATTGGCCGATTTTAATAATTTTTAGCGTGCAACATCAGGAAAAACTTGACACAAATGACTGCAGTTTTCGTCAATTCACTTTAATATTGTTGCTACAGTACCTTGCAAAATGCAGAAGTCGTAGTTTGGTCATTTACAACAATGAATTCATACTGGATAGCGCACACATCGGCTCAGAAATGATTAACTGAAAAGCGACAAACACGATTGGCAACTATTGTATCTCAAAAAGTCGCACGTGTCACATCACGTCCTCTTCATTACAGCATGTGCTCAAAATGTCCTCCCCCAGCGCGAATGCAAGCGGCAAACGTTGACACCACTCGCAAACAGCAGGCTAAACAACCTGCATTTCACAAGGTAGTGTAGCGACAGTATTAAAGTGAGGTGGCCAAAAGTATAATGCGTCGAGTTTTTACTTGATGTTGCACGTCAAAATTATTGAAATCGGTTAATGCTGCAGGGAGCTATTCAAAAAATAAAAGTGGCACGTTTTTTACAGACCACGGTGTATGGAGTTGAATATGCCAGTTGTTTCTCTGGTCAGTTTTTACGCGTGACAGCAGAATGCTTCGCGCGTCTTAGCCATCGTCTGGGCGTCTGTCCGTCTGTCTGTCTGTCACACTCGTGAGCTGTATCAAAAAGGTGCAAGCTAGGATCACCAAATCTTCACTACGGGCTGCCCCAAGGTCTCTAGTTTATCGTGACAAAATTTCGTGCCACTGGGTGCAGGGGTTCCCCTCGAACGAGGGCGTCGAAGAGAGGTACCCCCCTAAAAAGACGTCATTTTGCCGTTGTTGGCTCGAATAATGTGAAAACGGTTGCAGATAGGTACATACATGCTGCTTATCATAACAAGCACTAATGACAGGCTTTTTGGATTTATCAACATCGATGACTTTGAACGACTTTGAACCCCTCAAAGAGAGGTTTTAGTGAATTTTTCGCAATTTTTGGATGTAGCGCACATTTCAACACTGAATTGCGATGAAATAGCTGGATATAGACCAAGACAACCTGCGTATGAAATTTTCAGCATTCAACGTAGATTTCAGCAGTTGAAGTCCCGACCCCCTAGGTTTAAGGAGGCCGGCGCAAGTGGGCGTCAATACAGCTACCCCCCCTAAAAAGTGGTTATTTTACCACAATTATTTCGTGTAGCGTAAACACGGTTGCAAATAGGCACAGACATGCTGCTTATCATAACAAGCACTAATAACAGGCTTTTTATTGCTGTTAACGTCGATGACCTTGAATGACCTTAAATTTCAAAAATAGGGGTTTTAGTGTTTTTTTCAGTTTGTGGCTGCGGCATAGATTTCAAGAGTGAATCGCGTCAAAATGGATGGATTTAAATCAAGACAACCTGCGAATAATAACTGCTAAGGCTGTCGCGCGTCTCATAAGCTTTGCTCAAATTTTTTGTTCAAATATGTATTATGTCGTTTAATTTATTAAATAGGCAAATTTTTAAAAGGTTGAAGTACAGATGCATAAAATTGTGCATTTTATCAGTATGTCTTTTGCTATAAATTAGTGATATGACATGTAAATCATTGTTTGTTTATAGAGGGACCGTGGCTTGTTGCGTTCGGATTGAAATTCTATCCTGATCCAACGCAGTTAGAGCAAGAAATCACAAGGTAATATTTCTTTGCGTTTTATATCTTATATCTATTTGCACCTTTGAAATTGATGTAATATAAATTTTAAAAATTGATGATGTCACTGTCTTTGAATTGTTTGTAAATTTTGATTTGCAAATTTTACAAATAAACGTAGCTTTTTATGACATTTGTTGGTTCGGGCAATGTTTGAATTAAATGAATAGTTTTGACTATTTTGCCTGCAAAGCAAGTTGATATATTGAATGTTTCATCGCGTAAATCAGGAGCTTGGAATAAATATCAAGGATATGTGCAACTTTGTCGAAATCCATTATGTTTAGTTATGAATTTTGCTTTTTTGTTATTATTCTATTAGTATGCATTATAATGTTTTATTGTGTTAATTAGATATCAAGTATATCTGCAACTTCGTCGAGATATTGCAACTGGCACGTAAGTCGCTTTTTTATTGCGTCCGATTGTGCACAGTATTTGCATGTACATGTATACTGTGTTCCACTTTGTCATTGTTTACAATATTTGCCAAATATTAGCCGATTTTTATGCGCGAGAGCTAGCTAGCTCTAGCTAGCTATAGCGCGTATTAGCTATGGTAATTTCGTTCGTCTTGGTGTCTGTCTGTCACAACCCGGTACCGATCGAAGCCCAGGTGAGATAGAGACTTCTGGTTTTCAACATATAACTTAAAGTCTCTAGTATTTTGTGACAAAATTTCATGCCACTGAGTGAAAAGGAGAAAGAGAGGAACCCCCTTAAAAAGCGTTATTCTACCGTTATTGGCTCGTCTAATGTAAAATGGTTGCGGATAGGCACAGACATGCTGTTTATCATAATAAGCACTGGCGACGAGCTTCTTAGAAATGTCAACATCGATGACCTTGAATGACCTTGAACCCTTAAAATAGGGTGTTTTAGTGTTTTTTTGCCATTTCGGGCCGCGACACGCATTTCAAGAGCAAATTGTGCCGAAATGGCTGGAGATAGACCAAGACAATCTGCGTATGACATTTTTAGCATTGAATGTAGGTTTCAGCAATTTAAATCCGAACCCTCTAGGTTCAAGGAGGCCTGCACTACTCGTTTGTCAACAATTGTCAACATTGATGACCTTGAACTCTAAAAATAGGGGTTTTCAGTGATTTTTGGCGATTTTTAGCTGCAAAAGAGTGAATTGCGATAAAATGGATGGAGATAGACTAAGATTACCTGCGAACAGGAACTGCTATAGGCTCTCGCGCGTCTCATGAGCATTAGCTAGATTTCGTGTTAATTTTTATTATCATATTTTGCGGGAAATCTGCAATAACACGGTTATTTAATATTTTACAACACTTTTACTGCGTTGCTACACTGTGACACACAAAATAGTATGAAAATCGTGCAGTAAACAGTAAGTAACAAAACTAAAGCCTATGCACAAAATATGCTGTATAACAGGGATGGAAAATTGGCTCAAGAAACATAAATTATGGGGTTAAAAACAACCTTTTAAGAACTTTAACAATTAATATTTCTCGTTCTTAAAATTTGTACCTTGTCTGCTTTGTAAAATAGAAGAAAACCTTTAAAACTTTTAAAAGTCAAAAAAGCGTTTGAAAAATTTGAAAATCAATTTTTTAAACCTAGTTTTTCGTTACTAGGCCTACTGGTTTTATTAAACAGTCGATAGGACTAGCGGCGTCGTGCATAGGTTAAAAAGTGGGCAGGGTTGCAATTTTCCGACGGGCACACACTGCAAATTTTCCGAAAATGGGGGTTTAGCCCCATATTTTGCATTTTTGGTCGAAAATTTTCGGACAAGAACAAGAACCGGATTTTTCGACAGCCAAAAATTAAGTAAGCTCAGTCGCTTACCCTCTATATATTTTTGTCTAATGGGTGTTTTTGTCTGTTGTCAGGCTGCCGTGCTCGTTCATCGGGGTGGCGTTGCTGGGCTCGTACGCGGCGCAGTCTCAGCTGGGTGATTACGACCGCCAGGCGGCTCACACTCAGAGTACAGGACAAGCGGACACGAGCAGCAGTAGTGACTACCTGAGATGTATGGAATTGTCAGCGCAGCACAGCGACGAACTACTCGACCGCATTGCTGAACTACACCGCACACACAGGTCCGTTGCATCTATCAGTCAATCGAAACGCATTTGTATAGTGCCATGTATTTAACACAAAATCGTCAAACATATTAAAATATTTTTTTGTTTTAGCAGCCGAGTTGTGCCGTGGCTACACGCACAAATTTTCTCGTCTGAGGTGTTGTCCGACGTCGTCTAGCCTTCCGAGGTTTAAAAACCTCGTCCGAGTAAATCGGACGGAATGTGCATTCTGCTCATTCTTTCCGATTTCCTCGGACAAGGTTTTTTGCCTGCCAGCCAGAAGACGCCCATCAGAACCTGGTTCGGAAAAATCGGACGCGTCATCGACGTGTCGTCCGTGTCGTCCGAAGTGTCCAATTTCCTCGTCCGGTTCGTGTAGCCACGGCATTATAGTCCCACAGACACTAATGTTTAGTTGACTTTAATCTGTGTCTGCCTAGCTCTATACGTTGACGGTTGGAAGGAATTCATGTAGGCCTACTAACCAACTATGCATTTATGCATCTCCGTCAGCTTTCTCAGTTTTTGTGCGCGACATCAGCTATACTATCTGTCCCTCCGTCTGTCTGTCTGTCATATGGGTGGATTAGTCAAAAACGGTGCAAGCTAGGATCACCAAATCTTCACCGTCGGTTGCCTGGAAGACTCTAGTTTCAGGATCCGTAAAGCTTTTCTATAAATTCGAAAGGGGTCAACTCAAACGAGGGCGCTAAATGAGAGGGGGTAGAAAAATTTAGCGATTTTCAGCCAATACGGCTGCGCGAGACCGATCGCGCCCTCTGGCGAGTGTAAATGAAACACTATAGATACTTAATGTCAATTGCTGGGATCAATGAGCTTAGATTTTGTTCGCGCCGGGTCTTCAAACACGCGCCGCTGTCGCGCGTTTGCCTTTGCGTTAGCTGGGCTTTTCTTGTTTGTTTAATAATCTGCTGTAAGTTTATGATATTTAACACTGGCTATTCTTTGTCTGTGTTTTGGGGACGGGCAACTGCGATTATGCCTCTTAACAATAATTACGTTGTACTTGCTGTAATAGAGGCTTGACGCCATCAGAAGCGGAGCTGTGTTACCTTGACAACGCAAAGAACCTGGCACTTTACGGCGTCCATATGCACGATGCCAAGGTGACAACGCAGTCTACGTTATGCTGCAGTAGGCAATACTGCTAGCTTTATCAACCCAAAATTCCATTACGCCGACTCAGGGGCGTCTATCCCCCCTTGGGCACACTACGCAAGCCCCCCCCTTTTACACCGCATCTAATGTTAACCGCCCACCCTCTCAACGTCAACTCGTACCCCTTCCACAAAGCTGTAGCCAGATTCTTTACTCGGGGGAAGGGGTTGACTTTCCCCTTTTTTTCCCTTCCTTCTACCTTTTCCCTTTCCCCTGCCTTTTTGGCCTTCTCCCCTCCCTTTTCCTTACGCTGATCCTTTCTCTTTCCTTAGAAGTAGAAACCCTGAAATTCAGCTAGGGGATCTGGACTAGTGCTGTGAGTTATCCGGAGTAGGGTCCGGGGCGGAGCCCCGGCCGAAAATGAATTTGGTGCATTTTTAACCTAACTTTTGGTCAAGTTCTAAAGTTGCCCTCTTGAGAAAAGTTATACGCTTTGAACGTAGTTCTTAATGGACGTAAACGCTTCTGCGCCGACTTTTCCCCAAACATTTTGTGACAAGTGTCGTGGGGCAGTTTGGGGCTTGTTGCGAACGTCACAGGGAAGTTGGCGTAGTGGAGTTTTGGCTTTACACAACATGCGTTATATACTGGGTGCGCCAAAAAAATCAGCATTCTTATTAACTTTAATAGTATGACGCACTTGTATAAACTGAAAACACCAGAATTATAGGCCTACTCTTTGCACAATTTTTACATTTGCTAGGGGCCTATTAATTATTTGCAGTTGAGGATCAATGTGCTCGTTCAGTACAAAGCATTATCATCATTTTTTTGAAAACTGCGGTGTTTCTTTACATGCAACGAACAGCATTTGTCATTACTTAATACCTCGTTTACACGATCAAGCTGGCTCGACGAGCTGCTATGTGTTAGCTGGACGAGCCAGCTCGATGTTTGCTCAACGTTTGCTCTACGTTTGCCCGAAGTTTGCTCGATGTTTGCTTGATGATTGCTTTGTGTATGCTATGTTTCATGTATGCTTCATATTTGCTCGATGTTTGATCGACGTTTGCTTGACGTTTGCTCGATGCTTGTTCAATGTCTGCTCGATGTTTGCTCGATCGTGTAAACAGGGTGTAATCCAACCGTCGTGACAAAATTGCAATTTATTCACATTACTAAAACAGTACTTGTTCACACTGGCAGACAGAGAAGGCCGTCATTTGATGAAAATGATGAGACTAAAAACACAGTTTGCAAATATGCTCTATCGGACAAAAGAGAAAACAGAAATACCGGAAGTGTGTCACTTAATGTTTCGGCGCACGATGTACATATGCGTGCAGCGGTGTTGTGGGCGGGGAAAACCAGGGAAGAGTCCCCTAAATTTGGGGTTGTCAGAAAATTGTTGGTAAATCTTTTTCTCCGAAAATTTTAGTCTAGAAATGCAACATTTGAAGCTGAAACTCTCCCCAATTTTGCAAAATTGAGAGACAGAGTTGCAATTTTGAGCGTCATAATCTCTTCTGTCGGAAATTTGCAACTGTTTTCTTCGTCTGTGCAGTGGCGTAGACAGAAATTTCAATAAGAGAGGGGGCTCGTCTCTCTTCCCGTCTACTTCTCTTTTCCCTTTTAATCAACTTTATTCATCGAAAAATTCGATAGCATCACAAACAAAAAAAAGAAAGAAAAAACACTAATGCATACTCATGACAGATACACATAGAGGGTTACCACAGTCTCAAATAGGCCTAATAAGCATTACACTAGGCCCTATAGCTGGCACACCTTACATAATATATTGTCCAGCATGTTAAATTTAAACAAAAATCCCTTTTGTCCCTTCCTTTTTTGCTGCTCGCCTTTTGCCTTTTTCTCTCTTCCAGTGCCCTTCTTTTTTTCTTTCCCCTCCCTTCCCTTAGAAGTAAGATCCCATAAAATCCAGCTAAGGGTCTGGGGGAGCGCTGTGAGCTACCCAGCAAGGTCTGGGGCGGAGCCCTAGCCGAAATCGAATTTGGCGCATTTTAGCTTTAAAGATGAGATCTGGTGGCAACAATTGTAATTATTTTCCCGAAAATATACTGACCAAGTTGGCAAATTTTGTGCAGTTTATACGTACGCTTATGTGTCTGGACTGAGGATTGGGGCGCCTGGGCTTCCTGGAACCCCCTCTTGGCTACGCCATTGCGTCGATATTTTTTATTCACGATGGCACTGTTTTATGCGTGTTTTGTTTGGTGAGCAGGACTCGGAAGGTTGTGACGTGAAGATAGGCGTCTGTGGGGTAGGCCTGCTTGTCTACAAGGAGCGACTTCGTATTCATCGCTACACGTGGCCGAAAATACTGAAGATCAGATACAAGCGAAACTTCTTCCACGTTCTCGTTCGTCCCGACGAAGTAGGTTAAAACTTGAAACTTAATCCGGCTGCGGTGTAAATTTATCAAAATACATCATACGGTATCTTTGGTTAGTTTGTCGTTAACGTTTCGGCAACCGCTGCTTTGCCTTACTTTAACGACTTTCGCCAATAAGTTGTCATAAGCCTAGATCCAGAGCCGGCGCAAGGGCCCCCGTACCCCCCGGCCGGAGAGGGGGCTCACGTATGCTCAGGGGCCTCATGCTAGGTGTGAAAAAAATTTCTAGTTTTTTATAAAATATATTTCAAATATAAAATGAATAAACATGTGGATAGTTTACCCAAAGTGGACAAGTCTATTACTTTTCATTACTGTACAGTAATCTGTGACGTATTGCGGTCTATAGACGTCATTTTTTGAAAAGAAAACACAAACTGTATCTACTTTTTTGCGTTTCAATTTTTTTTGTAAAGTGGACAAATTTGCGACTTTCAGTGAACGTTTAAAAGCCAAAAGTGTTTCAGCTTCAGCTTCAGGGGGTTTTGCCCCCCTGACCAAGGGCTCTGCTCCTGGACCCCGCTAGGGATCCGCCCTTGGGCCGCCTATTTTAGGGGTCTTACACTTGTATTTGGGGGCCTCCAACTCTCTAACGTTGGCACTGCATAGATCTTAGAACCCCTGGTCCTCATTGATTGACATGTCTTGTTTTTCGTTGTTTATTAATCTCTTTCTACACTGTGTCCCAAAAAAACATCCCCAACATTTTCAACTGTATCTAGAAAACCAATTATCGAATTTTAATAATTTTTGGTACAAATATTTCTGACACAACTTGCCGTCAAATGACCGTTCAGTTTCCCACCTTACCCAATGTATGCTTCTGCACTACCTAGGGAAAGCAGATCAAGCGAAATATGCATTAACATAAACAAAAAACCTGAAAAAAACATCCCCAACATTATCGATCGTACCTTAAATAAAGATTAGCAGATTTTAATAATAATTGGCAGAAATATTTATGACACAACTGGCTATAAAATAAGTGTTTTAGTTTTTACCTCACCCAACGTCTGCTTTTGCACTACCTGGGAAAGCAGACCAGGCATAATACGTGTTAAAATGAATGGAAAAACGTCAATAAATTCTATCTGTCCTAATTTGTGGGCCCCAACAGCAGGTCTATTACAAGGTTTGACTGTCTTGCAGCAGTGTGTCTGCCAGGAAAAGTTTAGGAATGTTTGTAACGTCAAGAAGTGACTGGTAGAGCCTGTATTGGTTAGGAGCAGAACATTATCGATACTGCAGCTGTCAAGTGGGCAAGTGTACAAGTGTCATAGTGGGCCAACACTTCAAGCAGTTTTACTGTAGGCAGTTAAAAAAAATAGATAACTGAATGAAATGTCAGTCACAGTGTCAGAAATGTGAACAAAATGTGTTTTTATGCGTTATGTTAATTAAGCAATCATGTCGCATTGAATAAAAAAGTGATATTTTGTTTGTTCTATTTTCCCCAGGTAGTGTAGAAACAGATGTTGTGTGAGGTGGGAAATTAAATTGTCACTTGACGACAAGTTGTCTTAGGAATATTCGTACCAAAAATTATTAAAATTTGATAATCCTTCTTCACGTTACAGTCGAAAATGTCGGGGATGTTTTTTTGGGACACAGTGTAGATCCACTGGTCCATTCAACTTATTAGTTTGGCCAAATAATTTTATAATCTAGCTGTTATTTTATTACACGGCAGCCGACGTGCGGGAATATAAATGTGGTAAGCTTTTGCAAAGTGGTAAAATTTTGTCCACATTTCCATGGTAAGCTTAAGCAAGAAAAGTTTGAGCAAACAAACAAAAAGCTTTTATAATACTTCACTTCACGCTTTTAAATAATGTCAGAAAGACGTAAATTTATATGGCGCATGGCGTTAAATGAAACCTCTAACGGGCTTGCATGTGGTTGGTTAGCTGCTGCAAAGTGGTGAAAACTGAAATTTTCTGTTTTCGTGCGTTGCAGGGAGAGAACCATGCGCCGATGGACAGCTACAGGTTGACAAACGTCAAGATGGCTGAACGTCTATGGCGGCTCGCTGTCGAACACCACGCTTTCTTTCGGTGAGATTTTTTTTGGCTTGAAATTAATTTTCATTCATTTTAAAAAGCACTTTTGGCTTATCTGCTTATGAACGTTAGCTTTACGGTTAAGCATAAGCTGGATGTCATTGTGCCTGTGCCGCATAGGCCTATAGGCCTTCGTGTTATGAAG
>Ga0209367_1008891_pt1 | contig 13702 bp, 14 predicted proteins | sample WorMetLIZISLAND2_FD_187412 | JGI IMG/M metagenome (GOLD analysis project Ga0209367, IMG submission 187412) | Marine gutless worms symbiont microbial communities from Max Planck institute for Marine Microbiology, Germany - Olavius geniculatus... ... | reverse complement strand
CAGTTCTATTCGAAATACCTGCAAAAGTCAACTAATACTACACACAATCCATGCCGGTACATCGTGTTGATAAACACACAGCGACCTTGACACACATACTGTTGCCATGCATCGCATGCAGGTCACAGCATCAAATAGTTGAGTAGTAGCCCAAATATAGCCCAACATAGCAACAGTACGTCATGTTGTGTGCCAAGCTATAGCTGCAGTAGCAACAACGGCCTGTGCCAGGCATTGCATTGCATCAATGAGAATATGACGTACGCCGTACGGCATAAGGCACTTAACGGGTTAATTGATCGGTTGACTGATTTATTGATACACTGGCCGTTTTTGATATGCGTTTGACACATTAGGTGCATTTGCTTTGAGATGATATGACACCAGCATTAGTAGCGCTAGTGGCTTCATTGTCCAGCGTGGCAATGACCTAACCGCATACTGACTGGTGCTGCTGGAAATATTTGGCTGTGCGTCCGTTGCATTCCATGGCAGACAGAGTCGGTGTCGTAAAAGGTTTGATGCAGTTGGCATCAGTCGCAGTGCATTGTTCTGCGCGGCCGACTGGACACACGTCGACAGACCGACGTCCACTAAATGACGTTCAGCCACGTGACCTCTGACGTCAGTCGAACATGGTGCCCGACCACCCTGATGTATCGTCACCTCATCCTGACCGGGAACCAGCCTACAGTCCATCATCGCAACTGATAACACCCGGTCGCGCTGCTTTGCCAGCCTTTGTCCCGACCATATAATACCGAATAATTTGTCTTTTACATTGTCTTTATGTGGACTTAATGCACTCCTGCATGAACAAAAGTCGTTATGTTTCATGTCGCTATTTTGGTGAATTGACACTAAGCTGCAAAGTTCAGATACAGTATATCAACTTTATTATGCGGCCGTCCTATACGCCGCATTATGCGTTTAGCTCGTCCGTCTGGTTCTCTGTCAATCTGTCCTGTGCGGAATTTCAACTCGAACACGAAAAAATAAAACAAAATTAATGTGAACATTTCCCAGCGCAGAAGCAACAAGTGTGCCAAATTTCAGAAAGGTCACCAAACGTCAAAACCGTCGTGTAATCGATGTTCAGTGCAGCGGCGAAAGCCAGAAACTGGTCAGGTACCCCTCCCCACAGTAGAACAAGTTGTAATCACATTTTTAGTGAAGGCACATATATAGAGCTTCAGAAAAGGATGGTTGTGAAATTTTATTTTGGTGGCAGCAATATTTTACAATCCGTTTTTCATGTCGAACCTTAGCGTTCGCTAGGGCAAAATGTCCAATACGTACGTGCTTGGTATAGCGGTCCTATACAGTTATACCCCGATAGCATACGTCATAACTCGTCAAAAAAATAAAACGCTCTGTCTTTTGGGGGTCGGTCGGGGGTAAACATAAATGAAACCATTAGATTGGCCGACAGCAAAAACCACATCGTAGAACCAAAAATTACGATTCTGTCTTCCACATAACCAATGTTATGACAGTCGACGTATTTTTTAAAATTTCCCATAAACACCATTATCGTTTTTTTTCAAATTTTACCAATAAACATATTAAATAATAAATTTTAATGTTTTAACCCCAAAAAGGCACACCCTTGCTTAAAACTTTATAAAAAAATAGTCAGCCTTTTGACATGCACTATATTTTCCATTTACAACAAAGAAGAATATTGTAAAAGTGTAAAAAAAATTTGAGAAAATTTTGCAATTATTTTGACAAATTTGTATAAAATATGACCGTAAAAATTAAATTAGCATTTACAAAAGACAGAGCGTTTTATTTTGACGAGGCTCTATACATGTGTCTTTAATAAATATGTGGTTACAACTTGTTCTACCCTGTGGATGAGGTATCTCCTAAAATAATTTTTTTTTCGAGATTCGCCGCTGCACTGGCTATCATATGTTTGACGCTTATTATAGGAAATTGAAATGCTAACGCGGACGGCCGCATGTATGTTGGCACTGAACGCCGACATTTTTTTTCTTTCATTAAGAAGGATAGCTAATAACAGAATTTGTAACTACAAATAATCCGCAGTGTGCATCATATGCAGCACAAGCAGCAATGCGGTAAAAGTCATAATTTACAGTGCTAAGTAGCGTTTTAGCTTATATGACTGGTTAATGGTAGATGTGTCAAGGGCACCAAGGTGATACATCCGTGACATTAGCACGTGCTTGCATGGAAAATTGACGGCACTCGACACTGTGCATGATTATTAATTTTCACGTAACCCACCTGTCATGTCAGCTATGCTTTTACTGCAACACATTCTTTCTATCAGTGTTATTCATGAGCGAGATTTTTTTTCGCATTTTGCAGTTAATCTTAATTGATGCGTAAATTATTCAATTACCGATGCTAAGCATGCAGGCAATTAAATGCCAAGACTTACGATGCCCGAAGCCAAGCTAACGGAGAACCGATGATTAATATTGCTGCATGTGTGAAATTGGCAGCATACGATCCCCAAAGCAAATCAGACACACTTTTCAATGACTGACTTAAGTAGGCCTGTTACGCAGATTATATTATATTAAGTTATTTTGAAAGTCGTTGGAGTAGGCCTAAATATGTAGTGCTTCTGCCACCATATAGATTGGAAGCATATCCTTTAGCGTAATCTTTCACCAACTTGCAAAATTTCGCTATTAATTGGTTTTTGTGAATCTATTTTAAGCACTGTGTATATAAAAATAGCAGTAGCCATAACGCGCTAACAAATAGAAACCGCAGTTAAGTCATACATACTCTCGTCCGCAAACGTACATTTAAATCGGACTTAAGTTCTTATTTTTCAGGACTTAGCAGTGTGTAGCCTATGACTTAAATTTTGCTAAATTTTGTAACCTTTTGACTATTTTGCTTTCAGGGGCCTATGCAGAACGTGAACGGGCAAATGTAAATGTTTAATTTTATAGCATTGTATTGTGTTGTTCTTTCGCATAGCATGTAAACACCGACTCTCACGAACATTACGTTTCGTCGAATTAGCTGGACTCGGACTCGGACTGTGTTGACTCGACTACATCATACATTGCAGTAACGACACGTCACGGTAGCCCATATGACAGGTGATCTGCCGACTGCAGCGGCAGTGCGGCAGCGATGATGGCTGGAGGAGCTTGCAACGTGGTGATTACCGACTGTTAATGATCACTCGCTTGAGATCTGAGACGCTCCGACTAGTCAGCAGCAATATTCTCTGATGGCGATTTGTCGAGTAATACTACACGATGATAATGGAGTACGTCTCTGCGCCGGCTAGCTGTCAAATCGACTCCGTACATTATCAGTCTCATACAGTGTCATGTTACGACTAAGAGACACGAATGAAGTATAGCGCCAGTGACAGAAAAGCAGTATGAACATTCGACGTTGTATAATATATTGTTATACCTCAACGCAAAATACCTGCACGCGATTGGTTCAAATCGCGTGACGTGACGTTAACAAATACGCACTGTTGCCCGCCCACTGTCGACCGGGCAACATTGAAGTCGTCGCAGCTTTTTCGTAATTGTTTACTTGTTGACTTGTAGAATTGTTCGGTTTTGAAATATAGCAAAACAAATAGTGAGCGGCGTGTCGATCATCATTAAAAATTTTCCCCTTTAATTCGTAAAATGTTGCCTTCGATCTTCGATTTCAGGCAACATTTTATGAACTTCGGATCAAAAATTTTCAGCGATGACCTTGACGCCAGTACTATGTGTGTACTGTTTACTAATTTATCTCACGGTCGCAGTCGCACAGTACTGTCCACAGTGGTATAACGAGTTGTTAACTGCACGGGTGCACTCACGGGTGAACAAACGAACGAAACTAACGAACGACAGCGTAGACTGACTATACACGACCGACCGTTAACGACTGCGGAATAAGGCGTTAAACCGCTCTCTGAAGTGTATGATTTCAAATATCAACTTAGTTAAACTTATGCAACTAGAATCGTGATTTAATGTGCATAAAGACAACGTGAAAAAATGCCACTGGTACTGCAGATGCCATAGACCTTTTAAAATAAAAACTGACGGCGGCCATGCTCGTGCCCACGAACTTGGGTCCATCGATATTTTTAGTTTTTTACTATAACTTTGTCAAACTTAATCCGCTTGCTACAAACTTTTGTACACATAGTGCCACCGACAACGTGAACAAATGCTGCAATTTTGGCTTTTGTATGATTTTTACTTTTGCGTGTGCATATATTGTGGCTAAACCGTACGTACCCGGTCGACATACGGTTTAGCCACAATATATGCACATAAAAAGGTAAAAATCGTAAAGTAACCAAATTTGCAGCATTTGTTTATGTTGTCTGTGGCAGTATGTGTACAGAACTTTGTAGCAAACGGATTAAGTTTGACAAAGTTATAGTAAAAAACTAAAAATACCGATAGACCCAAGTTCGCGGACCCGAGCATGGCCGCCGTCAGTCCCTATTTTGAAAGGTCTATGGCAAATGCAAACGGACATGGGTTTTGGTTTATCCGCGGGTTTGGTATACGGCTTGGATCACTGTTACTATACGATATAACGATATCAAATGTTCAAACTATCGTTGCCATAGTTTGTGTTTTGGCAGAAAAAAAATTCATCGAAAACTCCGGATTTAGTAACATTTTACCGCGGAGAAAATAGAGCTATTGCACCATAATGCCGTTTTATTGAGACACGTTATTGCAAGACGCCGTCGTGCTGCATTTTAGTTAGCAGTGCGTATTGCGGCGCCTATGTGATTAATGTAGCGGGATTTCTATTGCCGCAGTGAAGAGATCTGAGAGATGTGCGAATGATGTAGTCGAAGCGCCGTGCGGAATACAGATAGCGCCGTTAAATGTACGCACGTGCAGCACACCGGCCCATCTCTCCGCCGTTTCGTTGACGTATTGGTCGCCAGTCAATCTCAGAGATAATAAGGGATCTTGTAGCAAACCGGGGCGAAAAAAGCCCTGTCGAGGGGATTGGTCTTGCGAGCGGCTGAGTGTTAGTTAATACGGACAGAGAAAGGTGCAGATGGCAGTGTCATAGTTGGTTGACGTGTCCGGTCGCGCATGCAGCAGCAGCAGCAACAGCAGTGGCTGCGGAGGCAAACTGATTAGCAGCGTCACGTCGACTGGTCACTGAGCTTCACGGAGTACATACACGCATACATAGGCCTACATAAAAGTTATTTATAGTGGCATAGTGGCATAATGTTACAGAAAAACTGCTGAATTACTGTGGAAAGGCTGGGAAAATAAGAGCTTAGTTCAGAGGAAAAGAAAGCTTAGAGATGTGTCTTTAAACGGTGGCGGAAAACAGGAGTGTGGGAGCAGAGGTGACGTCGTGCGGCAGAGTTTCAGTGTCAACCACAGGCGACCGGGAAGACACGGTCGCCTATGGTCACCAGTATATGATTCTACGTCCAACTTCGTTCCTACCTACGTCGACAAAACGCAGCTGGCTGCATCTGATTCAGACGACCGTAAATTTTTCATGATTTTTTGTAAGTTTTTTTACGATTTTTTCCCCTGTAAATTGCAGTTTTTTTCTACAACTAAAATGTGGTCTGGCCTACGACGATCTAAACTTGACATATTTTACATTGCATTTTATTATGTTGCCACGGTCTTAATCTCGAAAACGAGAAATGCGATTTTTATCGTTGTTAACTAAAAAGAATGCACATATGCCAATCTCTGTTAGTTTAATAAATATCGGTTGCCTATTCGAACAATGGCGTATGACAATGCTAACGGGGTTTCATGGCGATCCTGCGTTCACACACAGAGTATTCGTGTATTCGATCGATTGGCGTCGTTCGTCGGTCGTATAACGTCCGACACCATCCATACATACACGGCTTGACGACGGACCAGCCCGGAGCTGCTGCTTTCAGCTGATTGGAGATGTGTGCTGGAGATGACCAGTAAAACACGTCCGACGTCTTGCACACGAGTAGCCGAGTCGACTCGACAACATTTTCTGCGAGGAGAGAGGAAGCAAATGCTGAGAATATTGAGAAGGGAATGGATAGGTAACGGCAGATGCAAGTGCCAAAGGGTTTCACGTTGATAGCACAAACTGAGATTCTTACTACCACACAATATTTCATACGAGACTACGCCACGCAGTAGTGTAATAACAAAAGTTGTCACTAATTTTTTTTATAACTTAATCAAATATTGACAAATTTTTTAAAACAGAAATTGTTTTACAGACACGCTTAACAGAAAGTTTGCGGTAAAGACTCTTTCTGACAAATGTTATAGCTTTAATTTCTGTAATCGTTATTTCAGAATGCAAGTGAAATGGGCGCTTGCTACTGCGTGAAAGAAAGTAGAAACCATTTTAGAGCATAAAAGGAATTGAATATTGAAGGATTTAGGTGGCGATACGGCTAAATTTCGTGTGGTGCAACGCCATGCACACAAGGTGAGATGAGGCGATAGAAATTAAAAAAAAAACAATCCGCAATGAGTGTCGGATAATTTATCACCACAAAACAAAAACTGCAGAATTTTTTTTCGAATCACAAAGCCGTTAAAGTTATTTGCATTTTCCATCAAGTCTGTCGACATTGTCTGTCGGGTGTTGAGAGTGGCCGGTGGTAGGTGGCGTGTTGGTAATGTCGGTCAGTACGAGGTCTCTGATTGATCGTTGTCATTGCTCGGCGCAGTTAATTTGCTGTCAGATAGTAGATCGTCAGTCGACCAGCCAGCGGGAGTTGACCGATCGACCTGCTTTAATCTCAAAGCCGCTCGTCGATTTGACACGACGACGACGACGCGCCTGCAGTGTACCGTACCCGTCCGGTGTCCACGGACGACGGATGCCGCCGTTTTGTCTAGGCACTAGGTGGGATTAAACAGCAGATCCTCCTCGCAGCTATCTTTCACCGATCGATTGCGCCCGGCGACTCCAGTACAGCGCCCGCTCATAAAACAAACGGAAGACAGTGAGAAACGCGCCGGGCAATTCTGCCAAGCCGGGGTTTGTCACACGATCGCCTGCACATTTTACGTCCCTGCGTCTCTTCGTGAAATATTAGGCCTACTTACTGTTTAAAGGCAGCATCGACCGAGAGCGTGACAGGGCGCATAAACGTAAGAGAATGTGACTGTAGCACGGTAGCAGTCTAGATAAACTGGTGCTAAAGCAAGAACAACCATGCACTCATCGTTTAATACGCCAAAGGCCGTACCATAGGATTGTGGTCTCGGTCGAGACGTCTCGGTGTTGAGACGGTCTCAAGACGTACTAACGTCTCGTCTCGGTCTCATCTCGGTCTCGGAGCAATATGTCGTGGTCTCGGCCCAGCAGGTCTCGTCTCGGGTCTCGGGCCATTGCGTCTCGTCGAGACGTTTTGTGCAGGCGCGCGCCGTGCATACTGTAGCTGCAGTTAGAGCGATACTAACCAGCATGACATCTGTGGTTTAGACATATTCGTTTACAGTGTTTTTACTTTTTCATTCACTTATTTATCACAAAGCAGAATTATGTCATGTCAGTCACTTTTTTCATCATAAAATGACCTAACAGCAATGAAGATAAAGTGTATGGTGTTAGAATGAATACTATCTGCCAAATCTAGGCTAGACGACGTAAGGCTATAATCAGCTGTAGTTTACTATAATTACGGTTGCCTGCAAATCGTCTCGGTCTCGTCTCGGCCAACATTTTAAACGTCTCGGAGACATGGGTCTTGGGTCTTGTCTCGGTTTCGGCTTAAAAGATCTCGTGCATATTCTTGCCGTACCAGACTGCCAGTTAATTCGCCAAGGTTTTGGCTCCAAGTTTTCTAAAAGAAGCCGAGTTCAAGAAATGACTGAGACTGAGACTGACTGTCATGCAAGACTAAGCTACTCAAAACAATCGCTAAAATATTTGTTTATTGATGTTGTTTATTTGGTTTACTGCACAACAGCCGCATCGAAATATTTACAGAGTGACCGATTTCTCACCTGCTACATAAAGAAGATTTCGAGAAAAACGCCTTTGCGCATGAATTACATTCATTGACTCTCTGACGATATGAGTACAGCTCGGTGTGTTAGAATTGCCTAAGACTGATTGCAATAACAAAAAAATTGTTTAATAAAATTTGCTGTTAGATGCTATTCGATCCTAGAAATAAAATAAAAAAGCAGTCCGCGAAGTGTCGGGGAGCCAGTGCAGCGAAACGTATGATGTTTGGTAGAATCCTTAAAGATTGCATTAATGCTAACTTGCTGCTGCGTGTGCCAGTAGAAATTTTTGAAAGTGGATTGATATTTGAATTGATTATGTCAAAACTGTAAATTTAAAACACTTTTGGACCAACCTATATATGACAATTTTTAAAACTGTAAAAGCAGCGTTAATAATTAATCAGTAATAAGCTATTTCTCAATATTGAAATGCGCATTGCATTATTATTAGCGATTGGTTATTCGTTTTTTTTTCTGGAATATTATGGTGAATAAAGATGAATATATTACATTTGCATCAGTTCCATTGCAGACACTGATGACTTCGCTGGTCGTGCACCGAACTCCATCTCACATGTCGCAACCCTGTCTGCTTCCACACGCACTGCTTTCAGTCTAGAGGCAGGCAGGTCATACGGTGCTGATGAAGGTCGGATATGAGAGGTCAGTGCAGCCAGTGTGTCCTGGTTAGTGGTCGAACTGAGTCCGTCTTAACGAAATGGAACGCGATCTGACGTCACACGTCAGCGTCACCCAGCGCTGTCTCAGCGCAACTCTCAAAGCCGACGACAAATTGATTTTGCGTTTCGCCACACGCTTGCTTACAACTGATCACACTTGCTCAATCCAGTTGTTTTTCAGTCGTCCTGCGCCATCTGCAGTGGCAGGGCAGGGGTGGTCTACGGATGACCAGTTGCATGCGCGATGTGGGTGGCATTCTCTCCGAGGTGGCCTGACGTGACTGACACACGCCTATGATGTCAATGACACACATTTTGAAAATGAGCGCAGAAATTCAGAACCAGACAGCCGTCACCTCCGCCATTTCTGCATCGTGTATCATATGCACGTTATGTGCTGGGTTTATACAGTTTTTACTATCGTGGGATGGCAAAATAACGAACTATCATATTTCGGACTGTATGATAATAATGAATAATAATAGTGATTGCGGACAATTAACACTGTTAGATCTACACGTGGATAGTCTCAACACCACTTTTCTAAAATTTTCTAGTAGCGTAGGCTTACTACTTAGAGTTAGAAATGTAAAGGGTGGGGCGAGGGTGTAACCTACGTTTGGAATGTAGGCTAAATTTTTAATAATGTTCAAACTTTATTGCAAGTAAAATTGTTTAATCTGATTTAAACGACAGATTACGTACCGGTAATTCTTTTTTTTCAAAACCAAAATAAGCGCAAAGGCTCCCTAAATGTGCCATTGGTATTTTATGGAACCAGTTTTTGGCGACAAACAGAGCTGCTTAATTGGGATATTGTTTCGACTGGTTTGATAGACATAATCGTTGCAACTGACCAGCTGGAGTGTGTCATCGGCTTTAATCTTCGGTCTTCATAAGTCGTCGTGTCCTTAGCATCGAGACTCAACGTGAATCACGCCCATAACTCTTTGCTGTGCTGTAGCCTAGTTGTATTTCGAAAGTCGGTGGGTCTAAAACACGCTGTCATTTCAGTCCATGACCATCAATAGCGATCGATGACTCTATCATCAGACCAGGATCCAGTCAGGATCTGCACATCGCCAGATAAACTGGATTGTATAAAACAAGCACTTCGCTGCACAATAATCCCAATCAACTGTTTTACTGTAAGGCTAATTATCGTGCGTGATCCATCATTGAGAAAAGTCGATATCTGTCAGACGTGCACACGGTCATTGTAGGCTATTTACTGCAGCACTGGCTCTGCGCAGCGTCTGCAACAATGTAGCAGCAACGGAGACAAGCGCAGTTTGAGCTCGTCCGTGAGCCAATAAATGCTGGCGTCAATATGGTACAAAATCTAGGATCGAATTTTGCGCATATGCACTGAAAATCACCACCCCTCCCCCCAAAAAAAACAATTTTTTAACTTTAACTTGTCAGATTTTTGACCAGCAATAGACAGTTGCACTAATTTTGGGACAAGCGCAGAAAAAAAGCCAAATCATCGCTAAAGACTAAAAATCACCATGAGGTAGTCTGTGCACTTTCTGTAAAACTGTTGAGCTGCATATTGTTGTAGAATCCCGGGAATGATTTGCTTCGGTCTCGCCAGCTATGTTATGCCTAATTCCCGTTTTGCCGATATGGTTTAGGACACAGCATCCGGTGACAACACCTGCTCCTAGGACATGGAGGGGGTTGCCTTAGTGGGGGTCTTATCGCACGGGCTCGTAGAAGCGGGGGCGTTTGTACCGGGTGCGAGTGTGAGCTGTGATCAATGTCCATGCGACGAGTTAGGACAATCGAGTTATGATCTACGCATGCGACGTGTACAGACAGACATACTACAGCACGACGGTCTCTGTCTCGGCCGGTTTGCTCGCCGTCCAACGGTGAAATTGAATTAGCTGATGGCGTGTCTCTGTACTTTGCACTGCTACTGCTCAGTCAGATGTGTCGTGATATAAAACCGGAAGCCGTTGGCCGCCATGTTGTGGGCGGATACATTGACGCTCTGCATTGCGTCATGCTACTTCCGGGCTACATCATCTCTCACACACAGCGCCGTCTTCAACTGACAGGCGCATTAGCTAATAACACCTCAATGCCTATTACGTGGCTTTAATAATTGCGGTGGTGGTATGTCTGTAAGTGCACCGCGTGACCGTGAGTGCAGTCGTTCTCTTTAATTGGCAGTTTCTGGTTTATCGATAGCGTAATGCAATGCTATTCTTAGTTTACCTGTAAACGGCGCACTGCAAATTGTTTTGATAGCATGATGATGATAATGCGGGCGATGGCTATAGCCGCTCAAACCGCAATTGAAACATGACACTACATTGCGTAATGAATATTAGTATTCAACAGTTGACATCAGTATTTTACAAGGTAGTGTAGAAGTGTAGAGCGAAGTGTTCGCAAAAGATTGTAGTTGTGATTTGAAAGTACATACCTATACATGTACATGCATGCACAGAATTTATAACGCGCACAAAATGTCGGTCAGATAGGCTTCCAAAATCATCGGCAAAGTGTTAACACTGGATGTCGTTAGAACAAAAACTTAATCGCTTACTTTTCTGTGCCTAAATATGTAAGGTAAGGTTCACATTAGCCGTGGTGTGGTTGGCGAATTTCAGATTCCGGCGACTGCGTCCCATTTATTAGCTCAGTGCTAAGCGGCGTTTGCGACGCAGCGGCCAGTCTTAAGCCGATGACACGCGCCGCTGAAAACCAACGACAGAAAATTGGCACTTTTTCCGGCAAGCGAGTTAGTAGCAATTTGATGCACATATCAAACATTTGTGCAGACAATACAAACTTTTAGTCAAGTCACAATTTGAAGTACAAGAAAATAAATTCACATAAATAACAAGTATCTTGTATAAACTAGACAGGCCAAATTATTACTGATACGTTTTTACATAGGCTAACAGAAATATAGAACTATGAGAACGAAAGCTATACTAAGTACTAAAAACTTCGTAACGATTCGATACACGGCGAAATTATCTGTAGCATGTTTGACACAAAACGCAAGTGTGAAGAAGTGTGAAGAACGGACAGACGGACTGTAAACAACAGGTTAGTGCGCAAAAAACTTCCGTTTCGGCGCCAAAACAGACGTTGACTGGCAGCGGCTTGAGAGCGGAAAGAGAGAGATGTTGTTGTCGCATAGTGTCATGACCGGCAACCGACATTCCAGCGCCGATGACAACGCGAGACCGCATATCAACGCTATTGAGTCTGCCAGCAACATGGCAGCAAGGATCGTCGCTGCATGCTCTGAGTTTAGGACGCTTGAACTTCCATGAAGCCAAGAGTCCCGCAGTTAGTACGCGACATTTAGTACTTGTTACGAGTCGCTGATGTATTTTTTAATACTTTCAAGCTGCAGAGTATGATAGAAAACAATTTTACGAAAAATGTAGTAGACATTTGCTAGTATGAGCAACGACATAGTTTTTTTGGAAACACTCAAGTGGAAAAAAGTCAAAGGAAGATTGTCGAGAGATGGCAGGACGGTACTAAAAAGCAAATGTGACAAAGCTCAAAAACAAAAAAAGACAAACAAGAAATCTGAGATAATGCTCATGAAACGCGCGAAAGCCTATAGCAGTTCCTGTTCGCAGATAATCTTGGTCTATCTCCATCCATCTCGTCGCAATTCACTCTTCTGCAGCCGAATCTCGCAAAAAATCACTAAAAGTAAAAACTCCTATTTTAGGCTTAAAGGTCAATCAAGGTCACAGATGCTGGCATTCCTAAGAAGGTCGTCGCCAGTGACTGTTATGATGGGCAGCATGTCTGTGCCTATCTGCAACCATTTTCACGCCAGACAAGCCAACAGCAGATAAATAATCACCTTTTACAAAGATAACCCTCTTTGGGCGCGTGCGCAAACCTCCTTGGACCTATAGAGCCCGTACTGCTAAAATCTACATTCAATGCTAAAAATTTCATACGCAGGTTGTCTCGGTCTATTTCCAGCCATTTTGGCGCAATTCACTTTTGAAAAACGTGTCGCAGCCCGAAATTACCAAAAAAAATTCACTAAACCCCCCTATTTTGGGGGTTCAAGGTCATTCAAGGTTATCGATGTTGACATTCTTAAAAAGCTCGTGGCCAGTGTTTGTTATGATAAGCGCCATGTCTGTGCCTATCTGCAACTATTTCACATTAGACGAGCCAATAGCGGTAGTATAACACCTTTTTAAGGAGGTGCCCCTCTTTCGCCCCTTCGTTCGTGGATTTCCCATCACCCAGCGGCATAAAATTTTGTTGCGAAATACTAGAGACTCATGTAATGAAAACCCGAAGTCTCTATCTCACCTGGTCTTGGAACTGTACCCGGACGTGACAGACAGACAGACGGACGGACAGAATTACCATAGTTAATACGCGCTATAGCTATGCTAGCTCTCGCGCGTAAAAATAAGACCGAATGAAAGAACAGTTGAAAGAGTTAGGGGCTAAATTTGTTCGACTTTGAACTTGTCGCGAACAGGAACAATTAGTGACATTTGCTCGTTCAATATGACACGTGACGCTGTGCAGTCGGTTTCAACTTTGTCCGCTTCATCCGTCCGCTTTGACGTTGTTTCTTCTGGCGCTAAGTGCCAAGTCATGCCACTCTAGAGGTCAATGAAAGGTGCTTGGACGTCACGCCGTTGTGTGAGATTTACGGTGCGGTGGCGAGCCTGATCGCAGTCGGGATACGTCGACGACTGCGACGCTTGCCACCGGCGCTAGATTGTGGCCGCTGGTCGGTGGGTTTAAGTGCGCGTTGCAATCGCCAGGCGGGTAATATGCGGCTCAGGTTGAACACGATACGCAACTAGCGCATCTTGATTAAACGCCGACGTCCTATTATAGAATTGCCCCCTCTCCGACAAAATCCACCCGGCGGCCGCCCGGGCGGGGAGAAACTTTTCTGGGAAGGGTGCGATCCTATAATGGTGAGACTTTATGAAAATCTTTATTCACCATCACTGGTAGCACAACAAAATAATTTTTAAAAATAAAAAAGCATATACATATAAAAGCATATATATAAGCATATAT
>Ga0209367_1008886_pt1 | contig 13705 bp, 17 predicted proteins | sample WorMetLIZISLAND2_FD_187412 | JGI IMG/M metagenome (GOLD analysis project Ga0209367, IMG submission 187412) | Marine gutless worms symbiont microbial communities from Max Planck institute for Marine Microbiology, Germany - Olavius geniculatus... ... | reverse complement strand
CGCTGCCCACCGCTGCCTATCTAGGGCAGCGTGGCTTAACTCCTGCAGGGTTGCCCCACACCACTGCTCAATGTCATCTGACCATTCTCGGTGAGGCTGCCCTCTTTTGTTTGAACCATCCATCATTCCCAACACCAGGGTCTTTATTTTTCTCCTGTCGTCCATTCTGCAGATATGGCCGAAGAGGCGCAGCTTTCTCTGTATCACTTTCTGCAGTAGGGTTTCTGCCAATTGAATCTTTCTGTACAATTCTTCATTAGTGACCTACTGCGTGGACATCATTAACCACCAATAGGGAACCAAGTGCCCCAACTCGCCCACAACCATTTTTCGTCTTCTTTCGTCTCCTCTACAGTCTGGACAGCTCACCACCTCAGAGGACTGCCACTTGCAGGTCCGCATCTGGCACCGCGTCGTCACTGTCTGTTATTCGCCCCAGCCAAGTGACCCAGCTTTTAAACGAGTCTTTTCAGCTTTGCGCTAGTTGTCGTGAGCCATTTCACCTACCGGCTCGTAGAACTTAATATCATGTCAACCTATGAGTCCATTCAAGCACTGCCAGGTCCAGCGTACTGCCACACGTAAACTGTGTATTATGTTAAAACACTGTCTGGCGTGGGATATGAGTGAGTGTTGAGTAAACTACTTCTAATAATACAGTCCACACTGTGATTTAATGGACACTTACATTACGGTCGCTGACGGTCGACTCTGTTTAACAGTTGCTGCGCCTGCTGTAGCTTATACGAGGTGTTGTTGCTGATGAAGATTTTCATTGATTGACGCTCTGTCTACGGCAGTGAGTGGTTGCATTCACTGTTAGTGTAATATTGTTGTAGATGTATTCACGGAGAGATGGCCAGGCTGAGTTAATGATGACAGTGGTTGTATACGTTGTAGATGCTTTGTGCCTACAATCGCAGTCAACACGCCAGTACTGAACCTTGGTCATTGTTTTCTGGGTCATACGTATCAATGTCATGTTGAACTCGTTAATGGCTCTGATCTTCCAGCCAACTATGAGCTACTCAGCTGCTCCACGGCTGATTCTATCATCTACTCCAGTCCTCAGCCTAAGGTCGATCTCCCTAACATTCTGCTATTATGCGGCCGTCTTAATAGTCCGCAATGTGTGTCTTGTCTGTCCGCCCGTTCGTCTGCAGTCCTGTACGGCTCTTAACTCGAAAACGAAAAAGCGCAGAAAAACCATAATTGGTGTGACCGTTTCCCAAGCTACCGTATGCGCAATCCTGCTAAAATGTTTAGAACGTTTTTGTTCAAACGTTTCAACGTTTTGGATGTATTAGAATTTTTACGTGTAAAATAAGACACAACGCATATTTGCAGAACATAATCAAAAAAGTTTTTTTCGCATTTTACATGTAAGTTGTAACCATGGAATACATTACATTCTGAACTTTTTCAAGAGCTGTAAGGATATTATACTGATGCCGCATGTATGTGAATGTTATCAGGGAGTAATTGAAGCTCAGAGTTTACTACACGTGCCGCTGGATGTGACTGCACAAGAGCTCTGTGAACAGGAAACCACTGCACACTTTGTCATTGTCGGCAGCCGTGGATTTAGCTTGGTCTGTTGTTTAGTCTTGATGTACAAGCTTATGTTATAGTAAAAAAAATCACAGCACAGCACACTATCTTTTAGTATCTAAAAGGCAAAACATGGACAAAAATTTGAAAGATAATTTTGCGATAACTCATATGAGCATATGGTGATGTAATCAAATCACTGCTCTTGTATTGGTTGTGACGGATTTGGAGTACATGTTTTATATTGTTGCCGCTGCTTTTCTTCACATTCGCTGCATCCAATGAACAGCATTCCGAGATTGAGATGACTGTCTGAAAGATAACAGGGAAGATTATTAGGAATGCCATTACTGTTGCATATGCACAGTTATAATGGCAAGTTCTTACAATTTTAGATTTAGGTCGTTTCTATGTTTTGCGTTTCATATTAGGTTTTCCTGTAAAGGTTAAATTTTCTGTTTTATTGTTGTAAAGGTTAAACTGTTTGTTTCATTATTATGTGTATGTGCGTTGTCTGGAAAGGTCATCCCTAAAATGATCAGGCAGGATGTTAAAACCTACTCACTCACTCACTCACTTTTCCTTACCATTTGTCAGACTTGTAGTACTCGAGTCCGGACTTGGACTCGAGTCCGGACTTAAGTCAGTTTTTGCTGGACTTGGACTTGGACTTGGACTTGGGCTCTAAGGACTTGGACTTGGACTTGGGCTTTAAGGACTCGGACTTGGACTTGGACTTGGACTTGAAAGCTATGGACTTGGACTTGGACTTGGACTTGGACTTGGAGGCTCTGCCAGCAAGTCCTTTTTTCAAGTCCTTTCTACCTACAAGATCGATAGCACTGTAACAGACTACTTCGCTGTGGCCTGTGTGAACAAGTTTAGATGTTGGACTGTGTAAAATTATCAAGGACGGCCAAATTAATGTCATCAATTAAAATTGCTAACAATATTTAAGGATTAATTCTTTTTTGTGTGTATGATAAAGTGTTTTACTCAATAACAGCAAGAGAAATAATATTGAAATGGGATAAAACTGCTTGCAGTTTCGTTTTTTCCTACTGGACTTGGACTTGGACTTGCTTTTTTGAAGAGGACTTGGACTCAGACTTGGACTTGCCCATTTAAGGTGGACTTGGACTTGGACTTGAAGATAGGGGACTTGGACTTGGACTTGGACTTGGACTTGGCTGTTGCTGGACTTGTTACAAGTCTGCCCTTTTGTGATGAATGAGGATGTTGATTTGCTTTGTTGTGCAGCCGGTTCAAATCACGTGCATCGGTGAAGGTCCAGTTGTGCACATCTGTCCTGCGGATATTGACTGGGGTCAGATTCCAGTTCTTGTTGACGACTCAAAAACACTCAAGTTGTCCAACGAGTCGCTGATTCCCGCTCACTTCACTACGAGTCTGGTATCGATCATCTTCTACTTAACATTTAATGGATCTGCATCTTAAAAAATAAAAACAACCTAATCACAGTGACAAGTGACAAAAACAAATGTGCAAAATGCAAATGGCAAACTGAGTAATGAGTATGACATGCATTTTTATTTACTGTAATACGGTAAAGAGAACGTAAACGTGCATTATGATTGTAATAAATTTGCGTAATATATTACTAGATTACGTATCAGTTTTGAGAACTTGTTATGGTAAACTTCATGACAATGTCATAAGCATTGTGTAGGCTTTGGTTTGGGCTTATTTGTTATAATTAGCAGTGTTGATATTTCTGTCAGACGTTTGCTAATGGCCAGAGTGGCATTGGCAGTCGTCTGTGCACTGTGGCATTTTAGTAATAAAAGGACAATTGTAATTTTCAGGTTTTTGCATAAATATTTTGTAGCGCGTAATGTGCAGTGTTGTTATATTTTCCTTTGTTTTTTGTGTTCTGCTTTTATTGTTTTTTGGGTAGATAAATGGATGGACAGATGTATGGATAGTTTGTTTGTCATGTCTGTTTTATTACTCATTCCTTTTCAACATGTCATTAGCAACGCTGGTGCAGTAGTGCAACTTTGTGCTGTTGAGGATAACTTGATGATTATGATGACTTGATGACTGGCTTACTGTAGATGCCTTACGTCAGGTGTTGAACTTGCGTGATGGCTTTGATTTTCTGTTTTTTTCTGATGGCTCCACATTGTTACATTCTGAATTGGACAGTCTCATTTTATATCTAGCATTAAACCGTACTTTGTAGTCTATTTGTTGCTCAGTTTGTGTTGCTTTTTGTGTTCTATTGTCGTTTCTTTTCTTTTTTTCTGTACTTTGTGTACGACGAAATAATAAATAATAATAATTACTGCACGTATAGGCTCGGAGTAATGCACAGTGGCGTGTTGAGCCAACTGAAGGCATCATACCTCCAGAGACCTGTCTTGAGATGGTTGTCACCGCATGTCTTGATGACTGTCTTTTGTAAGTCGCTCTTATTGATTCAAATTTTTGTCTCATATGAAAAAAGGTATTTTTATTTAGGTTTACTTAGCAACAGTGCGAAATTTCATCAAAATGAAATACAAAAAAAACTTGTGATGGTGGGAACGACCATGGGCAGAGAGACTTATGCCGAAGATTTTATAATCTCCCTCATTCTGCGCAGTTGCAGTGGGACAGATGAGTGTCAGCAGTTTTTTTATGATTGATTATTATGAAATGTGCACTGAGTACTAAATTGTGAGCTGACCAGATGCGTGTAGTCTTTTTTAGGAGTTTGTAAACTTTTGGTCTATTTTATGATGTGCATTTAGTCGTTATACATCATGTAATCATCACATTGCTGCACTTTGAAATGACATGGCTGTTACAGTTTTAGGGAGATTTTATAACACTTTTGGGGAGTGGTGCTTAAATGATTTGAAATTGTTAGCCATGGGTTGCACACTTTGAACGTTTTGTATATTACCTCAAAAGTGCTGGTGATTTTTTTTATTCTGTTTCAGTAAGTAATTAAGTAAGTAAGTGATTTATGTAGCACGTCAGTTATAAATTCTGTCTGTTGACTGCACACAGATTTAATGACAAGCTGCAGCTAAGCATTGTGAACGGTTCTTCGCGTACAATTTCACTGTCAGCCTGCGGGCGTGGCACTACACTGGTCACTAAACCATCACTGGGATCTGTGCTCGACCTTGGACCACAGTTCAGTCAGACGGTCTGCCGCAGAACGTTTCTACTCACAAACGCTGGACGTCGACATCAGAGTCTGGTCTGGAGCACCGAGGGTTTTCCACTGTCCAGCAAGTTCAGTGCCTCGTGCAGACAAACCACGATGATGCGCGACACAAGAGCCGGCAAAGCTGCTAACTCAAAGGTAGGGATGACAATGCACTGTTAATTTACTTGCTTGTTTTGTTAAAAACTCCACTGCAAGCCTTTAAAATCGTTTTCTTGATCATTTATGTTTTTTTCCAGGAAATGTCAACGTTCTAGTCTGTCTGCAAGACGGCATAAAAAGTTGCTAATTTATTTCAGTGCTTTCGTGAGAACTCGTGGTTAAGAAAAACTGATAGTGTAAAGCTCGTAAACTTAATCCTATATTTTTTTTATTTAGTAGAGGGTATTTATTACTACTGTTAGTATTTTATCAAGATTAATCAATCGTACATTTTTGCAAAAAAATACTCTAATCGTTAGGTTACCAGCCCTACAAGTTTGCATAGCGATCTATCGTGAAGTGTTTTTTACAGGACGCTAGGTCATTGTGTGAGCCGTCAAGACCAGCTTTTCAGATCACTCCACAGCGGCTCGAGTTGAACCCTGGTCAAACTACCGAGATTGCGTTGGAAGGCTTCAGCGACAAGTATACAGCTCGCTTTCTGTTGTTGATGTTGCTTAACTAATACCCAGTTCACACTGCGATGCGAATGGAACTCGGCGGTCATATTGAGTTGCGTCGCTCCCAGGTGCGAATTGAACTGATGAACCGACGCAACTCAACTCAACGAGTCTGAGCGGTCGTGACCCAGTTTTTAATTGTGATGTCATCATATTTGTAAGCATAGTTCACTGAATGGTTTGTATTGGAAACTATAGGTCACAACCGTTTTCACATACGGTCACACTCGATAAATTCCTATTTGTTTAGTTTGCGAATGTTTGGCCAAAATCTATCGGCAGTCGTCTGCAACTTAATTCACACTTGCAAGTCGTATTGCGTATAACACTGCTATATAAGAAGTTTGGACGTAGGTTGTTATTTTGTAGCCTTTCTAATACGCCGCATTACAAATCTTGCCCTGGTGCCCGTGCATAAGTTTTTCATCTATCTGTCTGTCTTTCTGTCACGTACAAGCTCTTAACTCGATCACAAAAAGTGTATAAACCAAAATTTGGTTGTACATTTTACAGGCTGGGCGTAACCTGTGTGCCAGTTTTCAGCTTAAAAGGTTAATAGTCAGAGTTAGGGATAAGGCCAGTTAGGGTTGTCCAGTGCAGTGTGTAGCTAGGCGAACGGCCGTATATTACGTCGGCACTGTGCCGATATCTTTGTTAGTCTAATGTGGATGTTTTAACTGAGACTTTTATCATTTGATAGATGTGTCTCGTCGTGTTACAGGTGGATTTGAAAAATGAATATTTTTTGGGCGAATATTTTTTTCTGTTTTACACATTATCATCGTGGCCTGTGTCATCTGCTGCAGGCCACAGCTGGTGAAGGAAAGGCTGTTATGTCATGCAATAATTGGTCGCGCTGGCGGTAAGGAGCTCGTCAAGAAAGTTAAAATCGTCTGTGATTTTATCAACCCACTGCTACAGTTCTCTACTCAATCCATCTGTTTCACTGTCCGCAAGGTCGAAACTTTTGCTATTTTATTTTGCAATGAGCTAGTATTAACTTCAGTACATAAACGTTCAAAAAATGGAGATAGGGTAGTGGAATATTGTGCTGGTTTACGTTTTTCGTTCCGTTGTTTTTGTCCAGTAGTGCTAGGATTTAAATATGTTGGCATTAATTTTTCTATTCTTATTTAATGCATTTGAAATATGACAACAACAAGTACAATAATAGAAACAGTATAACAGGGCAGGAGTTTGCTAAGAGGAACAAAACAGGGAGTCTGGCGGACAAAAATGGAGTCCAGGGACAGATCGAGCCTCAGTGAGGATCTAGGGGCAAAAAAGAATTTTTTTATCTACGATGGTGGACATGCATTTCTGTTTCTCTTTGGCTATCTAATGCAAAGTACAAATGCAAATTCTGGTTTTTGTTTGATAGTTGTATTCATGTGATTGGCGTAATAATTGTAGCAACCAGAAGATGCTCTGAACATGAGGGCAGAAATTGTTCAGCTGAAGAATGTTTCCAGTTTGCCTCTGACTGCTAACATTTCACTGAGCAAACCTTTTCAGCTGCAGTTTACAGAACAAGATGAACAAATTTGCACTACTTCTGAACAGGTTTTTTTTTACAGTTTGTTAAGCAAAATTTTTGAAACTCGTTTTTTGTTAACATTTTCTGGAATATGCTGACTAAAACAAATGGCAGAAATGTTGTTGTGTGCATTTTCAATGCTTAACATACGTGTTAAGAGAGAAAATGTGTGATAAACGTCAGGGTAAGGCGGGCATATCTTCCGGAGTAAGACGGAGTTTTTGTCTTTCTTTATTTGGCCGTTGAGTCCGTAGGTAGATAGACTGCCGAGTCCGTGCATGCATGGCCAGTGCGACGCCAGACCTACGGTTATCTTTCCAGCTGCACTGCAGAACGTCACTGCTTTTTGGCCAGTACGATATTATACTGCTTTTGCTTAGCGACAGAGGCAAATCGATGTGAACAACTTGCCGAGTGTTGTTAGCCTATGAGAATGGTATTTTTTCATGAAATGCATGTTTATTCTGCTCTGGTACAGCCTTTATTAGTTGCATAATGTTGTGTTGCATGGCTTATAGGTGATACATTTTGACGTCGGTGAAGAGCGAGAGATTACAGTATTATTTGATGCAGCGCATGGAGGAGATAGCTGTCACAGTTGCACGGTTGATAACAATCTGACAGTCACCTACCAAGAACATCCTCATGTTGTAAGTCTCCTATGTTTGAGGCGCGTACGGAGCGACGTAACTGAACTGAACTTAATTTAACTGAGCGGAACTGAACTGGCACAGTTTCGTTTTTGACGAAATTGACCAGTCCGAGATTAGGGCGAGCCCATTGAGCTCATTTGTCATTGATTGACGCATACTTGCACGTAGTAACTTAGTTATTGCTGTTTATTGGTCATTTAGTCAAAAACTAAACCATGTCACTTTCGTTTAGTTCAGTTACGTCGCTCTGTATGCGCCTTTACTTTGTTATCTGTAGTGTTGCTGAGCGTTTTATTCAACTATTTATGCATGCGGTTTCTGCTGTTATTATGCGGCTGTCCTACAATAGGCCGTATTGCATATTACACGTTTTGCCTGTCCATTCGTCAGTCCGTCTTACCGTCTTTCCTGTACAGGCTGCTGCTGACTTGAAAACAAAGTGGCGTAAAAACAAAATTAGTGCAAACGTCACACGTGGCAAGATTAACCAGTGCGCTGGCTTTCGGTTTAAAAGGTCGAAGATCAAGGTCACCAAACTTTAAAAACCTCTAGAAAATGACGCATATATCTGGAGCTTCGCAAACTGCATTTAATATGTATTGTGTTATAGGACGATTTTTGCACCAGTAAATTTACAATGTTTTAGAGTCACTAGACGTTAATAACCTTTGGAAAATGACGCATATATCTCATTGCGATATATAACATTCTCTGCGAATAAGTTTATTATGTTCTGTGTACGGTATAGGATGTCATCGCTCTTCGCGGTGAGGTGTTCTTTCCAAACCTTCAGTTGGACGTGATGTTCGTTGACTTCGGTTGTATACTGAACGACACGGAGGTGACGCGTTGTATTCACATGACAAACACTGGCCCTATACCGGTCAGCTACCAGTGGTCATTTGTACTGAGTGACCAGCAGCCAGTGACCACGTTCTACCATCAGCAGCCAGTGAATGTTGGAAAGAGCAGTGTGATCGTGGAGGACTTGGACAACACAGAGACAAATATGAACACGACTCACAGGCCTGCTGGTGACGTGGTTAATGACGCTGTGGACGACGATGATGATGCTATTCAAGTTGACATCAGCGTCAAAGGATGTACCGAATCACCACAACATGTAGGCCCTGACGTCACGGGGGGACAGGCCCCCACGGAATGCAACTGTTTCTCCCACCCCTAAATTTTGGCGTGTCGGAAAAGTTTGTCTTCTAGGGAAAATTTTCTTCTGGAAGTACCAGAGTTGGGCTAAAAGCTCTCCGTGCTGCAGGAATTTAGGAGCAAAATTTGAATTTTGAGCACATATATTTTCTCAGTCGGAAATTTGGAGCTTTCTGCTGCACTTATTAGCTCACAACGTCGCTGGTGCACATCATTAATGTCGAGTTTTAGGAATTAGAGGATATTTTGGGGTTTATTCTTGAGACCAGCTGTTTTGGCGTTTTATCCTCGCTTTCTGTTTTCGGAATTACTGTGCTCAGCATATCTTAGCAACCTTTTCAAACAAATATCTGACTCTGATGTCTCAAGTGTATTTTTTTGCACTGCTAATGTTGATATTTTCACTCACCTCGTTATGCCTATAGTTTGTGTAAAGCAATACCCCTTTGCAAAAATTAAGGTAATAATTGGCTAAGCGTAATTTTTTAAATTTTTGTCTAAAGCAGTTAACACAATGCATTGCAAAATAAAGCTTTTGTCTAGAAATAACAAATCCCATTGGAGAAGTGTCAATAAATGACTATTACTTGCTACCTAGGCCTATTATTTAAAGCGTTTGTTTGAATTGCAGGATGAAAATACTAAATTGTACAAAGAAGGGAAAACAGATGCTGGTGATGAAAATGAAGATGGAGAAGAAAAGAAAGATCAGGAAAAATCACTGGAAGATTCGCTGGAAAAGCCTTTAGTTGTGAGTTTCACTGGCGTCTTTGTATATTGTTCACATGCATTGAACATTTTTAGATTGTGGTGGCAATATATACATCTTCATTTACCATGAGAGGTAGCAAACAAATACAAAATAAAATAATTTGAATGATTTTCCTGAGAATTAACCGACCAAATTTTGTGCATTTTACACAGCGTAGGTCAAGCATGGAATCATAGGCACGATTTACAGGGAAAAAGTTGAAATCACAAATTCTTGGGGGTCCATAGACCTCTCCAGCCACGCCCCCTTAAATGACGCCCTTGCATACAGGTCAACTCAGCGTTCTATCCCTCCAATGTAGGTAAATCGAGTGCCAGCCCGCCTGGCTGGGGCTAAGGAGGGCTGCATTCATCCGTTTAGAACACGTTCCTGTCATTCGCATAACAGACTGTAATGAAACGTCTACACAGTACGTTTGTCATTATGTATTTTACTAGTGATATGTGACGTGTAAAATAGCTGTGTGTGATGTGCAGACGTTGTCGTCGGTGAAGGGCTCGGTCGATGTGGAGTGTCGCCAGTCAACTACTGCTCCTGCTATTAACTCACAACTTGCGGCTGTACTGCGTCAAGACGACTCCCAGGTCACGCCACCTGGTGTTGAAGAGGTCTTTTAAACTTACTTTTCTTTTCTCACGCCAACTCAGTAAAAGATCAGTTGTTGACATGAACTCTGTCTCTCTTTGTCTGTTTGCGTGACTGTGTCTTTGCTGTACTGGCTTTGTGTCTTCGAGTGACGTCATAAAACAAAACTTTTGTACTTGCTGCAGTGCGCATGTTTTGAGGCACTTTTCACTGAATCTCAGAAGTAGCAACTGGTCCTGAGATCACGTCCATGGCTAGATTGGATTATTAATTTTTTTTGATGAGCACGAGGACTTGTCAGTTGACTGTTGATGGCATTCCTGAAAGGCTATCGATGCTGTATAAGCCATCGTGCAAATGTTGTAGTTTTAGACGTGGTTACGTGTCAACTAAAACAAAAAGTATATTTACGCAATTTTTGTATAAATGTTTTGTACTTTTCGTGTAGGCTAATCACAGCCTAACTGCTATAATTATGCAATTTTGCACTGTAGTCTATGGTAGGTATGTTGTAGATATTCGACATAATGCCCATCTATGGCACTTTGCATCCTGGTGAAACGGAGCAGGTAACGTTGACATTCTACGGCCATGCAAACATCGTCAGTGAAGCTTGTGCTGTGTGCGAGGTGGCTGGCGGTCCTTCGTATGAGGTCGGACTCAAGGGTGAAGCTTCACTTGTCAGCTACAAGTTTGACACCCAGGAAATTTGCTACGACAGAATTGTAAGCTTACATGCAGGTTTTTTGTATATATCACACGTTGTTTTTATTAACAACTTTTTCACATTTATATAGCTGACTTCACACACTAGTTAGTAGTTACGTATTGATGTAGTCATGTAATCGGTTACGCTTAACGTTGTTATGATGCGAAATGGCTTGTTTTGTGCTGTTAATCTTTGTTATGGGTCTAGGACAATAACTTTTAAAGGTTGTAATTTGTGGAATCAATTGTCAGAAGATATTAAACATGTATAAAATATAACTACATTTAAGAATAAATTGAAGGAATTATTTTACAATGGTATGTCTTTGTGTTGAAGTTATACATTGTTATGTTCTGGCTGGTTTTTGCAATGCGTTGTAATCATATTGTTTGAAACTGACTATTGCACTTTTCTTTTTTTCTTTTTTTTCTTTTTTTTTATCTTTGGATATTGTATCACTGATTACTTATAGTTACTATGGGCGGCCAGCGTTGATAAGCGTTTGCTTTTTTGGTAGCCCACCTACATTGTCTAAAATTGTACGACAACATTGTATTTTATGTTTTTGGCAAATAAATACTCTCTCTCTCTCTCTCTCTGCTGACGTTAATGACATATTGTTAACAAACCACTCATGCATGCATTTACTGTTGGTCATGCATGACTGGGATGGAGTTAGTGACCAATATAATACCATCCCAGACAATATTTGGAAACATAGACTGACTTTCTATTGTGTACAGTTGTATGACCAAGTATCAGTGGCTGAGCTGACCCTGATCAACACTGGACGTGTGGGTTTTGAGTATGTCGGTATCGGAATGGATTCCTGCTTTGAGACAAGTCCAAGACCAGGCCGTGCCGTACTCATGCCTCACATGGTACGCATTCACTGTACATTCTCTGCCAGGTGGTTTGTAGAAAAGTACGCTAAACCATTAACTTTTATACGTTTACAGCTTCATCAGATATTTACTTTCTGAAAAAAAATTTTTGCTAGTCAACTTGATAAGCACTCACTGTTAAGATTCTATCACGTTTTAAACGCTCCGTGAAATGTAGGCTATAATCAACTGTAGAATACTGAAATTTACCCTGCAGCTAACTTACTTTAGAGCTGGCTATTGCAATATGTATGTCTAAATGCTTTATAATGTTTGCGTTATTTTTTACATGTATGATGCTGCACATTGTTCAAGTGCATTTATGTTTTTTACAGAGATACATCAAACCGTTAAGTCAGCAGACTCTTACCGTCAAATATCTTCCATTTGGTCCAAAGACATTTCACACCTGTTTTCAAATACAGGTCAGCTGTTTAGTCAACTTTATGCTACACTCGTCACGGCAGCCTCTTTTTGTAGATATTGCAATGTGGACAAAGTGGAAATTACTTTACCCGTGCTTTGTAAAACATGCAGCACAGTTGATGACAGGCATAGCCCCAAGTTGAAAACAACAGCTTAGAATCTGCCGAAGATCTACTGAACTTTACAACTAGGAATGCCAAATTAAAAACACAGATTTTCAACAAACTCTTTTACAACAGCCGCTGAGTGATTTACTGTCAAAAAACTTGTCTACAAGTTTGCTTTTATGAGTCTTGATAAAACCGTAGATGTAAAAACATTTTCGTGTTTTTCATAAAAGTATGAAAAAGATGTTTTTTATGTTTTTTTTTAATTTTTTGAATGTTTTGTTTGTTATGTTTTTTTTACTTTTTAATGTTTTTGTGGTTTCTAATGTCATTTTTTTTGTTCTTGTTAAATTGTTAGAATAAATTGCTACAGATGTCTTTAAAACTGTTAACGTGACTAGTATACTTGGTATTTGTTCTGACGTTTGATTGCTTAATTCATAGATAAGTATGTGCTATAATCATGGTTACATAAAATAAAGAAATACTAAAGAAAAAATAAAGAAGTGATTGGAAACATTTGCAGTTTAATGCTTTTTATAATGTTTTAAATAATGTTTTTTATAAAAGTATAAAAACATGTTTTTTATGTTTTTTATTTGCAAATGAATGTTTTTAACGGGGCGACTGAAATCGCGGGAGTGGCCATCGTGGCACAGTCAAAAATGCAGGGGTGGACATCGCGGGAGTGGACATTGTGGGAGTGATTGGTAGTAGAAAAAGTATGTGCGCACAGAAAAGTCTCAGTTATACACTTAGTAGGCCTATGTGTTGCAGTTATTTTTGGCAAATGCTGCACAAAACAAAAGCTCTCATGTAGCCTATAAGCAGTAAATGGAAAGTAATAATGTTGTACTAATATAATAATAATGAACAAAGTGCTTAGCCAACGTGTGAAATAAAGCACACAAACAGTTACATTAGCAGCAAAGTTCACACTGTCTCTAGTGAAAATTACGAGATCCTAGCTCACAGTCAGTCTCGTGTACGTGTAGCCTATAAGCACTGTCTCTAATGAAAAATGCGCATCACCATCGGCCGACGCTGACAACGTTGTAGCCGTCGTTGTTGAAGCAGGAGCTGTTGGAGTCTGAGCTTCGTCCAACTCGTCGCTGCTGCTGCTGCTATCGTCTGCTGAACGCAAATTCTCTGTTCGGGACTACGTTGCTCAAACAGATACCTTTGATTTGCCGCTGGTTTTGATCGCTGCTTATTGCTGTTTCGCTACTCCCTCAATGTCCACTCCCGCGATGTCCACCCCTGCTACTTGGTGCCGCAATGTCCACTCCCGCGATGTCCACTCCCGCGATTTCAGCGCCCCCGTTTTTAACATCTATGGATAAAACTACTATATGTTACTTAAGCTTACTTTGCTTTATTGTTGCATTAGGCTCTATGTACTGTGTGTAATTGTTTAAAATTATTTCACTTACAGGTTGCTCATTTTGAGCCGGAGACCATACATTTGCACGGT
>Ga0209367_1008882_pt1 | contig 13707 bp, 11 predicted proteins | sample WorMetLIZISLAND2_FD_187412 | JGI IMG/M metagenome (GOLD analysis project Ga0209367, IMG submission 187412) | Marine gutless worms symbiont microbial communities from Max Planck institute for Marine Microbiology, Germany - Olavius geniculatus... ... | reverse complement strand
CTCGTCCAGTTTCCTGCGGGGAAAGCTGTTAAGATCTGTTTTGCATCTGTTTCATCAGGCATTCGTGCAATGTGTCCGAACAGGGACAGGCGCCTTGACTGGACTATGGCTGAGAGATGGGGTTGCTTGTTTAACCTTCTGACTTCGTCGTTGCGCACATGCTGGTGCCAATTGATTCCCAGCAGCATTCTCAGACACCACTGATCAAGTGCATCGATCTTGCGCACATCATTCTTAGTAACTGCCCAACACTCAGAACCATAGAGGAATATAGGCAGAATGCAAGTATTGTACAGCACTATAAACAACCTTAAATCTTATAAGTCCAACCTTTAACGGTACATCTTGGAGAGAGGGGCAAGACGAGCAATACAGTCCATCAGGTGGTCGACCATCCACGGTAAACGACTGGTAAGCTAACCGAATAAATGAGTTAGCAGGTGTTACTCACTTGTAGACGTCGTTCTCAATGGGCAGCAGGTCGTAGGCCATTGCCTGCAATGTGAGTTCATGCAGCAAAGGTGAGACTGGGTCGAAGCCTCGGTCCAGAATCACCAGCTGCGAACGATCTTTACCTGGACCCTGCAAGCCACAGAGACATGGCTAAGATAGTAGCAGGAAAATAAAACATAAACTTATATAGCACATCAATGTCAGTATAGCCCATAATGCTCTAGAAAAAAAAATGCGGCGAACATGACGCATGCACACAATGAAGAGTACGTGACCACTGTGAAAAAACTGGTAGCCCCGCTAAGGCAGGAAGGCCAGAAACAAACACATCGTTCAACAAGCCATGAATATCCAAAGGAACGGATCTAACACAGTGTAGCATCGTACAAATCATTCACTGTTTTTTGTCTGAAATGTTTTTTTGTTTACCAACACCCATGCTGCATAATATTGCTGGTTTTTTGTACATTTATATTTCACAAGGTATTGTAGTGACACAGTTAAGGTGTGGTGGGATATTCAATAACCATCTTATTGCTAATTGTCCACTGAACTGGGCAGTGAAAAAATGTTGAAAATCCATTAACATTTGGCGAAGATATGGACAATAAAACACGTTTTTGGCCCACCCTGTAGAAACCTTCCAACAACTTTGAGAGTCAGGGAAGATGTCCACCAGTATTTTTCCAAAAATGACTGATGAAATAATGGTAAATTTTAAATGAAGAAATCAGCTCTCAAAAACTGTAAAATGTTTCAGATATTTTCCAGTTATTCATTGTGGCAAGTTTGCCGAATCGTACAGTGCTAAGAATAAGGGCCAATCAAATCCAGTGAAGTACATTTTGCTGTTCTCCTTTTCCCAGGTAGTACGGAAGCAGGCGTTGGGTGAGAAGGTAACTTGAATGATCAGTTATGTCAAAAATATTAATATTTGTATAAAAAAAGTATAAAAACCTGATAATCTTTCTTCAAGTTACAATCAGTAATGACAAGTATCTTTTTGAGAACCAGTGTAGAACAGAACACCACTGTAGCCACTTCACTTGCTGTATACTGTACAACTTAGCATATTAATGAAAGATCTTTTAGGGCCGATTTATGCATGTCCAAGTTAACTTCTAGGTTACCTAATCTAGGTTATGTTGGTCGCGAGGTTAAGTCCAGAGTTAACACTTGTCGCGTTTATTCACGGAAAAACTAACCAGAGTTTGCTAATCCGCAAGTTAAACATCGTCCATATGATCACACCATGAATCAAGCGTTTCGATTGGCGGTAGTAGTCACGTGGCTGTTCATTTACGGCCCACTATAGGCTTATGAACTAAATGGTGTGTCTATATGGGTAGCAGAGGATTTTTAAACGGCAATTAATGTACAGTGTATTCCAACAGGATGCAATAAATGCAATATAACACATCGCAGCAACTGTGAAAATTACAATTTCAGTACATAATCTCGATCACGATTATTACACAAATTTTTAATATTGTCAGCTTTACTGCGTATCGCCCCTACTTAAAAGACGACTGTTCCGCGTGAGGCACGCCGCGAGGTCAAGGTCTATGGCACAGACGACGTTTTCATTCACAGCAACATGGCGAATTGCGCCCATAGAAAAAGTGCAATCATATTGTGATAATTGCGCTGACTATAATGATAGAATTCACTTCGCAAAACGTTGTCACGGTTTTTTTTCCTCTGGTTCATCGATCTACGACTGTGAAAGGTTTGCAGATGTTGTTATTTATACGGGTCAGCTTCAATCTTGCACTAATTGCAGGTTAACCTTGCAAAATCGAGAGATTAACTGTACGAGTTAAGTCTGAGACAACCGAGAGAGTTAACCTACTGATGTGTCACGAATCAACGCAACAAATGTTAAGTTTTGGAATCACCAACTTTAACCTATTGGTTATCTTTAACCTGGACGTGAATATATTGGCCCTAAAAGAGCTTAAAATTCCAAGAGTCCTAGAGTCTGTTACCTGTCCCATGGTGTGGTCGTCAGCCTTGTAAGCATCCAGCTTCTGCTGAAGCAGTTGGGCAAATTCGACATTCCTCTCAAACTCACTGCAAGTCAACATGTAAAGAAACACTTCAATCTTCAGCAGAATGTTTCACCGACAATGACAACTAAACTTAAACCCAAAACTCACAAAACTGTTCATTTTGCAGTAGAAAAACTGTTTAAAAACAAGCAAAAAAGCATCATACTGGAAATCAGGGGCAAAGCCCAATATGAGTCCGCCTGGCACTGTAAGTCTGATTTGGAGAATATTTAGGGGGTGCAAATTCCCCCAGTAGCAAAGTCACGTGGCCCGAGCTCCAGTGCTTTAGCATATGCAAAACGCGCAGTGCCAACTTAGGGTGGGTAAACATTAGTTGCATAATCTCTGGTGTTAGTGAACCAAAGTTCACCAAATCTCTTTGTTCAACGTGGGAAGAATCATTGATGATAATGCTGTTTTACCATTTGTTGACAGCTGCATCCGTTCTGATGATATTTGCGGTCAAAGTCAAAAGTTGTGATAAATTGCAGCAAATTTTGGATGTTTTGCCCTTCCAAATTTTAATGGGGCGGTGCCCCCCAAAAGTTGTACTCACGTTATCACCACTACCTGCAGACACAGGCTGGCGCAGCGGCCGGCTAGGCAACCCCAGTCAGCTGTACCTTCCGTTACCCATGTAAATGAGTTACTATTCATTTTACCGTCTTACGGAGGGTAGAAGGCTGAGTTGACCTAGCTGGCAGGCTTCGCACCGAGATGGTGTACCTGCCTGCAGGCAGTCACCCATCACAGTACGAACCGGGCCCGGCACGACCTTAGGATCGATCCTCATCTCTGTTTACAATGATTTATACCAACAGTAAGCTGCAAACATAGCTCAGTCATCCGTTCTGATGATATTTGCAGTCAAAGTCAAAAGTTGTGATAAATTGCATCAAATTTTAAATGTTTTTGCCCTCCCAAAAGTTGTACCCACGTTTTCACCACTACCTAGCAGCACTTCACGAAGAAAAGAGTCATGAGACTACACCCCCTGGCTCAAAAGTTCTCGCGGCTAAAATGCTAAATTTTGAGCCAATTTATGACCCCCAATTGTAACATATTGCAAGGGAGACCCCAGTCACTGGTGGGGGATGGGCTAGCAAGATTTGGTCATTCTCCAGCACGTGTAAAAATTTCAGGGTGGGTATGATTTGGTCTCAAGATCTCCGTTGTTAGTGGAGAAAAGTTCACCAGACTTTTTCGCCAGAAGTGGGAAGAATCACGGTAGAACAAACACTTGTCCGATTTTAAATATCTTCATCCATTCCGAAGATAATCATGGTCAAAGTTTAAAGTCGTCCATAATCAGGCCAAATTTTGCATGTTTTTGGCCCCTAAAATTTTTTGGACCGGGATTATTAAATCGAACACACTTCTCATCATGGTGCAAAATTTTGCGACGATCAGCCGATAGAGCTCGGAATCTTGTGATGGAAAAAAGAATAAGTGCCAGCAAAATATAAGTCCGCTCCGAAAACTATCGTTCCTCGGTGGACTAAAACGCAGTGTCTCTATGGCAAACCCTACTGAACAGCAGTCACACGGAATACAGAACTTTCTCAACCAACCAACTAACAAATAAAAGGTAAATCTGCCATAATCAACAGTGCCCTATCACAGCTGTGAAGGTAAAAGGTAAAGGTAAAGATCGTCAATTTGTATAGCGCATCGTCGGGTATACACGCCTCTAATGCGCTTTCATCACTAACCAGAGCCGCCGGCCGCCCAGCCGCTGCGTGCAGCCTGCAAACACAGGCTAACGCAGCGACCAGGCCAGGCAGCCCCAATCAGCTGTACCAAGGTACCCACTTTCCGTAACCCATATAATGGGTTACTACTCATTTAACCGACTCCGGAGGGATGGCAGGCTGAGATGGCCTTGTTGGTTGACTGATAGCGGACGCTTTACCCACAAAGTGGTCACACGGCCATCCATCAGTCTAGCGCAAGATAGGGAAAGTTCGCCGGCCATGTCCGACGTTCTAACCGCTATGCTACGTCACCAACTGTGACCTTAGGATCGATCCTCATCTCTGCTTACAATGATCTATACCAACAGTAAGCTGCAAACATAGCTCAGTCATACGGGTGGTAGGCCAGATCTCTCCCATATAATCTTTCCAGATGGTTCGGCTGACACCAAATTATAATTATACTGCTTGGTGACAAGACACACATGTGCAAACAACTTGCCAAGGTTGTTACGGAACCTGATGGTATGGCCAGGAGTTGAACCCACAACCTTACGATCGTTAGTCGAACATACTAACTGTTATCTAAACTATCACGCCACACAAAACAACCATGACACAGATGACACACCTAACATAAGGCAAAGCTAAAAAAATCTATGCAACAATGCGCTTTATAATTAAGCTCACCTTCTGTAGCGGACAGTGGGATATTCGCCAAGCGTGGCGCACAGCGTAGCAATCTGTTCAGCACAACGCTCAAGGTTTGTCACTCGGCCGCTCTGCTTAGCTGGGTTGTAGTAGAACTGGAACGTGTCCGGCGAGTCCAGAGAGAACACCTACACGCACACACAGGACACACAAAGGGAGGACGTTGGTACAGCTGACTGGGGTTGCCTAGCTGGCCGCTGTGCCAGCCTGTGTCTGCAGGCTGCACACGGTGGCCGTGCGGCAGGCGGCTTTGGTTAGTGACAAAAGCGCATTAGAGGCATGCGCATGCTCGCGACTACGCGCTATTCAAATTGACGACCTTTACCTTTACCTTTACACACACACACACAGATCAGTCCCGGCAAACTTCATCTACGCTACACATGCAACGTAACAGACCAAGTGACAATAGCTGACTTGATCGCATAAAAGTTAGGACGCTGAACTTACGATCAAAATGTCATTTTTTCAACATAGCTGAATCACTATCAAATAGCTATTACCTGGATCAGCCACAGTCTGCAGACAGGCAAAGTATCTTAATACCTAACCAACCACCAAGGTTAACTCAGCCTTCCATCCCTATGGGATAAGTAAATCGAGTACTAGCCTGTCTCGCGGGCTTACGCACACCAATGCAGCAATACTCTTGGTCATAAGGCAAGAACATAAATATGTTCCATCAATGGCACCCAGACAAATCATCTCATATTTATATTCCAGTGGTCCTAAGAATAATGTTCATTCATTGGACCACATTAAACCAGACAGACAAAGGTGACTTTAACAGAGCAGTGATCCTCAGAAGATGGTGGGTGGGTGGTCAGACCTGGCTTTCGTAAGGCAGGAATGCAATGTTGATCTCCTTCAACGATTTGATGAACTTGGCTGACGGCGATTTGCACAGTTCATTGAACAACTCGTCTGGACATGCTGTCAATCACAAGTACACAGACAACCAACCATCTTTAACACAGCAGTTAACTCAACAGACATTACAGTCGATGCCACTATCAGTGCTATGGCTGAGAATGTATAGCATCATCAGTGCACTACATTACTGCTACTGACAGCATGAGTAATAGAACTTCAGACAAATTCTTCTGCTAAACTCCAAACATGCAGGTTTTGAACAGCCGAGTGCATAATGGCTGTTACACGGTCATCCAAAGTTGCAAGTCAGTTCGCAACAAAATAACCAAGCGGGAACTCTGCTCTGCAGATGCAGTTTTAGTAACAGTTTGGCTTAGTGTAATTAAAAGGTTAAAGATTGTCTATATAGCACCTGGGGCCATATGCATAACAACGTTGTAACTTTACTTCCAAACTAAAATCGAATTACGTCGAACGTAGTGCTAAGTCGGTATGCATAACGATGACGTGGCACCAGTCAGACGCCTACGTCTGAACTAACTCTAGTCGCTCCAGCGACCTGTCGTGAATATTTATTCCGTCGTTATCAATGTAAACTAACATCGCTATGGAGAATCTGCAATCACGTCATGCGTCGTAAAGGGCTTCTGGTAAATCAATTACACCACTGAAACTAATTGAAGTATCAAAAAGTTGCTGAATAAAACTTTTAGCGTTCGATAAATTTCATTTATTCGCATCGCGCATTCTTACTTAGCTCATCGAGCTGTAACTAGGCTCGAGCACGCCCGAGACTGCAGCAGACGACAAGTCAAGCCATATCTATTTTTAGCTGCAGGCTGGTTGAGGCAGAGTGTGTTTAGCCAGGAAATTCCAGAGTCAAACCACCCGACGTCAACTACATCGGTAGTAGTTAGTTGCTCGCTATGACAGCGTTTTGCATGCCGTCGAACGCAACTTTCTAGTTCGGAAGTAGTTAGTCGCAACGTAGGCCTTACGTCCAAACTAATCTACAACGCTGTTATGCATACCGCACCTGATGATAACTACGTCATATGGGATCATATAGAGTTAGCCGTCCTGCCAGACAGGCCAGTACTCGATTTACCTACCACGAAGGGATAGAAGGCTGAGTTGACCTTGGTTTTGGTCATATAGCGAGACGGTTTATCTGTCCACAAACAGTCAACCATACAGGTAATAAGTTCGTAACTACTTAACAGTGACCTGACTGGGAGTGGAACCCACTACACCTTGATCACAAGTGAAGCATCCTAACCATTATACAATCAAGTCGATCAACAATGTGCCAGATTTGTACAGAAATGACAGCCTGCAGATACAACATACTAATGCCTAACCAATAACCATATTATCTGGACCAACTCAGTCTTGTGATGGTTACTATTATTATCTGTCCCGTTGCTATAGCATTGCATCGGACAGATTATAAAATCACTGTCTGTCTGTCCTTCTGACTGTATGCGCTTCTACAATCGCAATTTTGATGAAATTTTGCACAGTGGTTCGGGGCCCGAAGAGAAGATCAAGTTTGCGTGGGATAAAAATCCGGTATTTTCTTCCTCTATTTCACCCCATTTTAACCCCCATAATGCATTTTCAATGGGTGGGTTGTTGTACTACAGTAAAAAATCCTGTGGGCCTACAGTGGCATTTAACAGCTCAAAAAGTGTGCCTCAGTGGCTGCTATGCAAAAAAAAATAAATCAATTCCTCTAATCTGAGCGCTCAACACCAAAATTGTGATCACTGCATTTTCAATGGAAATAAACCCATCACTTACAGCTGTAACACAAACAATTAACGTTTTGCGACATAAAGTAGCTTCTGTGCAGAATATTTCAACAAAAACGACTAAATTAGTATTCGTTACAGTATTTAATATACTCATGTGTATAAAAAAAATAACAAAGCACCAGAAATTTGAAAACCGGAACAATTTTTGACAGGCCTAGATGCGTCAATTTAAAAAAAAATTATACTTGTGTTTGCTAGATGGAGCAACCTGTGTATGCATCAATATTCTTATTAAATTTGTTTAGCTATTGCGTGTACTGTTACTTCACACTTACGTAGGTAGACTTACATTTTAAATGGTTAACACAAGCATTTCCTTGCATCTTTACGAGCAAAAAGCAGAATGCTTCACGCGTCTTAGCCATGGCCTGGGTGTTTGTCCATCCGACCGTCTGTCTGTCCATCTGTCACACTCTAGCACTGTATCAAAATGGTGCAAGCTAGGATCACGAAATTTTTACTGTGGGCTGCAATGGGAGTCTAGTTTATTGTGACATAATTTTGTACCTGTGGGTGCAGGGGTTCCCCTCGAACGAGGGCATCAAAGAGAAGTACCCTCTTATAAAGACGTCGTTTTGCTGCTATTGGATCGTATAGTGAGAAAATGGTTGGAGAGAGGTACAGACATGTGCTTATCATAACAAGCACTGGTGACAGGCTTTTGAGATTTATCAACATCGATGACCTTAAACGACCTTGAACCACCCAAAAAGGGGTTTTCAGTAAATTTTTCGCATGCAGCACACAATTCAACAAGTGCTGAATTGCGACAAAAGGCTGAAGATAGACCTAGAATACAAATTTGGGGCAAAGCCCAACATGAGTCCGCACGGTGCCCTAAGTCCAACTGGGGGAAAATTAGGGGTGGGGGTAAAATTTCCCCGGCACCAAAGTCACGTGGCCTGAACTCAAATGCATTGGCATTTAGAGTATAAACTACAGGCAGAAAATCCTTCCGATTCTCATAAGATTCATACAACAGAAATCTCAACAAGAGTCCGAGTAATGAACGATCCCAAATTTACAGTAAATAGTCAGTTCTGATTCAAATGCCTAATGCCTACTCATTAACTACATCCAGTTCACTGTCTTCATCAAAATTAGTATTACTGGGTAATTAGCTGATTATATTAATATACTACAAGTTATTGTACACAGTGGCATCTTAAGTAATTAAAATAAGGAGTAGAAATTTGCAATTTTCCGACAGACAGCTGTACATTTCAGTCAGAGAACATTGTGGGAATGCGGGTGCTCAAAATTTCAAGGTTATCATAAACTCCTGCCAAATGCGAGACTTCCAGCCACAGATTTGTATTTTTGAAAAAAAGTTGTCGAACAAAAAAAATATCCTACATGATAAAATTCAGGAAAAGGAGAATTGCCCCCTGCACCTGCAATTATGCCACAGATTTCATCAATTCTGCAATATTCTGACGGAACGTAAAAATGGACAGAAATGGGCAAATCCCATGAATTGTTTTAAAACTCTGTGGCCCATGGAAAAAAGTAATCTCCACTGAACTCACTGTCAGCTGACAAGTTTCAAGTGACAACAAAAAGATAACAAAAAAAGTCTTTAAATGAAAAAAACACTGTAAACTGATCACGAGAGCAAGCAAAACAGATACAATGAAAAGATCAGAGACGCACCTTCAGTGAAGAAGACATGCCCAACTTTATAGAGATTACTGTGAAATGTACGAAAGTCATTAATGACGCCTCGCACGGACTGCAAACAACAGCGAACAAAACGGCACACTCCAGGCCGGTGCTTCAATGAATAACAGCACGATAACGTCACACGCACACACACAAAATGTCGGCCATAATCACAATATTTATTAGCAATACCGGTCAATAGCTCGAAAACTTTTCGTGTCATTACTTGTAATATAGTTAGTTGTTTTGTTGCAAAATATGTGTGAAAATACGGCATTCATTGAAATATCCACCACTTTGCACAACCGCTGCGTACAAAGTTTGAAAATATGGAACAATGTGCAATATTTGACAACTAGGGACCAACCGAATTCATGGGAAAAAATGCATGATTTCACAGCAGAATTTTTAAAATGTGTCAAATTTCACGGAAAATTCACGGACAGAGTTTCGGAAATTCACGGGCCACACAGACGTTATTTCGAAATGCTGCGCTAATGCAAACGAAACAATTTCAGAACAACGAATATTTACTTCACCAAGTCAAGACTCAAGACAGTCAATGTGAACTACTTAGTGCTAAAGTGCAACATGTGGCAAACAGCAACATCCGTACAAAAGCTGCTGGTAAAACTCTGGAATTGTCATAAATTGCACTAAAAGTGCTAAAATTCACGAAAAATCAGGGATTTCACGAAAATCAGCGTTTTTCACGGAAGGAGGTCAATTTCACGGAAAATGTCACGGCCGTGAAATCGTGAATTAAGTTGGTCCCTAGTGACAACACACTGCGATCGTATGACTGGTATTGCTAATTTATCAGTGACATGCAGTTAGTGCCACACACAAACCAATACACATACCATGGGAGCCGCCTGTACAATGCACAAGCGACAGTTATGACTTCTGACGCAGATTAAATGCCATCTTCTCTGACGCTGCCGAATAATTGATAATGACTTGTAGAAACAGTTCAGCTTGTGATTCATACATTTATAATTTAAAAAATCAATTTACAGTTCTTTTTCAACTCAGTTGAACATAGCAGTACAGAGCACTTGCTTAGAAATGCACATGGGTGTACTTTCTGTCACCTAACAGTGACGATCAACGTCAAAAGCTGAAATGAACTGAGGACAGTGACGGTAGAACGAACACATGAACACAGTGAACAATCACATATCAGCCAAAAGCTTACATAGCAATTAAAGATGCACCAATTAGTCATTTTCCAATTGAAAGTGAGCCAATTATATTGACAGCTGGCAAATTTCCATTGTTGTACGAAGTTACAGAATGCACCAGGCAATTCAGAAATAACAGAATTTACGCAGAGAATATCTGGTGCCAATTTACATTTGATATCAGTTAATTCTGCTGTTGTTGTCAAAGATTTTTACAATGGCCAGTAAAAGTGTTTGATTATGCTATTCAGAAAACTGCACTCATTGAGTGCTGCACTTTAGTGCACTACCAGTAAAACAGCACAAAATCAACTGACAACTGGCCAATTTTGAATATTCAAACTGAAATCCGATCAGCACCAAGTACTGACAACTCAAATGACTATCGGCAACAGAAATATTATTGACTACCAGCCCATACTGCGATCGGCTAATAATCACTAATCAGCGCATCTCTAAAAAGCATATCAGCAGCCGCACTTCACCAACTGTGACAATGTGTTGCGTGCAATGCAAAATGTCTCCGAGAGAAAGGCTGGCATCACGAAATAAACACAAGAACACGCGAAAGACGGACATGTCACGAATCACAGAAGCGCAATCCACACAGACACAATGCCACGCATTACGCTACCCTTTTTACCTTCAGTAAAGAATGCATGAGCCAGCTTATAGCGAGTACGATTTGGGTTTTGATAGTCACCGATCAACGCACGAATAGACTACAAGACATCAGCATATCACCAGTTACATTCATTTGCACAGTTCTTGTCAACTGCACTGCAAACATTGTGCTTGCAGTGACTGATTATTAAGTTCCCAACATTGCACTTCTGCATGAGAATTTTTCAGACAACTGCAAAACAAAAAAATTGATTTTTTCTACGATTATAAACGACTGTAACAGATCACTTGAAATAAATCGAATCAAAGTTGAATACAAGTACAACGATAACTGTATATTGCTATTGAAGACAGCAAACTGCAAATAATGCAGCAAATATGTCACAGTGTCAGACATGCTACCAATTCCAAAACAAGCCTAGAGCCATTCTTAAATTAAGGATGTACAGTAGACATGACAAAGGTTATGATACTGCTGACATAAAGTGCTAAAGTTATAAGATACTGTTTTTGGAAAGATTGATGGCGAGAACAAGAAATGACGTCCACACAAAGAGTGGACAGACGATGTTGTGGGGTGGTTCTAAGCAAATCTGCAAAAACTGAACCACTCAGCACAAGGTAAGGTACTGGCAGAAGACGATGAAACAGGCATCAGACAACAATGTGCCTATGACCTATAATGATGACTACGGCCCACAGTTGTACGCAGAAAATTAATTCTGCGGCTCACATTTTTGAGTTAATTGAGGTCCATCTCTTCACAAACTTCAGTTATTGAAGAATGGCATTGTGCTAAGTTATGCGAGCAATGCACAGAGAAAATTATCTATCAATTTTTTAGGGCCAAAATTGCGATTTGTCAAGTCGCATTGTGTTTAATTATGATTGTGCCATATTGCGACAACTATTAGTAAGGCCAAGAGTTTTAGGCAGTTCAGTCTGATTTTTTCCGCAAAACAGAACTTAGTCTGTTTAGTTACATCAAGCCAACGATCGCCGGTCATTTCTCAACTTCTGTGAAATTTCGCGAAAATATCAACATTCCGTGGAAGAGGGCAAATTCCGCAGTTTGGCTCAAAATTCTGCGACCCGTGAAAACTGTGGGCCCTAATGATAATAATGGTTATGGGACTATGACTGTGCTCCTAAGAAAAATTGGTGTTACACAACTGCATGCCTGAAACACTGTGAAGCACGTCAAATATGCAGAGTCTTATGTTGCATCGTTCACTCACCTTCTCTGTTGGAGTGATCAGATAAACAGCTTCCAGTGAAGGTAGCGGCTCTCTCTTCTTGTTTATGTCCTCAACAACTACAAAGATGAACAACGTATACAGATCAGCAGTCATACACTTGGCCGAGCTTAGTGGTAGGTTGCAACTAGATATTGGAGAATACATCCAACACTCAAAACAAATCAAACAAGCAACTAATAAAGACCAAAAAAAACAAATAATCTGCACAGTACATAATTTTATACATCTCATAATTCTCATACCAGGCTGACTGGTGACTACTGACGTCCATTATATCAGGGAATTTTAAGATAACATCAGGAAACCTTTATTACAACTATGCTGCAAACAAAGCAAGACAACAGTGGGTCAGACGTACGAGTGATGCCCTCGGACATAATTTCAGTCATCTTGCAGCAGGCGGAGATCATGCGCATGCTCAGCTGATCAACAATCAAAACCTTCCAATCACTGCTCTTCACCACGCGCACCACGTCCTCCACTATTTCTAGAACCAAGCACACCACAGTTCCATGTCAAGCCATAAGTTATCGGAACAAAAAGTAACGGCAATGATCGTAATCCCCAGCAGGGACCCGGCCTTAAACATATTTTACAGCATTTTTGCAAGCCGCAAACCACATCCGTGTTACAATTTTTTCCCCGAAATGCCACAAAATTCCCTGATAATTCTCAGAGTTTTCCAGTTCAGAGAACTCCCTGAATATCATAGCTTTTTACGCGTGAAAGCAGCTATTGCTTTCAGCGCATCATAGCCATCGCAATTCTGCCTGTCTGTCTGCCCATCTGTCTGTCTGTCACACAGGTGGATTAGTCAAAAATGGTGCAAGCTAATATGACCAAATCTTAACCGTCGGCAGCCTGGAAGCCTCTAGTTTCAGGAACCGTAAAGCTTTTCCATAAATTTGAGGGCGCTAAATGAGAGGGGGTGGGCAAAATTTGCGATTTTTAGCAAATAAGTCGCTGTATCTGCAGCAAGCATTTTTTTTTTGGAATGCCTTACTTACTTACTTACTTTATGTTCAAGTTCGTGATTCGATGTTTAGCTATTCTACGTTTTTGGCGATGATGCAATGATGACGCATGAATGCTTTTTCCTGTGGTCGCTATAATAACAACAGTGAGATCGGTACTTCAAAGTGTTTTTCTGCTACTTGCGGAAAAAATTGAATGGTGGTGTAATGATAGCATTCGACAAGTAGAGTTCACTAATGCAATATGAAGCTGGTCTAAATTAGTGTAACTGTACCTGTGAATTAGTAATGCGTACAGAGTAGCACTTGAACGGCATCTCGGACAAGCAGAGCCATCACAAGACTTGGACGAGAACGCGAAAAGGATTGCCATGGCTATGGAGAAAGCTGCAGAAGAGACGATTC
>Ga0209367_1008881_pt1 | contig 13707 bp, 8 predicted proteins | sample WorMetLIZISLAND2_FD_187412 | JGI IMG/M metagenome (GOLD analysis project Ga0209367, IMG submission 187412) | Marine gutless worms symbiont microbial communities from Max Planck institute for Marine Microbiology, Germany - Olavius geniculatus... ... | reverse complement strand
ACAGAACGCTGGGCGCCGATATTACTGTCAAAGTTATCATAAAATTCTGCACTTTCAGGAAAATGGATAAAATGTATATGTTAATTTTGGTGACCACGAACCTTTAAGACTGCCAGAATTCCTATTTTATTGCTCAATAGTTGAAAATATGAACATTTCTTGCAATCCTGAAATCCCGGGATTGGTTTGCCTAGCAATCCGCAGTTCCAGATTGGTGCAAGCAGCCAAGAAGATCCTGGGATTTAGGATCCCAAGATGCCCGGATTAAGGATCATAGCACTGTAAAAACGTTTTGAAAGATGTGTGTGTCTGCTTATCAGTAGGCCTATACTACAGTCCGCCTTGTTCTTTGTATTTTTCTATCATCTCTGTGTATATATATATTGTGTATGTTTGTCGGTCTGGCAGTCAGACTGTCTGTCTCTCTGTCGCTTACTGTATGTTTGATTGTTGCTGTCACCTGGTGAAATAAAAGTTGTATACAGTCAGTACCTTGTATGGAGTGATGTTAGAGTCGGCTGGGAAGGCAAGCAGACCCATGCAACGCTGAACATCAGTGTACTGGCTTTCTTCCAGTCCTACAAACTGCTTCCTCGCATATCTAGCACACACACACACATGCCCGATTTTTAAAATGTTGTTAACCTCTTGTAGTTAATCTGAAAATACAATTGGGGTAAGTTTTAGCATTTAATCAATTCAATTTACCCTCAGATTTACTAATTGTGGTAAATCAGCAATCACTGAAAACAGACATCTGATTGGTCGAGAACGTTGTCGAAGTGAGCAACCATTTTACTTGCCCTGTGTTTACCAAGTTTACCCCTTGTTTCAAAATCAGGTTAAAGTCATGGTAGTAAAGGGTTGTCTGAGAAACCCATCAAAAACCCCTAAACCAACAGGTTATACCGAATAAACCCATTTGAAATGCCCACCACATTTGGGTTCCGTTTTTAGAACTTTAAGCCTACGAGTTTGCAATTTTTATGGGTACTTAACTGATGTGGACAATATGTAGCAGTGCTTATTCTAATATGTTAAAACTCAAGAAAATCCCCAAAACCCACCAAGTAGAGCCTTTGTAAAAACCTGAACATTTTTTCAACACTGGAATAAAAAAATAAAGGCTATGCATAGCTGTTCACGTAAACACAGCTACGGAGCATCACCTGCCATACAGAATCACAAAGTGTTACATGTTACATGACACAAGTTAATGTGTCCCACCTTAACCCCAGCCAGACAGGCAGGTACTTAATTTATCTATCCTGGGGTGAAGGAAGGCTGAACTGACGTTGATAGATGGTTACATACCAAGATGGTTTATGCAGACAGTCACCCATCCAAGAAATAACTACTTGATAGTAACCCACTGAGAGTTAAACCAACAACCTAATGATCACAAGTCCAACATCATGGCAAGTTATTGAGACAAGATGGTTCACCTACGTAGAGCAACTTCATTCAATGAGACTAGTACTGTAATTAGCTGCACCTTCAAAGTATAAGTAGCAGATAATTACATCAAAAGCATCAGATTTTGTCACTGTGCATACTGCATATCTTTGCTAAAGACTGACTAATTTTCAACACTCCTTCACCGGCACATTCTGTGGACAATTTGCAATAAAGAGGTTATCAAATCTATCACCACAACTTAACTGCATCGCTACAAAATCTTGTAAAATGCAAGTAACCAGTATGTCGTCTCCGGCTTAAAAATTACGATTTTTGCGGAACACCCGACACAGCATAGATAAATTACACACTTGACGGCGTCAAGTCGTCGATCGGCACGAATCAGCTCTATGAATTCCTGCTGACGTAAACTGAACTCCAATGTACTCTGCATAGCACAAGCACACAACAACTAGACTGTAAAGCGTTGTGCAAGGCCAAACTGTACACTGCAGCTGCCATGGCATGCTGTGATATTTTATAGCAATGACGTCAGCATCAGCCAATAGCTCTCGGCTTAGCTGGCCCTGTCTAGCACAAGCTAGTAGCATTATATTTCTATCTCGCAATGGTAAAGTATACAAAAATCCAGGCCTGTCACCTTGAGCTTTAAGTCTGAAATTTCATATGGTTCTGATGGTTGTCGAGCTACGTGTCATGCAAAATTTCATCAAGTTAAATGCAGTGGTTTATGGGTTTCTTGTTAACAAAGAAACAGACAACAGAACAACTTTACCGCTGGCAGTAATTAACCCACAATGCTGATACCGGCTAATTGACATCAAACCACTACCTGGAGTCACATAAGTATTAAGTAAGTGTTAAATGAACTTTTACCACACTGGTACTCACACTACCCATGTCTACCAAATACTGAGATAACAACTACAACCTTCATTTTCTTGAGCCGGCTTTTGTTTTCATTGCACCATGCGAGACACTTTGACGTGTCCTTCTGTTCAAGGGCCTCCTCCACTTCACGTGACGCCAGAAACAGATCGATATTAGTCAGGTCCTATCACACATATGCACACAAATTAGGTACATCACAGGCTAAACAAGCCCTGTGTTAACAGCAACTTCTATTTCTTATGGGGAAGCCAAAAATTCGACCCCCACAGAATCAAAACCCTTGATCAGATTAAGATAAAATTTGGCGCAATTGATTACGTCGGCGAGGAGACCCGTCAGGCAAAATTTTATGCAAATCCCTCCATGGGGGCTTCTCGGCAAATGGATGAAATATACGCAAAAATTTTTTATTTATATATGCCTTTTTTTCTTTAACGCATCCACAGGTCAGCTCTTAAGGGATTTTTACGCTTAATACAACAAACAACGCGGTTCTGCAGAAGGAAGTGCCTTTTTTGGGTTAAAAAATTAAAATTTATTATTTAACGTATTTATTCGCAAAAATCAAAAAAATTACAATGGCACCTACGAAGAAAATTATGCAATTCTTTAAATGGTCATAACTTTGGCTGTGTATAAGATAGTCGTAATTTTTGGTTCTAGGGTTTTGGGGGATGGCCAATCTAATGGTGTCATTCAATTTTACCCCGGACCCTCCCTGGTTGCCATGGCAACGAAATTTGGGACAAAATGGGCTATAACTCAGTTTGTGTAAGAGATATCTGTGAGATTTTTGCATCTATAGGGGCGTTTTCAGGGATGGGCCATTGAATGCTGCCAATCGCATTTTCCCCCGACCGCCCCCCATTGCCATGGCAACGAAATTTGGGACAAAATTGACCATAACTCGACTTATGTAAGAAATATCTGCGAGATTTTTGCATCTATAGGGGTTTTTCGGAGATGAGCCACTGAATGCTGCCAATCGAATTTTACCCCGACTAACTCTCGTTGCAATGGGAACAAAATTTGGGACAAAACGGGCCATAACTCAAAATATGCAAATAAATAATTTTAGTAAGTCTACCATGGTTAACTCTCGTTGCCATGGCAACAAAATTTGTAAAATTTTTGCCACAATTGGCTAGAACTCAGTTAACTAAAGTCTACGAGATGGACTCAGACTTTAGTTTGACTTGACTTTAGGATATAGACGTTCATGGTCGGCCATTTTACGCAACGTTCCAATAACTGCAATAATACGATTAGTCAAATTAGCATTACTGAAGTGTTTTCCGGGCCTATATTAAGCAGGTGATGCGTGTAATATTAGTTCATTTATTTGTATGGCCATTTTGTAAATATAAAAGGAATTTCCTTCAACATTGCCAGCAATGCAGGCCAGCAGTGACGTCATGCTGACACATGTCGTCTGCTTTGTTCAGTCACGCCATTAGGTAGTAAGTAACATTTATAAGTGGCTTGGCTACTGTAAAAAATATCTGAGGCACAATATCTTTCTAACTGATCACCAGTAGAAAAACAGTATTTTAGTAATAAAACCGCAAATATAAATGCACAAAAGATCAGTTTATACACTTGTTAATGGCAATATTAAAGGACTTGCACATCGAAAAGAGCAAAAATCACAAAAGGTGATATTATTCAGCAGCACATTGACACACAGTCAGTGTGATGCGGGCAATATCACCTTTTGTGATTTTTGCTGTTTTCGATGCGCGAGTTCTTTAATATTGCCGTTAACAAGTGTATAAACTGATGTTTTGTGCACTTATTGTAGTAGTAATAGTAGCAATAATAGTAGTAGCAGTAGTAGTAGTTAGACTAAAACCTTTACTAAGACACAGCTGTACCACTGAAAATGGGACTAATACCAAGAAATATGTCAGAAATTCCAAAACAATCTAGAAGGCTACATACCTAAGACTGGTAAGACTGCATACCTCTGTCAAGTGACTTTGTACAAAATAGTAATTTAAATGTGGTTTTGTGAATTTGTTAGTTGAAATAATTAACTAAACTATATTTAATAGTAGAGCCATTATAATAGCTATGGCCAGCATTGGACAGACAATACACAATTTGCTGGTGACGTAATGACGTCAATGTTATTATGACATAATGCCACTGCACAAAGACACAAACAGAAATGACAAATCGAGTAAATACATTATCTTCTCCATTCAATGCGTTCACTTGGCAGAGATAACAATATAAAATCTTCTCAATAATATACATCAGCAACGCAACAAAGAGAAAATTGACTATATTTTATCCTATTTTAATTAAAACATCATCAATTATCATCTTGGAGTGTACAGAGCTGGTACAAATGTATGACCCCTCGGCCGAAGCCAGTTATTCTCAAGCAGGCTTCACGGCAAAGTCAATGTGTAATAGTTCAATGTCTGGTTCACAATAATAGCAGATTCTGAGTCACGGACTTAACGACCACAGAATCAATCGTGCTTCTGAACCAATTCTGACCATGCAAAGTTTGAAAACTCACAGAGTGGCCACAGTCTTCGAGACCTTTTCCACGACATTCCGAGAACTTTCAAGTACCTTTTACAGACTCATTCCCATGATATTTTACCATGTCGTGTTCGATGTTTTGAGCATCAAATGATACAAATTTTCACATCACAGTCACAATGATGAAATTCAAGGACTTTCAAGAACCTCGGACATCAAATTTCAAAACTGTCAAGATCCAGTTTTGTTTCCAGAGCCAGGAAAAAGGGAAAAAGAGAAAATTTCTTTCAAGAACATGTGGCCACCCTGAGCTCATCTTTTCCATACTGCAAAAACACTTACCACTGATACCAGTAACAATTAATCTGATGCCTTACCGAACTACAAATTTTACTAAATAATAATAATAATAGCTAAGTTTTTTCGATGCTGACAAGGATCCGGACCTCTAGTCATTAAGGCATTTGCTTTTAATTAGATATTCTTAACCCTTGGATCTCTAATACTAGGAGTAATAGTAAAAAAAATTTAAAAAAAACAATAATAGCGACTTTTTGTTCTGCACATAATACTGCTAGTGGTATAATCCAGCTTTCTGGCTGCAAAACAAATATACTTTGCCTTTTTACAGACTGACAAAAAAATACAAATGCTAAATGCTAATAAACTGTCCTGTGTTCACTGCCAGTCTATTATGATATGCCAACATTGTCTGCTGATTTAATTTAATATGTACAGTAAGTAAGCAAAATGCCAAAAACAAAATGCAAAAAAATATACAGTTTACAACTAAATTAAGGTTATTTTTAATGGCCTATATTGTGCTGACAGCTGATGTGCCATTAGGAAACTACTCACTCACTCACAATTTTTAATTATACAAAAAAACTGCACAATGATTAAACTTGAGAATCAAAGGATGGGTTAGTGCAATGAATACCAGTGTAAACTGGGGCAGACAAAAGCAGGCATGCCACACTATGCACTAGCATTCCCTGCATCCATGGTCTCACAGTACTCACAGTGATGTCTGGCTAAGGGCTAAGAAAATGGACATCAGCACCAGCTTCTGGTGTTATGGTCCATGAAGAAATTTACGATTACTATCTCAACAAAAGTTACCTCAATGCCTGAATGTCGAGCCAGCTTGATGGCGGTGTTGTAGTAACCAGAGCGTAGGAAATGATCAACAAGCATACGATCCAGACGCTTTTTACGCCACTGGGCTGCCATCATTGTCACCTGTGTGGTAGTAACACAACAACTACTACAACAACAACTACTAAGTAGTTGCAGCTATAGTAGCCAGAGTGCAAAAAAAGGATCTACACCATGTCCCAAAATTAAACAAGCCTAATTCAGTTTGTAATTCATGGATTTCATTGAAATATCATACACTACTTCCGGTCACACCCATTATCAGTGCTGTCAAAAGTATCCAACTTGAGTACTTGGTAAAAAGTACAAGTAACTGGCCAAAAAGTTACTCCGTTACAAAGTAAAAGTAACTCCCAAAAATGTTACTCAAGTAAAAAGTATAGTGGTCTAAAAAAGTAAAAGTAAAAGTAAAAAGTAACTTTTCCAGCAAAGACAACAGTTTAATGCTGTTCAATATTTATATTCGTCTTCTTACGAACGTTATCTCAAAAACACACCATGCTGATTAATGCACAAAAATAAATGTTCTTCAAATAAACTAGGTTTATTGAAGTTCAAACGTTCATAAGTTTCTTGGTAATGGAAATTAACAAGGAGACTGAAGGTGCACTATTAAAAGTCAACGGACAAAAACAGATGTTTCTAACTAAAGCAACAGACTCAGTTAACTATCTCACTCTAACTAACTGACCCAGCGACTGCGAATTGACAAGGGACTACTAGCATACACTGCCTAGTAGCCGGCCCAGGAACGATCGCTGGGGATAACATCAGTTGCCACTGTAGCCGGTGTCGGCTTGACCAACTACCACCCCGCCGTGCAGGCATGCATTGTCCACTGCATTTACCACTACCAGCACGGCCAGTGCTGGCGTGACCAGACGCTGCATCTTGCGCTGCAGGGGCCCCGCACCACAATTCATGCATCATTGCAGTCTATTCATCAGCTCACAGACGGTATCAGCCACTGACAAATGGACACCCCTTGGTTTCAGATTGCGATTTCCTGGTATAATGACCCAGTAGCGTTTACGACCAAGTCATAAATTTTTACGCGCGAAAGCAGCTGTGCTTTCAGCGCGTCTTGGCCATCGCAATTCTGTCCGTCTGTCTGTCTGTCTGTCCGTCCGTCTGTCCGTCCGTCTGTCACACGGGTGGATCAGGCAAAAACGGTGCAAGGTAGAATCACCAAATCTTCACCATCGGCTGCCTAAAAGACTCTAGTTTCAGGAACCGTAAAGCTTTTTCATAAATTCGAAGGGGGTCACCCCGAACGAGGGCTCTAAATGAGAGGGGGGTGGGTAAAATTTGCAATTTTCAGCCAAAAACTCGCTGTATCTCAGTAACGGTGCGAGATAAGGCCTAGGTTACTATTAATCACTAATAGGAAATCATGCACTGGCTTTCGATTGGCGCTGAATTCAATGACCTTGGATGACCTTGAACGCCAAAATATGGGGTTTTACAAATTATTTTCACGATATGAGGCTGCGCAAGTCTATATCATTCACAAGTAGGCGCCACCGTCGCCAACGCCGCACGCGCCTATGGCCGATGTGTATTATGGTCCCGACGGGCCGAGTCCAAGTGATATGCGATTTTCGAAACTATAACTACCGAACTGGAAATGCTATAGGCTTTCTCGCGTCTCGTGAGCTTTGCTCAAATTTCTTGTTTTTACTTGTAACGCAAGTATTTGGGAATGTAACGAAGTAAAAGTACAAGTAACTGCTCAAAAAGTTACTCCGTTACAAGTAAAAGTACTTGATATTATTCTTACTTCATTACAAGAAAAAAGTAATACTTTTTACTTTTTACTTGTAACAAAAGTATTTTTACTTCGTTACCGAACAGCACTGCCCATTATGATGTACGCACCTTACTGTGTGTGCTCAGTGTAACATCATTATAATATCAGAGTTTGTTTATGTCAAGAAAAGTTAACTGCAAATGGATCAAGCAGCAACGTATCTGCCTTAGACTAAGAGCTTGCATCGAGGCCAAAGATGGCCATTTTAAGCTCAAACTTTAAAGACAAGTTCAGAATTATTGTCTCAATGACTGCTTCAAATTTTGTAAAAATCTGTCAGGTATTAATGGTTTTAGTGTAAGTTATCTGCAGGGGGCTGCTAATTTTGGAAGACGATATACAAGCATATGTCCAAATGCTTCTTAAGCCAAATCATTGTCACCCGTGCATTTGTAATACAACTACAACAATAGCTACTACTACTACTACTGCTACTAAATATTACTAAAACATGAACTACTATTAGATGATGTAACCAAGACATAAAAAGTGATCAAAAAGCATATGACCCTGACACTTCTTATGCTGCCACCATTTTTACTTGTAGTATATTATTGTAATAAAAGAAAATCAGAAAGTGTTTGCCATACGAAAATTAAAATGAAAACAAAATTACAGAATTTCATTAATCAGAATTAAATTAGCCATTAAAATAAAAACAGAACAAAAGAATTCAAAAAATTATACAGCAAAAAAATAGTAACTAAGCAAAAAATTTACCTGTGTGTCATTCTCTTTGAGATGGTCAACTCTTCTCTTGCATACTTTGGCAGCATCAATTTCCTCTTGAATGCTTTCCTCAGCCTAAACATGGCAGTACATCTCAAAACAATGTTTTCCCCTGATGTTTGAATATATATTTCTTTACACCATCTTTAAATTCTGGAATAGTTTGCCATTCATTGAATATGCACACAGAACAGCGAAAATTATGTCCACTGTCCGTGTCTTTCCGATGGACGTTGAATGAACAAGATTTTCACATACATTTACTACATCAATTAACTATGTATGTTTCAATATGTTTCAACTGGCAGAACGACGTATCTAAATAGAATCTTGCAGTAATGAATCCAACAGTAGACATCGATAATGCTAGTAAAGGCTGAAAGCATGTACATGATTCAAAAATGCAGCAAGCATTTGGTTTATTTTCTGCCATGAGTTTCTAGCAACCATGCCTGATTCAAACCTACCTGCAAAATTTAATCATTCAAAATTCCATGGCTAAAGACTTTCCATGACTTTTCATAATCTGTATGCACCCTGAAGTAACAATAGTTGTACTAGTAGCAGCGGTACTAGCAGCAGCAGCAGCAGAAAAACCTTTCGTTTCAGAATGGTGAGTTTTTCAGCGACACTGTCGAGGGCAAGCGTAAGGTCTGCAATCGTTGCTGGTTTCTGAAGACATTTCTCCAGTTCATTCGCGGCACACTGCACCCTCGCCACTTCACGATCCACGTTCTTGTGTGCTGCACGGAATTTCTTGTTCAGAAGCTCGTACGGAACCTGAAGCACAACGCACATTAACTGATAACAGTCTATGTTCTTGTGAGCTGCCCAGAACTTTTCATTCAAAAACTCATGTGAAACCTAGCACATACAATACGGTGCAAATTAACTAAGATCCAAACTGAATGGGTGGAAGGTCACAGCGATCTACAAAGTGGGTCGATTGAATCTGCTGAGCTGAGCTGATCCGCTGATCTATTTTCTTAACCTCTGATTGGTCGGTGACGGTCACATAATCCAAATTTAGATCAGCAGATTAACAACACGGGCAGCATGAAATCCAAGAAGCATCTTGTATTTACTGCTAATTGCTGCAGATACAGACAGCCTATGTGCAGATCGCATAACCGAACCCTCTGTTGTCGCAGCTGAAAATGTGAGTAGATACGTAAAAGACAGAGACCTAAAGGCGCTGCAGGAGGAAGAAGACTTGAATGACAATCTCATAAATGGTGCACAATTGCTTAAGCGAGCCCAAGCAGTGGACAGTGGCCTGAGAGACATGCTTGAAGTTGCTGGAATGTGTGCACAACTCGGAACATAATGTGCCAATGTGGTGCTATTATATAAGTACAATTCATGGAGCAGTACAATGTGTTCATTTATTTTAGTGATTTTAGACATGCCTGTCACTATCAGCAATGCAATGGATCATCTGCAACAGTTACTGCAGATCATCTAAATGAATAATCAGTATAATATCCTGTTGTAGGCCTATATGACAACTGTAGTTAGAGCAGTCACTTCCGAATCAGCTCAGCAGGTTCTCGGATCTGTGAAATTGGCCTACAAATAGGCCCTGTAGCCTGTAGCTCAGGCCTATGCCATGGATGATGGAACTATAACTGCAGACAAGCTTGACAGGTAGGCCTATATCACCTAATATTGCACACCTGCTTCATAGCTAGCTAGATCAGCCACTTCCAGATCAGCTCAGCGGATCAGCTCAGCAGATTCTGATCTGAACAGATCAGCGATTTCTGGATCAGCAGTTTACCAACAGAAATTAGATCAGCTCAGCGATCAGCTCAGCTCAGCTCAGCTCAGCAGATTCAATCGACCCCTACAAAGTGTAGATAAACCAAACGACATCTCTCGTCACAAACCTTCAATGTTGGGTGTTCCAAACACTTTACGTCTGCAGCCATTTACACCGTTATTGCTCTATCTACGTTAAAAACACCAAACTCTTGCAATCTAACAGAAATTGGAATTACAATGATAAAATACGACATACAAACAACGTAAACAAGGAACACTATTATGATTTAGAGATGGTACAACTAGTAAATTACATAAAAATGTATCGTATCGAATCGAATCCTGCCGAAGTGGAAAATGGACACTGGCGCTTCTGTATTCTCTTTTGTAAGTACTTAATACCAACAAGATTTTTTTGTATGTTTGTCTAGATTTGTTTTCTAAATTTTAGGATTTTGTGTTTTGAGAAATGGCCAGAAAATTTGTCCGAAAAACCGTAGTTTTTCAAAAAAATGTTTAAACCGAAAAACCTTAAAAGTCCAATTTCAATTTTTTTAAGTTTTTTTCTGATTGTTTATTCTGATTGTTCTGACATACATACATATCATATTTTATTTTATATTTGACTGGTGATTTTTGATATAATTTATAGAAAAGAATTTTATTATATGGCAAACAGCCTAAGCCTAAATGTGTTTTTTCTGAGTCGTAATTTTGTGTGCGATGATCATTTATATTCCCTGGCGATGATCATTAAACGCTGAACCAAAAACACCCTTTAAAATATTTTTAAAAACCTTAATAACATAAAAATCTTAAAAAAACTTAAAACCTAAAAATTTTCTTTTAAAACCTAGTTTTTTCCAGCGCCGGAAATAGCATAATACCTTAATTTAATTTTATGCCTTCACGATCGTAATTGCATGGATGCACTACATCGATCGCTAGTCGCTAAGACTGGGTAGGTCTGCTGCAGGGTGGCACTCTGCCAGACAGCAGGAGCAGGGGCGGAGTCTCAGAGAATTTTCGTCCAATGCAAAAATTGGGGACTGACTCCCAGTGGCGGTACAACGTTACATCAGAGCGCGCTGCGAAGGTCAAACACCTGGCTGGTAGAGCAACAGCCCTGGCTTAGCTCTGCCCATTGCTTTGCTTTGGCAATAGCTGGCTTTGAAACGCGTTTTTACGCTCAACATGTCCAAAAATTGCTGGCGGCTGGGGCTTCGCTTCCGACTCCACTGGGGGAGCTTGACCACTTTATTTCGACACAAGAGTCAGAATAATAAAAACTAGGCTAAATGATGATGATGACGAAGATGAACAAAAAGTACAGATATTACAGAATAAAATGCTATGCTAAAAATCAACGTGACCATCTAACAATCATCAGAAATCTTATGTATAATCTCATATTTACTGTGACCATAACAAACCCAAAATAAAATCCAGTCAGAACACTATATACTTCAGAGCTTATAGCGCTTCCCAAATCCCCTAACTGGATTTAAAGGGAAGGAAAGAAAAGAAAAAAAGATAGAGAGGAAATTGCTAAAGGGGAGGGAAAAGAAGGTGATGAAAGAAAGAAAAAGAGAGAGAAAGAAAAGGAGAAAAAAGGAAAGGAAATGAGAGGGGAAAGGGATCATTTTGCCTCACCAGGTGCAATGTAAGGCTGTCACGTCATTAAGGTCAGGCGAGACCTTCGCGGCGTCCGGGACGCCCGGCGACTTGACCTGGCTTGAAAATTCTTGACCTCGAAATGACCGGACTCCTTTACTGCGCTGGTGCCGCCACTGCTAAGTTGTTAACACCCGCAATTTGATAAAATTTTGGGGCAAAAATTAAAATTTTAAGCACCTATAGATCTCTTAAATTGTCGGGAATTTGCAGCTAGACCCAGCTGTCTGAAAATTGCAACTTTCTCTCCCGCCCAATCATACTTCTCGCGCAGGAAAGCAGCTACTGCTTTAGACTAGCGCGTCTTAGCCATCGCAATTCTGTCTGTCTGTTTGTCCGTCCGTTCGTCACACGGGTGGATCAGTCAAAAACGGTGCAAGCTAGGACCACCAAATCTTTACTTTCAGAGAGAAAGAAAGGCGCCGAGATGCGAGGTGCTGCATACGTGGCCTGGATTAGTCTGGAGCATAACATTATCAATACTGCTGTCAACGAATGGAGAAAGCGTCTGCTTGCCTGTGTTCGCACATTGGGCCAACACTTCAAGCAATTTTACTGCAGGCAGTTGAAAAATGGACAACTGAATGAAGTGTCAGCCATAGTGTCAGAAATGTGAACAAAATGTGTTTTTATGTGGTTTTGTTGATTAAGCACTCATATCACATTGGATAAAAAAGTTATATTTCGCTGGTTGTGATTTCTCCATGTAGTGCAGAAACAAACGTTGGGTGAGGTGGGTAGCTAAATAATCATTTGATGGCAATTTGTGTCAGGAATATTCGTACCACAAATTATCAAAATCTTTTAATTGGTTTTCAAGTTACCGTTGAAAATGTTGGGGATGTTTTTTGTGATACAGTGTAATGTAATGCGTACGTGCAACTAACACTTGCAGACGAGTTACTTACTGTATGTATGTAAGTATGTATTTAATCTATCCAGCACGTAATCTAGTTAACATCTAAACATTTTGAACAGGTAATGGGAGTAACGGTACTGCGGAACCTTCTTTACTCTGTCCACCACAATTCACCGGACGTTTACATCCACAGCACGAAGCATCCGTTCGATCGTCATGGACATCCGAACCCGAAGCAGATCGACAATCTGCGATGGCCCCGCGGCATTGCAGCCAGTCAACGGCACGGCTTCATCTTCATCACCGACTGGTATCGCAACTTCAGAGGACGACTCTGGCGAGCTACCGAAAACATCACTCAGGTTGGTTAGTTACAGCGGCGTCATTTGTTGAAAATAGAAGAATGACAAAAAGTTGCAATTTTCTTACCGACATCTGCAAATGTTTTGAAAAGGAGATTATGGGTGTTTGTATTTTTTAAAAATTTTGCCCCTAATGTTTTTTTGGCAAAATGGGAATTTTTAGAATTAATTTTTTGATTTAAAAATGTTTTCAACAAGCTAACCTTTATGGGGGAGGCAAATGGCCCCAAATTTTCTCATGCGCCCCTGCTGCTACAACGGCACTGCGGGTTTACATTTTTACTGTTATTGGTTTTCTTTAGCAAAGCGGGTCTCCTGTTTCAACTTGGATGGGCGACTGTTTGCTGAGAGGTAAACCATCTTGATTACAGGCTGAACGGTAGTTCAAGCCATGTGTTAACGGCGACTTCTTTTTCCTATAAATGTACAAAACATCAGTTTATACACTTGTTAACGGCAACATTTAAGGACTTGCACATCGAAAACAGCAAAAATTACAAAAGGTGATATTGCCCGCATCACACTGACTGTGTGTCAATGTGCTG
>Ga0209367_1008880_pt1 | contig 13707 bp, 5 predicted proteins | sample WorMetLIZISLAND2_FD_187412 | JGI IMG/M metagenome (GOLD analysis project Ga0209367, IMG submission 187412) | Marine gutless worms symbiont microbial communities from Max Planck institute for Marine Microbiology, Germany - Olavius geniculatus... ... | reverse complement strand
ACCAAGTTATAAGCGTTAATGTTGACCTACCCTAAGTCGCATTTTTCGGAAGACCATATTTCGGCCCCTAGGGGGTGCTGCGCCCCCAAATTTTTACACGCGCTAGAGAATGACGACGTCTTACTAGCGCACCCCCCACCGGGAACGGGGGCCCCCCTTACAACTTTTTTTCAAAGGGGGGGTCAAAAATTTGCTTAAAATGTAATAAATTAGCGCTTATAACTTCGGAGTTACGGGGTATAGCCCGAAGAAACTTTGGCACTTGACGTGTCTCTATATTGGGGTGTTAACGCAAGCACAAATTTTGGGAGCACCGCCCCCCTTAAAATTTGGGAGGGCAAAAAACGTTCAAAAATCGGTGCGATTTACGACATCTTTCGAGTTTGAGCGCAAATATCTCTGGAACCGATGAAGGTAACGACATAATCTAAACGGCGTTGACGAGAGCGATCCTTTCTGCATTGAAAAAAAAATTTGTGAAATTCCGTTCACTACGAACCAAGTTATAAGCGCTAATGTTGACCTACGCTAAGTCGACGAAGCGCGTTCGGCGTATGCCAATGCATTTAAGTTCGGGCCACGTGACTTTGATGCCGGGGAAATTCTCCCCCCTTTTTACTCCCTCCCCCTCTAATTTCCCCCAATCGGACTTAGGGCGCCGGCCGGACTCACGTTGGGCTTTGCTTCAAATTTCTAGTGTTGTTTATGTTTTACCACAAAAAGCAAAAACAACATTTTCTCAACGCGAGATCTCTGCGATGCGAGGACCGACCGGCGTGAAATTTTGGACGGTTGTCAGTACTATGCCCTATTTCATAATGCCTGTCCAAAATTTTGGGAGGCACACCCCAAAAAAATTTCAGGGGCCAAAAACATGCAAAATTTAGCCCGATTTCGGACGACTTTGAAGTTCGGCGGCGAATATTTCCGAAACGGATGAAGATATTCAAAATCGGATAGTCATTCCGTCTATGGCGGTTCGTCCTGCGTTAGGCGAAACAAGTACGGTGAAGTTCGGTCCAGTGACCTTGGAGATTTAGATGTGAAATCCTACCCCCCTAAAGCGCAATTTTCGGAAGACCGTATTTCGGCCCCCTAGGGGGTGCTGCGCCCCCAAATTTTTACACGCGCTAGAGAATGACCAAGTCTTACTAGCGCACTCCCCACCTGGGACGGGGGCCCCCTTACAGCTTTTTTCAAAGGGGGGTCAAAAATCGGCTTAAAATGGAATAAATGAGTCACTATAACTTCGGAGTTAGGGGGTGTAGCCCGACGAAACTTTGGCACTTGATGTGCCTCTAGGTGGGGGTGTTAACGCAAGTACAACTTTTGGGGTACCGCCCCCCCCTTAAAATTTGGGAGGGCAAAAAACGTCCAAAATTTAGTACGTTTTACGACAACTTTCGAGTTTGACTGCAAATACCTCTAAACTGGATAGAGATATCGACTAGCGGTAAACGGCGTTATCAAATACGGTTAATTCCGCGTTGAACAAAAAAAAATTTGTGAAATTCCGTTCACTACGAACCAAGTTATAGGCGCTAATGTTGACCTACCTTAAGTCTCATTTTTCGGAAAACCATATTTCGGCCCCTAACGGGTGCTTCGCCCCCAAATTTTTACACGCGCTAGAGAATCACCAAGTCTTACTAGCGCACCCCCACCGGGGACGGCGGCCCCCCTTACAACTTTTTTTCAAATGGGGGTCGAAAATTGGCTCAAAATGTAATAAATTAGCGCTTATAACTTCGGAGTTAGGGGGGTGTAGCCCGACGAAACTTTAGCATTTGACGCGGCTCTGGGTTGGGGTGTTAACGCAAGTACTTCGGAGTTAGGGGGTGTAGCCCGAAGAGACTTTGGCACTTGACGTGTCTCTATATTGGGGTGTTAACGCAAGTACAAATTTTGGGGGCACCACCCCCCCCCTTAAAATTTGGGAGGGCAAAAACGTTCAAAAATCAGTGCGATTTACGACAACTTTCGAGTTTGAGCGCAAATGTCTCTGGAACCGTTGAAGATAGTGACATAATCTAAACGGCGTTGACGAGAGCGATCCTTTCGGCGTTGAACAAAAAAAATTTTGTGAAATTCCGTCCACTACGAACAAAGTTATAAGCGCTAATGTTGACCTACCCTAAGTCGACAAAGCGCGTTCGGGGTATACCAATGCATTTGAGTTCGGGCCACGTGACTTTGATACCGGGGAAATTCTCCCCCCCCCTTTTTACCCCTCTCAATTTCTCCCAATCGGACTTGCCCCAAATTTCTAGTTTTATCTAAAATGGTACGGCTGTTTAGCCTACGGTTGTCTGTATCTGAACATTCTGCGACTGTTCGCGTTACAGTTGCAATCAAGGACTCAGAAGACTTGAGTTAACCAGACAGGCAGTGTGTATGAGTGTAATGCATATTGCTGTTTCGGGATAATAACTAACTGATCAATCAGTCGTCGATGTGTTGTTGACTAGAAGAGTTTCAAGAACTTATTGAAGAAATTGTTCAAGACGACAGCATCTACAGTCTACAGCATCATCGCGTGCTCAAGGTATGGACTACTTAACCATGCCACGATGCCAGCAACTTCTGATTCCCTAGATTACCATAATCATTATCACCGATTATTCTTTGTGTCTATCGTCATAGCCACCATTATTATGCATTGATTTAAAAATCGCGTGCTACTTCACGATGTTTCTGCAGTCGGCTTCTGCTATGTCGCCATCATCTCGTATGTGATGCAGTAGCGTAGCATAGGTTTTTGGGGCCCAATTTGTGCACAGCTTCATTGGTGGGCCCCCAACTGAAACAAAAAAATTCGGCATATGCCAAAGTGAACATAAGCCGCACTTGCAAAGTACACAAATACGTCACAGCTATCCACACACATTTACACAATGGTCTGTCATTGTCATCATGTCAGATGTTGCAAAATAATAAGCAATAAGCATATACGTCATTATAGCCTAACTGTGAATTTAAGGGAAATGGGAGCTCCGCTTCCTTCCCCTTTTCTTTCTCTCCCTTTTAGCCGACCGTACTTAAGTAACGGTTGAGCTTATGGTACGACGTCATGTCTGTCCGTCCGTCGTCGTCTGTAACGGATGTATTGTGGCTAGACGGTAGGTCATAAGGGAAAAAATATACGAATAATTAGCTCTGTGTCTTAAACCTACGCACGCAAATTTTCAGCGATCTACTGCAAGGAGACATTTTAAAATTTGGGGTTGAATGGAGGGGACTAGAAAAATGTTCGTTTTTCAACGGAAAACTGGCCATATCTTGGAAAGGCCAAGCATTAATTACTAACAGGAAGTAGCATACGCCCTTTCGGATGAAATGAAAATCATGGACCTTGGATGACCTTGAAAGTCACTGACAACCAGTACGGTCGGCTATTCTAGCGACAGCTGGGCTTTTTGTTCCCCCATTTTCTTTCCCCTCCTTGTAAACGTAGGACCCCTCCCCCCAAAAAATCTAGCTGTGACTGGGGGAGCGCTGTGAGCCCCCCCCCCACTGTGACAGCTACATGGCAAATGTTGCATTGTAGTATTAAAAGTTGTTTTTTTTTCTTTTAAATAGACGTTGCACATTGTATGTTTAGTGCCAACAGTGTGGCTCCTGTTAGTGAACAGGTTGGAACGCTGTTTTGTCGAAAACGAGGGGCCACTTGAAATGACGACAGCCCGCGACATTTTTACCTTAGACGATCTTAAGCCTTAAATCGTAGATTGAAAGGCTTAAACATCAGGCTAATGTTTTGCAGGACAGTCGCCTGTTGTCGGCGCTGCTGGAAGTGATCGAACAGCCGGAGAGGTACTTCAAGTACGCCGACAACACCGAAGCCATGTTTCCACCGTCCTTCATCCGTCTGCTGCGCGCCAAGGTCATTCAGTTCTTCCAGCAGAACAGCTGACAGACGACTAATATACGTCACTGGAACGACGCCATGACATAGGGATTACGAAAGGAGGGTCGACTAGTAGTTTCTGGCTTCAAATGCAATATAGGCTACTGGGTTCTATTCCTGAAGTGACGGGCTGTCATGTAGTCTGTACTTGTAAATATTTGTCATGTTCTGGATTATTCTGTATTTGACGTACGTTGTTTCGGTGAATATTAATTAATTTAAAGCATTGCCGATAAACCGTCAACCGGGCACTTGTATAACTAGAAGGCGCTGGTAAGAGTGCATAATCTCCGCCAAGTAAAGTAAATGTAGAAGTTTTCACAAGAGGGTGCCACCGTTCCTGTCGGTTAACTGCCTTCAGTTAACATGTGGAGAAGATGATGAGTCATCATGTACACAGAAACACAGAACGACGGACACACACACACGCATACACGGAGTGACGGAACGACGGACAGAACGACCAATCTCTTAAATTCTTAATCTCCTTCAATGTTCACTACGTTCACCTTGGCCGAGATAATAATAACAGCCAGTTAGACGTCGTGCGACAAACGTGCCAAACTTTCTATGTTCTGCTTACGGCGGGCGTGCTTAAACCGGTAAACTGCCGGTTCTCTGTGTTAAATCGTCAATGTTTTCAATTGCAAAAGAAACTGTTTTGCCGTCACCGTACGTGGCGTGATCACTTAACTTCCGATTCAATACTGTCACCAGAAGCGCCGTGGCAGGAGGAGGGGTTTCTCCCCCATTTTCTTCTGATTCACACTTAATTTGTGACAATGACGCTATATCAAATTGTTTTGATTCTGGTCGGAAAATTTTCGTCTAAAAATATACAGATATTTGGGGTTAAAAATCACCGATTTTGAAAGATTTGAAGAGCATAACTGAAATGTCGAGCACCCATAACTGTTCTGTCGGTAAACTGCAACTTTTTTAACGGACAACTGGTCTCGTCCAAAAATTCAAAAATTTTGGGCTGAAATCACAAATTTTGGGGTATTTTAATAGTGAAATTGAAATTTCGAGCGCCTCAGTCGAAAAACTGCAACATTTTAACCCAGGACGACGCCGCAGATTGGGGTCACATTGGGGTTCAGTTTCCCACCTTGGCCCCACTGCTCACACTGCCTGCAGCATTTTGGTTGAGATCAATGTCTGTAAATATGAAGCCAGTCCATTGTAGATGCCAGACAATGGCTTAGCTCACTGTGAATGCTTCGTCGAACTGTTCCTTGGATATCTGAAATGACAACAAGTTACGACATCTCAGCATATTTCGTAATAAGTTATGTAAATTCATCGATATTCAACTTCCACACACCTATGATCACTTACTGTCCACCACAGCGACACCTGGCGGACAGTCACCCACGAAAAAGGCAACAGTGACTGCAAAAACGTCAACAATATGTGTCAACAAGAAGGTTGTATATTGATGAATTTATAGAACTTACTTAGTTACCTTTCGATCTATGCGTCTATTTAAAGACGTCAGCATATTTCTGTCTGTCAATATCAGGCATCAGCACTGTCATGTCATGTCCAAATAAAAAAAGAGGCAGCAGATTTTGCCATCTACTTTCAGCGATATTAAAGACATTTTGACGACTTTCGGCACATCGTTAACAAAAAGAACATTGAATCCGATTATAAAAATTTCGTGCTGAACTTACTGCTCTTCTGTAAAAAAAATTTGTGCCAAGACATTTATTAAGTAGTACTGCAATTTCAGCTTTTCATTAATAGAAAAATTATCCTTCACCTTGTAAAAATACAAGTTATCACAGGCTAAACTGCAAACAGCTGTCATGGACAAAAACGTCAAACTGATCTCGGAACATTTAGTTTGTAAATTTTGAGAACAAGTACACAACTTTTATTCACCAAATTAATGTTGGTAGTACAAAAATACAAACAATAAGCGTATACACAACAATTGTACCCTTTGCCATACAAAGTATCTTTTCATTTGTTAACAGTGCAGCAGGAAGATTAGACGATTTTTACGTGACACATCAGCTCCCTAAATGCTAGTGGCGTTCCAGAAATGTTGCAAAACAAAAATACAAATTTAAAAAAATAGTGCTGTTTTGTAAATTATTTATGGAACGTCCATCATATGCTAACATGAGCAGTAGCAGCAGCGTCCTATAACAACGAACTCATAAAAAAGTCGTAATTATAGCTCCAGAACTCAAAATCTTCACTCCAAGCAATTAAAACAAACAACAACAATCTCACCTTCCCAGTCTTGAGTTTCTTCATGAGTCGTATGTCGTTAGCAAAATCTTCATCATCATCATCATCATCTTTCGTTCTTCGACGTTTCCTCGCTTTGAAGTCCTTCTGCTTCTTCTTTTTCTCTTTCCTCTCCTTCGACTTCGACCATGCAACCGTCTTTGGCTGCAAATTTATGTTTTCATGTTACCAAATCGCATGTAAAATATATAATTATTATGCTGCCTTTATCTTTCCAGCCATAGAGAACGTGTGGTATTTGTTAATTCAGTCAAAAAGCCCAGCAGGGCAACAGCAGACAAATTTTTCTAAGAAAAGACTGAACTAAACAGCTGCTATCAATAATGATAAATCCATATGAATCGGCTAAGGTAAACAAAATCAATTCAGCCATTTAACCAATTCTGATATCTTATTATATCGCACTGTTAACGACGCTGTGTGCTTCCCTTATTGTAAATCAAAGCTGTATAGTGTATATGCGAGCATCATTTGATAAAAAAAGTTACAAAACAGCGTCATTCTGTTAGTTTTCCAAATCTAAAAAAAATTCGAAATAAACGTTTTGTAGGGAATTTTATTTTGAACACGTGTAGAAATTTTTTTTGGTGATGACATTATTATTGTGACGTCATCTGTTCACAGAACACAGTCTTCACGTGTATTATTTTCCGCACCAGTAGGCCTAATCTATCATAACTCGCAAGTGACAAAAAGCATAAAAACGAAAAAAAAATGAATAAACTTAACAAGTTAACACCATCTCTTTAAATGCTAAAAACTAATGTTTCATTATTCAAAATATCGACCGAGTTCACTCAAACATTTTTCCTATCTGCCAGCAAACTTCTTAATGACTGATGCAAAGAACGATGCTGGCTGCTGTCCATGCCACTGAAGAACAACTGATTACACCTCGCTATATGACACAAATGTGTGCCCTCTTAACATTTTCCTACATCAAGCGTGAACTGTTTGCTTTGAAAAACACTTGCCACCATGTATTGGATGCATCTTACAGTGAAAAAAATACAATAATACAATAACGGAATGCTGTTCATTATGGAAGGATTTCAGTGGCAACGTCATCGTATTTAATGTTTATAAATGACGTCACAGTGACGTCATCGTCATAAAACTTACAGCTGCTACTCAGAATAAAATTCCCTACAAAACGTATATTTCGGATGTTTGATGTTTGGAAAACTAAACAGAATGACGCTGTTTTGTAACTGATTTATCAAACAACCCTCGTAATAAAACTCACATAGCAAGACTGTCTAAGATTCTCATTGTAGTGCAGAATAAGTATGTAAGTAATAAATAAATATTACAGCATCCAAAATAAACAGAATTATCTTTCTAACTATATGCCTGACAATCGCTACCCAGAAGCAGAATAAACTAAGTTACACACACACACACGAGTCATACATCTATTCACTCATTCAATGATATAATGATTTATACCATGTTAAGCTGTTCAGTTTTTCTGTTAGCTGATGGACATGGAACGACTAAAAGGCTAGCACGTGAAGGCGAGGTCAAAAAAATTATGTAAAAAAACCCTAGAGACCGCAACAAAAGGTTTTAGTTTAACACTGACAGTTCTAACTCACAGAAATAGATACACATGAACGAACCGGAAGACAGATGCTGTCTTGAAAGGATTACATGGACAGTGCTACTAAATGTTACAAGAAATTTGAGCTAATGCTCACGAGACGCACGAAAACCTATAGCAGTTCCAGTTCAGTGTATTAGCTGAAAATTGGGGTGTTCAGTGTTCACGCTAAGTTAGAAATACAAAATACCAAATTCTCCATCTGGATCGCATAACAATAGTTCCGTGCAGCTGACGGTGAAAATTTGGTAATCCTAGCTTGCACCACTCGTGTGACGGACAGACGGACAGACAGACAAACGGACGGACAGAATTGCGATGGCTAAGACGCAATGAAAGCAGTAGCTGCTTTCGCACGTAAAAATATAACAAGTCAATCAATGCAATCAATCAGCGTTAATTAGCGCTGGGCGTTGTAAACCAATTCCCTAGGTGGCAGCACCATCGAACAAAATATCACAAATTATCTTCCAGACAGCCGATGGTGAAGATTTGGTGATTCTAGCTTGAACCGTTTTTGACTGATCCACCCGTGTGACAGACAGACAGACGGACGGACAGAATAGCGATGGCTAAGACGTGCTGAAAGCAGTAGCTGCTTTCACGCATAAAAAGCATTAACTACACTGTGTCCGGTAAAAAAACTAATCCCCTAGACAATAGACATTGTGCAATAAAAATGTCAAATCTGAATTGATCTGAATATAGTTTCGTACACTTAATCTTCAACAAATTCCTGAAGAAATTGCCAAATTTCATCAAAAAATTGTATTTCTCACGAAAGTCATTAAATGTCAAATATTGATAACAAAATACATCCCTTACCAATGTGGTGTTACGCAAGTAAACCCCTACAGCTGCTAATTTACATTCACATAGCTTCAACAAACAACAGCTGATTCTAACAAAGTTTTACCCCAACAATGCCCCATTTATTGGCAATCAAACTGTTAAATTTTAGTTAAATCTACCTAAGCAAACAATAGCTACAGCGCCTTTTGTGAGGTCACCCCATAACACTTCAGTTTCAGGTTTTTGTGGATATCGTTAGACACAAAAACTTGAAACTGAAGTGTTTTGGGGTAACTTCACAAAAGCTGCTGCAGCTATCGTTTGCTTTAGTAGATTTTACGGAAATTTGGCACTTTGATTACCAACGGATGATGCACTGTCAATTTTGTTAGAAACAGTCGTTGTTTGTTGGAGTTACACAAGCGTACAGTAACAGTTACTTGTGTAACGCCACATTGGTAACGGAGATATTTTGTTATCAATATTCAAGAATTAATAACTCTGCTGAGAAATAATATTTTTCAATGAAATTTGGCAATTGCTTCAGGAATTTATTGGGGATTAAGTGTACAAAACTTTATTCAGATCCATTCAGACTTGACACTTTTATTGCACGATGTCTAGGGAATTAATTTTTTACCGGACACAGTATAGTATCATGAAAAAATGTATCTACAAACATCAGTGATCAACTAATCGATTAATCATTAAAAACTAAAGTCAACAAAAATTTTTCACAGAACATCGTCACAATTTGCACTTTTCTACTCGGTCCTGTTTGAGTTAACTTTGAGACATAACTTCTAGATATTAACCAATTAATTTTTACATGCTATAGCAGAATGCATCGCGCATCTTAGCCATCGTCTAGGCGTCCATCTGTCTGTCCGTCCGTCTGTCTGTCACACTCATGATCTGTATCAAAACGGTGCAAGCTAAAATCATGAAATCTTTACTGTGGGCTGCCCCAAGGACTCTAGTTTTTAGTGACAAAATTTCGTGCCTGTCGGTGAAGGGGTTCCCCTCGAACAAGGGTGTCAAAAAGGGGTACCCCTCTAAATAGACGTTATTTTGCTACTATTGGCTATTATAGTGTAAAAACGGTTGCAGATAGGTACAGACATGTTGCTTACCATAACAAGCACTAGTGACAGGCTTTTTAGATTTATCAACATCAATGACCTTGAACGACCTTGAACCCCCAAAAAGGTTTTAGTGAATTTTTTGCACTTTTTGGATGCATTGCGATGAAATGGCTGGAGATAAACCAAGACAACCTGCGTATGAAATTTTCAGCATTAAACCTAGATCTTAGCAGTTCAAGTCCCGACCCCCTAGGTTCAAGGAGGCCGGCGCAGGTGGGCGTCAAAGACAGCTACCCCCCTAAAAAGTGGTTATTTTACTGCAACTAACTTGTGTAGCGTGAAAACGGTTGCAGTAGGCACAGACATGCTGCACATCATAACAAGCACTGGTGACGGCCTTTTTAGATTAGTCAACATCAATAACCTTGAAGAATCTTGAACTCCCCCGAAAGGGGTTTTGTTGAATTTTTTTGCAATTTTTGACTGCAGCGCACATTTCAACAGTAAATTGCGACGAAACCGTTGGAGATAGACTAAGACAACTTACATATGTAATTTTCAGCACTAAGCGTAGATTTTAGCTGTTTAAGTCCCGACCTCTTATGTCCAAGGAGGCCTTCGAAAGCAAGTGTAAAAGAGGGGTACCTTCTAAAAAGTCGTTATTTTACTGATATTGCCTTGTCTAGCATGGAAACAGTTGCAGACAGGCAAAGACGTCCTGCTTATAATAACAAGCACTAGCAATGAGCTTCTTAGAAGTATCAACATCGATGACCTTGAATGACCTTGAACCCCCAAAATAGGGTTTTTTAGTAATTTTGTTAGCCATTTCGAGCAGTGACACACATTATAAGAGTGAATTTATTGCATGCTGTACATGGATTTCCAAAGTGGCAGGACCACTGCTATTTTGCGTCACGTGAGCTTTGCTCAAATTACTTGTTTAATCAGTAAGCCTAGCAGTCATAAAAACTGATCACAAGTATAAATGCATCATCAGACCTTGTACTGTTTCCTGCCCGGCATCAGTCCTGTCTCGGCAAACTGTCGCAGTTTCGCCTGCCTCTGACGCTCTCGTGCTTTGTCTCTGCAGCAAGATATCAAATGTCATATGACAGCAGAACGTTAAACTGCAAAAGTTAACATTTTCTGATTATTAAAAAGTTAAAGGTGGTGCATAGCTCTTTATAGAAAACCTACCACAGAGCTACGGAGTGTCACCTGCCATATGGGATCACAGTGTTACCTGCCACCAGACACAGGTGAATGTGCCCCACCTTAACCCTAGCCAGAGAAGCCGGTATTCGATTTACCTACTCTGAAACGATGAAAGGCTGAGTTGACCTAGGCAGCTGGTTACATACCAAGATGGTTTACCTGCCCGCAGGCAGTCACCCATCCAAGTACTAACCCGGCCCGGTGTAGAGCAACGGACCCAATGCGTTACCACTACATCATGTCACCAACCCAACCTTTAGGTCAAAGGAAATATGTGCATCAGCTGACGAAGACACAAGCAGACAGCACAGTTGCAATAGGCATTTTACAAGCATCTGAAATGGCCAAACATAATGACAAAAACTAATGTGTAAAAAAACAACAACACATGAGACAGCATGAAGCATTCCTTTCTGTTTTCCTCTACAACTTAGAAAACCATGGCTCAAAACTTCCAACTCAGAAATAATATGCTGATATTCCGTTTGATACTTTTTTGGTTGAATCAATCGACTACGTCAATAACTCAGAACACAGTTGATCTGCTGACTTGAAGGAGATGCTGTTGTAATCCATAACGACAGGTTCGAAGTTTGGAAAATCTTTGTCCTTCAACTCCGGCATCCTGGGCAGATGTAGCAGACCGAAGCCAGTGGCCAGACGCCCGAGATCCAAGTCTAAACCAACATCATTACACATCATATAAAGGTAAAGGTTGTAATTTGTATAGCGCATCGTCGTGTATACACACCTCTAATGCGCTTTTCGTCACTAACCAGAGCCGCCGATCGCACAGCCGCCGCGTGCAGCCTGCAAACACAGGCTGGCGCACCGACCGGCCAGGCAGCCCAGTTAGCTGTACAAAGGTCCCCACCTTCCGTAACCCATATAATGGGTTACTACTCATTTAACCAACCCCGGAGGGATGGCAGGCTGAGTTGCCCTTGTTGGTTGACTGATAGCGGACGCCGTACCGACAAAGTGGTCAAGCAGCCATCCATCAGTCTAGCGCATGATAAGGAAAGTCCACCGACCAGGACCAACGTTCTAACCACTATGCTACGCCACCAACTAGCATACAGTGATCAACGACATAGATACATACGAGGGCGATCCCAAAAGTTTTCAGCTTCGACATATGAGACAATAATACTTTCCACAATCTATACATCAGTGAAAAAAACATACATCTTTTACGGACTCTAATGCGTCTGTTGTGGATATGACGCCACTGTAATTTATGACGTCAGAGAGCATTAATTAGAAATGATTCACAGCGTCAACGCAAACAGCCTCAGGTCATTCATCAACGTGGATAGCGGACCCCACCATAATGAAATTTTAAATTTCAAAACAGATAATAGTCACTGGGGCTCGGGTCATTACTGCATGCAGGGTGGTCTTCGTGTACGAAGTCACAGTCATAAACAGCCGGCTGAGTAAATGTATATTTGGACTTGACTGCAAAATGGAGCAAGATTTAGGGGAAGACACGTGGGGCTCCCTGACTCCCAAGTTCCCAAGCACATCAGGGCCTTTCATGTAACAAACTAAATGCTGGTTAGTGTTTCGTCAACATAACTGAAATCATTGTTAGCAAGTCTTTTTTATTAAGGCTCGACTGATACCATCAAAATATTGACGTGGCATCATAACTAACTAAAATGCTCTTAACTGCAATCAGCGCAAAGTTAAGCTATCCTATATTCACTGATTCAAATAAGAAATTCATAACAGTATCTATAAAGGTTTTCACAAAATTAGATGCAACAGGGCCACACTTTTACAAATTTAGCTACAAATTGTAAAATTGTCAAGCCTGATTCTACGCTGTTTACGTCAGCACTCTAAATCGTTTTGGTTTAGAGCTCTATGCAGTAACAAATTACAATGACGTCATATCCGCAATCAACTCATTAGAGTTCACAAAGGATGTACGTTTCACTGATGTATAGATTGTGGAAAATGCTATTGTCTAATATGTTGAGGCTGGAAACTTTTGGGATGACCCTCGTACAGATAGCATGCCAATAAACAGTGTCAGACGTATAGTGGCAAGGGGCAATAGTCCTTTCCCCATAAAGTTTAGCTTGTTGGAAAAGTGCCTTCATTCTGGACATTTTTGCTCTATAAATACCAAATACGAGGGTGAAAATATGTGGGAACTTAGGAACAAAATCGAAATTTTGAGCATCCAAAAACTCCTCTGTCAGAAATTGGCAGCTGTTTGTCAGAAAGTTGTCGCTTCCCGTCCCCAACTATTCTAACACACAACTGATGCTGCCAAAGAATAATCAGTGGGCTTAATTAATGTCTGTCCAGTGTCCGGCTCCGTTTCTTCGGTCACATCGCCCGCAGCTCTCCTGGCAAAGATCACCATCGTGCCATTGCTGCCGCGATATGCAAGCCTCCTCCAGATTGGACACGGCTACGCTCTGAAGAGTACGCCATAAGAAGAAGTGACACATTCCACATTGCTCAGTGAGAATAAAGACACACATTCGGTTTTTGTATCAGCAGCCCATTTTCACAAACCCCCAACAGTAACTTTGGGGAAATGTTAAACTGTTGCCCTTCCCACCACCCAACCAACAGTGTCAAACCACTGAACATACAGACATGTCAATATCAGTCAATATCAAGTAATGATGAGAGATCGACCATAAACTAAATTCAGAGCAAATTTCGTAGAAAAAATCACAGAATACTCTTATTGCATCGGTTGCACTTACAGATCAAGAGTCCATTTCTGAGGTCTCCAGCCTAGGTGGGATAACTCTAAAAAATTGGTTTTTAAACAATTAGGGAAGCCAACCCCGGGGCCCCGATCCCCGGGG
>Ga0209367_1008878_pt1 | contig 13708 bp, 6 predicted proteins | sample WorMetLIZISLAND2_FD_187412 | JGI IMG/M metagenome (GOLD analysis project Ga0209367, IMG submission 187412) | Marine gutless worms symbiont microbial communities from Max Planck institute for Marine Microbiology, Germany - Olavius geniculatus... ... | reverse complement strand
GGACTCCACGCAGCGGTGCAATATTCAACATGTGGTCTGACAATGGACTTGTATAAACGAAGCATAACATCTTTGTCTTTATATGCTATTGTTCTGTTGATAATGCCCAACATTTTATTAGCTTTATAATCAATACAAATTTTCAATAACTTGTAACAACAATTTTAATATTAAACAATTAAACACACAAATTTAGTTTGCAAATTTAGTTTGCATTTTAAATATTAACACGTATTTTGACAATAGCAAATAACCGTTCACTTGAGTGTCAATTTTTTTTCATTCGCTTTGTGGAACACCCCTTGCTAATTAATAAACTATTTCATAAAACATAGGGCCGTCTAATAAAATTTAATACATTTTTCTATGTAAACATCCAGTTGTAAACATCCGGTAGGTTAGTTTACTTTGTATTTGTCTAATATAATGTTTGTAGTATGGCTGATTTAAGTTTGCCGTCGCTGTTGCCAAAAGTTGTCGATCCGGCGTGGTTCTTCGTTGACAAGCCGGTAGACGATCACGAAGAGCTGTGTAAACTCGAAGAGGAACATCAAACATGGGTTGGTGTTATTTCGCTACCACGCAGCTCTATTCTAAGCTTTGTCATAAACACAGTTTAGATTTCCACCGTATACTTCTATCAGCAGAAAAATACAAGTCGAATAAGCTGCATCAACAACCTATCACAGCACAAAAAAAGATGATGATAGCAGCAGGATTATAGTGTAAAAATAGCTACAATTTTACGACAGACACATTTGCAAATATTGCATTTTTGGACGAAAAAGATACTTAACACGAATTATACAATGGAAGCAAATCAGCTAAGGTGAGGGCTAAAAGAGCCATAGGGTGAACAAGCCAGGAAGTGAACCAGCCATGGGGTGAATCATCCATTGTGTCGGGCGAATCAGCCAGGAGGTGAAATGGCAAAAGAGCAAAAAAGCTAGACACTGAATAGGCTACCCTATAAATGAACAAGCCTCACTTGTTGTTGCTGCTTGTGTCTCTCTCGAGTTTATGATTACCAATTTTTATCTGGATTTATGCATGCTTCTGTACTACTTTTGTATAATTTGTATTCTGTGTCTCTGTAACTGCATATTCTGAGCATGTAAAGTGTGAATTTGGATTGTAAGAGTGCTTTATGTGAATGTTGAAATATACGTGTTATTTTGCTGATTGCAGCTGGAGCAGTTGTCTAACAAGGATTACATGGTCGTACCAATTGGCAAAACAAACGGTGTAAGTAAGAATTATTGATTATTTATACCAGGCTGTATTTGTACCATTTGTACTGTGTAATTTTAGAGGCAGCATGCAGCAGCTTGAGGGTGTTATGGGAGATCTCCTGAACATTGTTGCAGCTGCAGTCCGGAGCTAAATTATTATGGCTACGTGAAAAAATTGGAATACTGTTGCAATTGCAGTATAATTATTCGCTCCCTCAAATAACAGCAGTTTAATTTTGGACAGTTACTGGTTTTTGTCAACATGCCACAATTGAAAAAAAACAAGAGGGTGCGGCCATTGAGGGGCCACCCGCTATGGGGCTGTCCTTGCAGTTGAGTGCGTGTGTGCTGTTTTGGGGCTTTCTAGGTCTGTGCAAGGCGGCAAGGGATCCTTACGCCACCTGCCAAATATCAAGTTGATCGGACAACAGGCGGCGAAGTTATGGGGATTTTTCGCCAACAACGCAATTAGCCGCCGTGACCTTGACCTCTGACCCCTTGACCTTGAAATGGTCCACAGGGTGCTGGTGTCCCAGGGACCCTTCCTACCAAGTTTGGTATTCGTAGGCCTTTTCGTTTTCCCTCTAGGTGGAGGCACAGAACAGACAGACGGACAGGATCAACACGTGATGGGGCCTCCTTCTAGGAAGGACGGCCCCATAATAATGGTAAGAATAGTCCATGTTAAGAAAAGTTCAATTACTGTACGGTATGTAATAATAATAATAATAATACAATTAGCTTATGTTCTAAAGGCATACCTTGCATTGATTTTCCACTGGTGGATTGCACCAATGGAATGTATCAGTACTCAGTAGGGTTGATTTTTAAAATGCCAAATAAGGAACTAGCTCTCACAATTTTAGTCTGATAGTCTGGCACTCATTGGCATTATTTTTTGAATTTCGTATTAAATTTTCTACCTGTGCACTAACACTCAATTTTGGCGCCTGTTTGACATTAGTGAATGATTTTGTCTTAGATTGTCTTTTGTTAAAATTTTTTTTTGTTAGTAAAGTATACTTGTATTTTTAGCCAAAAGTGTTGGCAAACCAGTGAACTGATGGAATTACCTTGTGATGAATAGTGTCATGCTTGATGTTTAGTGTACTAAAAATGGCTCCATTGCTGCCAGTGAATGAATACTTAACAAATGTAGCAACATCTAGGGCCTAATTTACACAATCTGTGCAAAAAGTCTGACGTAAGAGTAGCCTAGCAAGAAAGCATGCTTTGCAGAAATTGCTAGGAAAAACGTAATCTTGAATATCTTACACAAAAAATAGGGCAGCTCTTAAGGCAACTTAAAAAACCTAGGAAGATGTTGTGAAACTTGTCATACTGACACCAGTTTTGGTGGTTCAATAAGAAAATCAATGACACATTATTCATGATGGTTTATTCTGTCATTACCGTGCTAAAAGAAAAAGTAATACATAATGTACTGCGAAACACCAAAGCATACTCTATCCAATATCGACTGCTAATGATGAGTTTACACTGTGCTTACTGCTGCAGTTATGACAGAAACGAATGTTGAATTGTTGAAGGAATTTGTTGTATCTGTGTATGCAGCCGGCAGTAGAAGAAGAAGATCAGGAAGATGAAGATGGAGACGTTGATGACATCAGTGAAAGTGACAACGATGAACTTGACACTGACATGATAGATGAACGCGACTCCGCTGACGATGTAACTTTATCTCATTCTGTCTTGGCTTTTGACAGTTGCTGTCCACTCCACATGATCTAACTTAACCAGTGCCATCATGGCTGTTGTAAAATCTTTTCTTTGTCGGAAAACGTTTGTCCAAAAATGCAAAATTTGGGGCTGAAAACTCCCATTATGGGGAAATTTTGGGAATACAACTGAAATTCTGAGCACCCGTTATCTCCCGTGTCGGAAATCCGGAAACTGGCAACTTTTTGTCCTGCGTTTTTTAATACACGATGCCACACAAGTTTGGTGGCACATTTTTTAAATCTCATGGGATGAAGTGTAACGTGAAAAGTAATTTCTTCTCTTGCAGACATTTGATATGTATTAAATTTTGTTACACATTAGTAGTTTTTGTAATCGTGATTATTAGTGCACTTATTGGATGGTTCTCTGTTAAGGAATGTTCACAGTGATAGAAATTAAGTGAATTGAACTGAACTAAACTCCAGTGTGTCCCAAGTGAGTACAGCTTAGTTTATTTTATTTCTGTCCCTTTGAACACATTTTTAGAATGCACTCTGTGTATGTTCGCAGGCGGAGGTGGATATGGCCAATGCTATGGCCGGTACATCTTCACCACCTTGGGTACTTCGGTGATTCTTTACTCACTGAACAATGCCTGTGGCAGATTAGCATTGACTGAGCTTCTCTGGTGTACTGCAGCAACTTCACTGACCAAGGCCAACATTTTATTAGCACAACTTAGGCTCGTGTCAGACCTTGCTTTATCGTGCAAGAAATCGCTGAAAAATAGAGATGGTTCCTATTCAGAAAATTAGTCAAACTTGTCAAGAGTTAAGCCACTTCCAATTCACACATGCAACTTTATCGTGCAGCAAAGTTATGCACGACAAAAGTTGCTTGATTCTGTTTCGTGTCTGACATGGACTTTAGTTATTGTGCAACTGATGAATATTAGACAATGCACAGTCATAACAATTGCTTTATGTAGTCACTGGTTGGTATGCGGTTGACTAGCAAGGTTGAATATGTATTGTAGCAGCTTCAAATACTGATTTTATTATCAGAGTGGCCAGTTTTCAGGAAAAAATTCAAGTTTGAACTTTTGAACCTAGCAGATTGCAGCTCACTTTTTAAGTCGTGCAAATAAAACTCGTTAATTAAATCGGAAACTGTTAAGAAATTTGATATCCGAGTCTTTGATGCATTCACTCATTGTTGCTTTTGATAAATACCTGGTGGTCAATATTCGTGTTTCTGCTGTCTTTGCCTTATGTTTTAAACTGTTATCTGTAGAGCTGTCACAATTGACGCGTTAATTAACGCGTTAATGCGTTAAAAAAGTTAACGCGCTTTAAAAAATTAATGCACATACGTAAATTTATGTTAATTTACTAAATTTTGTGAAGCAAAAGTTGAAATATTCCGTTAAACTGTGGTTATTTGACAATCGAATGAATTCGAGTAACTAAACTGTAGTTTTCATTCTATCACTACTGTAAATAAATAATTATTTCGATTTTCGATGACATGCTAATAGATTTCTATGTTACCTATGACGTCAGTTATTGTTGATTATACTTTTAAAAGTGTGTTTCTAACTTTCTATATTAGACAGACAGGGCCCCTCAAACGTCGCGAGGCCTGTTATAACTTATCCCCCTACTGTCCCTCTCGATGGGACTGGGTGCGTTAATTTACGCGTTAATTAATGCATTAAGAAAATTAACGCACTGCGTTAATGCATTAAAAAAGTTAATGCCTTGACAGCTCTAGTTATGTGACATGCTTGGTTTTTTCTGTATTTTTTCCTTGTGCCATTTTTTCTGAGTGAACGCACGTACGAACATAAAACAAGCAGCATTTTAGCGAGTTCTAAACACATCTCATTGTTTTTTTATTATATACAGATATTGTGGAAACATTAAGATGTTTTATGACATTCACATACAGTGGTGTAGCTAGAGTTTGGAGATATGGGGTGGACACGACAGGTCTAGGAACGAAAGTTTTCGGCTGGATCCAATTTGTAGCTGACAAACGCACTTTTGAAGCAAAGATAGAACAGTGATAAAATACGACAGTATACGATGCATCTTCGGCGGAGTCTGCTGACCCCATTTATAGGCTCAAATAACTGCCGTCCTCAGAGAAGTTCTTTGAATTAAGGTGCAAATCCTAAAACCCCTTTAGTTTTAGTTTGGCTGGGCACATGCCCCGCCCGTGCCCACTCGTAGTTACTACGCCATTGTTCATTGCATAACACTGCAGTTTCTGAGCTGATCACAACAGTTACGCCGTCTGCTTTAATGTACATAGGCACAAATCAAATTCAAAGTGTTCATTCGGGCCCAAAAATTCCTTTGGTTCCGGTTGCCGTCCGTTTCTGAAAAAAAACTTGCATCCCTACAATTTTTTATTTGACCCTCAATTGTTTTCAGTTTTTAGATTGTTTTCACAGTCTTACTGAAAAGAAACTGTTTGCATGCTGTGGTATCTTTATTTTTCATCATTACTATTTAATGTGCCAACTTGTTTCTAAGATCTTTTGTGTAATATTACATGATATAAAAATAAAAATTTAAAAGCATTTCCGCCCGCCCCCGTCTCTCTACTCCTTTGCCGACTGCAACCGGAGGCGCAGAAATTTGTTAGGCGTCAGTCTGAGCAAGATCAAGTAACTCGACAGAGATTGCAGGGTATGTGCAGCAGCGTGAAAATGACCATCGCCGCGAAGACGACAAACATGTTCGGCGGCTCCTCTTCGGCGTCGTCGCTTCCCATCTCCACCGGCGTCGTGGAGTTTGTACGAGCGGCGCCGGTGAAATCTGGGGTGTTCGGGGATGCCTCGTAATCGGCGGAGGACATGTTGGCGATGCGAATTGGCCGCAGCTCGTCGTCGTTGCGACGTCGTTCTGCCGGCAGGTGTCGCTGCTGCGGTGACCAGGTGCTTGTAGTCACGTGGTGATGATGGCGGAACAAATACACCCTGCTGGCGGGTACTAGCACGGCGAGGTACTGCCGTCGGTCCGTTGTGGAGGAGCTGTCCTGAGCACGTCGAACCACGGCACCGCAATCGGACGCCGACAGCCAGTACATATCTGCCGGCCCCGGGCTAGCGGCCGAGTAAAACCAGCAGCGCACGTCGCTTGGCGTCGACACAGATCGCGTGACGATCTGTCGACACGGGTAGTCTGACGATATCCCCCGTCTATGTTGAAACGACCTATAATGTGTTGAGCAGGACGTTAAACCTTACTCGCTGACTCACTGACGATATAGACGCAGATCGTGTGACGATTGCAACGCCATCACCGGTGGACAGACGCGACGACTTGATGCAGTGTAGTAGAGTTGTACGTGTCCCGGGCTTGACGCCAGGTCCGCAGTCACCTACACTCAGCAGCAGTCCGAGCCCGCTCAACGCTTCAGTCAGACTAGTGCCTCTACAGCGAGTCCCGTTGCTGTACACCAGTGTGTAGTTACGAAGCGATCTGTCGCCGGGCGGGAGTGGAAGCTGACACGCGATCGGTGCTGTCGGCTCGCGCGAGTACAGTAACCGCAGGCGCGTACCGCGAAGTGTCCTCCGAGTGGCACGGTCGTCGTCTAGGTCGTAGCTAAACGCGCGGCAGTCCACCGGTTGATCGACGGCGTCGACGAGTGGCCACACGCGCGACTGACTCAGCTTGAGCTGGAGGAGGGCGGCGGCGCGGCGCTGGTAGCGGACGCACGTGTAGCGAGGTCGACATCCGTCCATGTGTTCAGTGACGAGCATTTCCTCTCCGGTCCGACGCCATCGTGCGTCACTCCACGTCACACAGTGCAACGTCTGCGTCACGCCGCCCGAGTGGACAGTCAACGTCGACGCCTCGACCACCACCATCGACGCAGTCGCTGATGGAGTCTGATGGTCGGGGTCAGTCAGTACGACCCAATCGCCGACCAGGTCAGACCGGAACGTACAGACCACCGGACGTGACTCATTGCAGACACCGCACGTGCGCGGACAGGCAAGTGAAGTCGCTGGCGAGCTGCCACACGCCACCTGCGGCGTCCACGACCGACACGCGTCTACGTCGTCGACGCACAGTGACGTGACTGGTCGTTGTACGTTGCGGACCATGTCAAGTCGCCAGTGCTTGGCGCCGGTCCACGTGGCGTGCGGCGAGTCGTCGGCGGCCAGGTCTCTGAGCAGGTGCACCGTGAATGAGTCAGCGACCAGCACGGCCGGATAGCGCAATAGCCAGGCGTACGACAGTCGGTTATGTGTGAGCACGACGTACGTGTACACATCGTCAGACCACCAGGCGCGACACCGGGTCCGCTGCGTCGTGTACATGTAGGCGCCGCGCGGCACGCACGCCGCTGACTGGAAGTAGAAATACAGACCGTCGCCCGGAACGCAGTCGGCCTCGATGCGCGTGTCGCCGGCGCGTCGCGAGCCGTCGCAGACGCCTTGGTCATCACGTGATCACATACCAAGTGATCACACAGAACGTGACCACTGACCACGCCTTAGCACGTGACATCACCACGTGATCACAATAAGTCATCTCATACCACATGACCAGCTGACCACGGCTCGGTCATCACGTGACTCGGCGTCGAAGACGCGGACGCTGAAGCCGCCAGTGAGCGGACACCGCTCTGGGTCCTCGCCGTCGTCGCGTGCTGACTGCTGTCTGGGGTGGAACACGGCAGCCATGTCGACGACCAGCCACTTCTCCCAGCGCAGTCCGACCTCATCACACAGCGTCCGGTCGCGCTGCTTCGACGTCTTGCCGGAGATTCTCAGCTGCACGACGGACTCGGAGCGGCGCACGAACTGCACGCAGGCCACGTTCATTGACTCAGGATCACTAGTCAACACAACGAAGCGAGGGCGCGGTGGCCTGTTTTGCAGTGTAAACTGGTGTCTGGCTGAGGTCTTGTTCTTGTGTGCGTTTATCGACTCAGGATCACCGGTCAACACGCCGCCGCCAGGAATGCTCGGGCGCGGCTGGAGGTGACGAATCAGATAACTGTCGTGGCCGCCACCATCATTGATCTGTTCGAGACACTCGCACCGGAATGACCCGGCCGTGGTGATAAGATCGTCGTCGTTGATGACCGGTGGCGCTGACGCTGCCGCAGCGCGCTCGACACCCATCAACGCGCCGTCGAACGTCAACGTCGTCGTCCAGCTGGTCGCCTGATCGCGCACGCCGCTGCGCCAGTCGCGCCTCCGTTCCATCGTCCGCCCGCCACCCCGCTCTCCTGCCGTTGCGTCATCGTATCGCTGTCGATGGTCGGCGCCTATTTCACGCGGCTCGTGGGACGCGTCGGTTGCGCGTAGCGGCTGTGGCGCTGAGTTCGTCTGAAGATAAGTGGGAAACTGACACAACGCGACGACGCCGTGCATCAGCGGCCACAGGCAGCACAGAGCTAACGTCAGCATCGCGCTGCGGTGGGCCACTGGCAGGAAGTCATTCGGCGGTTGTACTAGTACTTATAGGCGTCGCCATGCTCGCAAAAGTGACGCGTGGTGATGATACGTCGTTGGAAAATCGATATCGATACTCGGTTACGACAACGACGACGACATTGGCTTATCTGTTATGCATGCGACACTGACGCCCGCCACACCGGCGACTGAACGACCCACTGGTCGTTCGTTTGCGATTCGGTCGAGGCAGCTAGACGACGGGGTTGGAAAGATAACGATTGAGGCGGGCGGCTGAGTTGGCGTTAAATGTTAATCAGCGCCGGTGGTCGGTCGACAATGGATGTGCCCGTGAAGTGACGGATGGGGTGCGATGCATCTATCGCACGGCGACTGGATTGACGTTCCCGAAGTAAACTGCATGGACAGGGTCCCATACCTAGCACGCACACAAGAACACAACATTATCTCTGGCTGCTAGCATTAATAACAAGAAAGCCTAGCTGTCGCTAGGGAAGACGTGCTACAGCCTATACAGTTCCTGCTGCAGTAGGCCTACTGACCTTTAAGGTCATCCAAGGTCGATAATTTTCATGTTATTTGTTATATGCCACTTCATATTAGTGATTAATAGTAACCTTGGCCGTATCTATCACTGTTTTCGAGATATGACCAGTTTTCCATTGAATTTCCTACCACCTTCATTTAACCCCAAATTTAAAAATGTTTCCCTTGCACTAGATCGCTGCAATTTTGCATGTCTAGGTTTAAGACACATGGCTAGTTGTTATTTTTTTGTTTTTTTTCTACCGTCATCGGTGAATTAGAGATTATCATTCATGTAAAAAGCTTTTGCCTACAATCTAACGCGTAGTCGCAATACATCCCTTACAGACAACAGACGACGGACAGACATACGAGTGATACGACAATCGTGCCACAGACGCCTACAGCATAGCTGCAGCGCGTCAGTAAACTGTTTCGAACGACTTGATGTAGGCCTACATTAATTTCCATTCAAAGACAGGAGTTAAAACAAAAAGCCCAATTGTCGCTACTGTGGGCCTACCGTACCGCATATGTTCAAAGGCCACCATCCGACTTCCGGTCGCGGAGAGAGCAATTTTTCCATCCCAAAGGTGACCATACATGCTATGTTAACGCTGCTATATCCAACGCTACAATCAACGCTAGTATACGATACGGTAATTTGGCGCACGTGCTTGACGCATGCAGGCAGACAAACCGCGCAGCGACATGGTTACTACTGACAGCCTATAGAAATTCATCACCCTATCCGACAGTATCATTGCCGACTCTCTACGACGTACTGTTTAGCCACAATACATGCGTAACATACAGAGGACACAAGCTTGTGCCAAAGGCAAGTCGCAACTCGGTGAGACATAGGCCTATACAGTCTGTAACATCGCAAATGTCGTTGAAGTCGTGTTACAGCGTTTCTAATATTGAACGGATAGGTGTTCATTTTACGGCGCCAATTCGTATAGACTAGGAGGCTATTAGCAACTGTTTATAGTTGGATTAATCATTGTTATCGACACGAGACAGACGCGCCGGATGCGCCGTGCAGTGCGCACTGCTTCTGCAACTGCAGGCAAATTATCGCGCAGATCGACAGCTTCTTGTGCAGCGAGGAGACAATGCCCAGAGACAAGCAATTTGTCGTAATATGACGAATTGCCTCCAGTGCAACATGTGCCATCGTTTATTCGTGCAATTGTTAACGAAAAAAATCCACCCGCGCCGGCTAAACGGGCTTTTGCACATCTCCCAAATGGGTTTCTTGCATTAATGTTTTTTATTTATTAATTATGGCTCCTGCAGCGAAAGCGATTCCGCCTATTCCTATACACATTTCCCCGTAAAGTGGTCGTCTGTCTGTCGGTCCTCTGTCACACTGATGCGCCCTGCTCAAACCTTTCGATGGATTTCGATGCCATTTGGCAGGTAGATGATTGTGGGGTCTAGTGACACATTGTGTTAGATGTGATCCGCAAGGAAAATAAAAAGAAACGAACAGCGATTTCGCCGTTTGCCAAATTATTTTAGTCCTTGTTAAGTGTAGTTTTTATAAGGCAATGTAAAAGAAGTTATGCATTCTGCTGTATAGTTGGTTAATAGCCGATTTCAGTCGCACCATTTTCGTCTGACACTGCATCTCAAGGGAACTTCCGTGAACCCCGCACAGTGAGCACAGATTTTATAGCGCCAGACACCAGACTCCCTAGCGATCGAGTGACACTGTGGTCTCCATTTATATTCAATCCACGCAGCTGGGTCAACGCACCCAACACACCGTAGTCATAATATGTATATTCTGTATTGTACAATGCCACACTATTCAGTTAACTACGTTTTTGTTCTTGTATGGTGCTACTTTATTTCAGGAGAAAGACTTTTTCTATATAGGCAAAAGCGATTCATTACAATTGTGGTCTCCCAGTTGTTACATTAAAACAGCTAATTTTAATAACATTTTATGCAGTAGAAAAATTATCATTAAAATAACAAGTCTGAGTTAGAATAAACATCCAACATTAAACGCTATTACAAAACATAGAATCTTACGGGAGTAGGTCAAAAACAATTTGTTGTAATCAAGATAATTTTCTAAGGAGCAGGTGGAACGTGGAAGGGAGTTTGGAGTTCAGCTATAGCTAGAAAACTCAGATAGGCCTAAGCTTATTTCGGACACACTTTGAAAAAGGAAAAATGAAAACTTGAAGAAATGCATCATCACAGGAATGGTAGAAGGCACTCGTGGTAAGGGTAGACCTCGGACGGCGAGTGCGATGACACCAAGGATTGGACAAATCTATCAGCAGAAGAGTTGCTGCAGTCGACAGAGAATCATGCAGCCTGAAAGAGCGCGCATGATCTGCCGTGCCGCCAATGCGCGCAACTTCGCACCAGGGCACTGACGACGACGATGACAACAGCGTTCGAATTCGAAATCTAGTTGTGTTTATTTTACGGTAAATCACCGAAAGATGCGGAGAAAATAAGACGACTTAGATAGATAGGCGTGGATAGTTAGCGTGGTGGCGGCGTGCATTGGATCGTGCGTCACGTGCGAGTGATGTCGAGGAATCAATCATCAATCACACACTCTCAGTTCCAGTCTGTGACAACGGAAGATCCACAGTCGTCGTCGTTGCATTTTACGCCCAAACTACACTACATCGATTTGTTGAGGATTTGCTTGACAACAAGTCGTACAGCAAATTGTACAGCATCTTGTTGACATGACAGAATGCGGTGGATTTGCTGCAAACTTTCGATTTCTTTAAATTTAAGATACAACCTGTTGTGCAACGTGTTATACAACAAATCCACGACAACTGAAGCAAGTGAAGTTTGAGCCAGACTCTTGGACGAGTTCACGTCGTAGCCAGCCATTGACCAGTCTCTGAATCCCAAGTCGATGCGCTAACAACTTCACAGATGCTCGGCAACGCGCGCTGCAGACAAATGTCGCGGATCTGCGAATGATCAACGCGGATTTGGTCTGAAACATCGCGACGCAGTCGGACATTTCTCACCGACTAACCCGTTAATCACCGCATATCTATCTTACGGTTTTCTTGGTGTCGCAGGGAGTTAAAGTGTAGCTTTAGTCACTTCTAGAGTTCAATTCTGGGTAGACTACTATATTCTACACGGCTATACCATAAAGACTATAATTATAGAAACGGATAGCACTGAACTCGGGTCGCAAAGGAAGAACAACTTCGTATTAAAGTTGTATTTTATATACATGTAAAACTGTATTTCATCAGCAAGTGACGGTGCAATTAATAAAAATAAATCGACAATAAAAAGCAAAGATAATAAACATGCAAGTAGCGAATTACAAAGATATTTTTGTATCTTTTGCAGTTGATGTTTCTGGTATTAGATCATGAAGTCCGTTTTCTCTTTTATCCCTGCTTCATACGCTATTATGTTGCAGTAGCCTCAAAAATTTCTAGTAACTTAAGATCAAAAGCTCTACCAAAACTGCCGTTGTAAATGCGTGAAATGACCTAAGATGCGAAAGCGTGAATTTTTATAATTTCCTGCAGACATCATCATTATTGAAAGAGAGCGTTATATCTATTTAATCTATCGACGGCTTTGACAAATCCATTTTCAACTCGCAAATGGCAGACCCTCATCTGTTGACTACACAAACTGCAGTCTGCATGGGATAAGCTACAGTGTAAAATATTGTCACATAAACAGAGGGTGCATCGTGTGAAGAAGGCAAAGTAGGCGCTATGCAGCAAAGACGCCGCTTATAACAATAATCGTCCTGGTAAGTCAAGTCAATGAACGGCGTCGTTAATAGCTCACGTATAAGCGCGCTCGGCTGCTATATTTCAACGGCGAAAATTGCACGTCGCGACTCCACGCGTCGACAGCGGGATGCGTTCCATATTTAAGCGATCGTTGCTATTCGTCCGTCCCATTACGAACCCACAGCGCCAAGGGGCTAGACAGAAAGAAAGCGGTAAACATCGTATAGCGCCGGATAGTGGAAGAAATGGATAGGCCTATGACTCGTGTGACACTAGCCGTATATAAGGCGGCCGGGAATGGATGGCTGAACTTGCGGCAGCTGGTCATGCGGTTCGAGGTCGCTATAAATTGCAACGTGGTCGCATCGCACGTGTGTCCGTCGTCGGCGAATGATCGTTAATGCTGCCGTACATATCCCGAATATTTACGGACGATGATGACAACGATTACGACGATCGTGACAATGAATAATTAATAACCTGTGCTCAAAACTGACTGTTAGCTTACTCAGTCTGCAGCAGAGTTGGTACCATAGAAAATACGAACGAAAGTGCAAAATACCGCAACCGTGAAACTGCCCAAACAGCCAAGTGACCAGTGGTGACGATTTATAACCGTTATGTTCCGACGTTTGTAAGCGACTTTTTATTAGTAGGCCTAATAATTGTTTGCGACATAGATATTAACAAGAAATTTGAGCTAATGCTCACGAGACGCGCAAAAGCCTATAGCAGTTCCGGTTTAGTAGTTTAGCTAAAAATTGGGGTGTTCACGCTAAGTTAATATACAAATACCAAATTCTCTATTTGGATCGCATAATGATAATACCGTGGCGCCTTTTTGTAAGTGATAAAGACTTGTGTCGCAGCCCGAAATCGCCAAAATCCATAAAACCTCATATTTTGGCGTTCAAGGTCATTCAAGGTCATTGAATTCGGCGCCAATCGAGAGCCCGTGTACAACTTCCTATTAGTGATTAATAAGCCCTATCTTGCACCGTTACTGAAATACAGCGACCTATTGGCCAGAATTCGCAAATTTTGCCCACCCCCTCTCATTTGGCGCCCTT
>Ga0209367_1008875_pt1 | contig 13709 bp, 11 predicted proteins | sample WorMetLIZISLAND2_FD_187412 | JGI IMG/M metagenome (GOLD analysis project Ga0209367, IMG submission 187412) | Marine gutless worms symbiont microbial communities from Max Planck institute for Marine Microbiology, Germany - Olavius geniculatus... ... | reverse complement strand
AAAGATATTGCGCTTCAGATTTTTTCTTACAGTAGCCAAGCCGCTTACAACTGTTACTTACTACCTAATGGCGTGACTGAACAAACCAGACGACACGCGTCAGGCATGACGTCACCGCTGGCCTGCAATGCTGACAATACTGAACAAAATTCTTTTTATATCCACAAAATAACTACATAAATAAACAAACTAATATTGTACGCATCACCCGCTTAGTATAGGCTTGGAAAACACTTCAATAATGCTAATTTAACTAATCGTATTAATGCAGTTAGCCTATTGGACCGTTGCATAAAATGTCCGACAACAAACGTCTATAAAGTCGAGGCAAACAAAAGTCTGAGCTCATCTCGTAGTTAACCGAGTTCTAGCCAATTTTTGGCAAAAATTCTACAAATTTCGTTGCCAAGGCAACGGAAATCAACCACGGTAGACTTACTAAAATTATTTATTTGCTCCACCCTCAAAACTTCTTGTTAGATAATAATAATACGGTTTATTGTGTATGGCAGCCAGTGGCTAGATTGGCATAATACATTATACATTATCTCGGAGATAGCTCGTACATATGTTCAGATATAGCCCATTTTGTCCCAAATTTCGTTGCCATGGCAACGGGGGTCGGTCGGGAAATAATGCAATTGGCAGCATTCGATGGCCCATTTCCAAAAACCCCCATGTAGGCGCAAAAATCTTGCAAAAATCTCTTACGCAAGCCGAGTTATAGCCCATTTTGTTCCAGATTTCGTTGCCATGGCAACCAGGGAGGGTCCGGGGTAAAATTAAATGGCACCGTTAGATTTGGCATCCCCGAAAACCGTACCTAGAACCAAAAATTACGACTCTATCTTATACACAGCCGAAGTTATGACCGTTTCAAGAATTGTTCAATTTTTCCCACTGGCGCCATTGTATTTTTTTTTGATTTTTGCGAATAAATACGTTAAATATTAATTTCAAATTTTTCAATTCCCAAAAGGCAACCTTGCGCGAGACCGCGTCGTTTGAGCCATCGCGCGCAAAAATCCGCCGACGGGTCTGACCTGTAGGTGAGTTTCTGAAAAAAAGTATATAGCTACAAAAATTTTTGCGTATATTTTTGCCTATTTGCCGAGAAGCCCCCCTTGTACAGATTTAGGCCCCTACATGAAATTTTGTATGAGGGGTCATCTCGCCGACGTAATCAACCGTGCCAAAGTTTATCTCAATCAGATCAGGGGTTTTGATTCTGTGGGGGGTCGAATTTTTGGCTTGCCCATAAGAAAGAGAAGTCGCCGTTAACACAGGGCTTGAACTACCGTTCATCGTGTGTGGCAACTTTGAAACACGAACTCGACATATATAAAATGGGCCAAAAAATGGCACCATTTTTTGTACGCCTCATAACTTCACCAAATATCAACCGATTTCCAAAATTCTTTTACTGCCAGAATCAGGAGACAATCTGCAATAAAACTCTCTCTATAGATTTTACCACCTCCAACGTGTGTTACTACACTACCTTGTGAAATATCAGTGTCTTAAGAATAACAATTAAAAACAAGACGACATTTGTAACAACGCATTTTAAGAAATTGACGACAGAAACAACATGTTTGTTGTCTCAGTTATTGTCTAAAAATCACATCTGACAGTTCTCACATCAAATGTTCAATGTGTCCGCCTTGCTGCTGGACGACGCACCCAAGCCGGCGACGCCACTGACCAGTGGTGCGATCAGCCAAACCCTGTGGCAGTTTGCCCCACTCAGTGACAATCACCTGCTTCAGCTGGTTAACTGACGTGAATCATCAACACTGATAGGCCATCTGTTGAAGAATATCCCAAACCACATAATCAACAGCTTGCCGTGCCCGATGTACGAGCGTAGGCGGCTTCATGAACTAAGCACCGATAACTCTTTCTGTTTTCAGCCTGTCTTACCATTTCTACCAGGCTCCTGTTGCCCCACTGAACGATATCATCGATCCATTGCTTCTTCTGACCTCATAATGGACCACGTAATAGACCGGATTTAAGTCGGGGTTGTTTGGGGCCACATGCAAGGCTCGATCAACGTTGATCACGCAACTGGTCAGTGGCGTCGCCGGCTTGAGTGCGTCATATGACATCTCACGACGTAGTGTAACGACACACTTGAGGTGTGGTGGGATCTATAGTGACAGTTTTATTACAAATTGCCTTTTGATTTCCACAGTGAAAGAATTTTAAAAATCGGTTAATATTTGGTGAAGTTATGAGGTGTAAAACAATTGGTGCCATTTTTGGCCCACCCTGTATACACAGTGTCACAAATAAAGTACATCAATCTCATAAGGTACATTCTGAAAACAGGAAATCGATCCCAGTAGAGATTTGTATAAAACTTTGCGCAGAAATTCGTTTAAGAACTTTCCGGTATAGCATTGCCGATTCGCGACAGATTTTTAAAATTATTTCACTAGCACGCTTTGCGGAAAATTTGCGAGTTTGCGACAAAACTAACTAAGTATGCCGCCACATCAAAAACACCTAGCTAATCTACTTTGCGGTATATTTTTTTCGAAAATTGCGCCAATCAAAGCGCAGCAATGGCAAACTATAAGCGTTTCGTTCCAAAGATTTTTTTTAGCAAAAACGCTATTTTTGTGCAAAAAATGACGTTAGTGAGATTCTAGTGGTGACAGCGGAAAGGTTAAATCTTTTTGGTCAGTCGGGAGAAAAAGGGATCAACTTCCGGTCAAAAGTTTGCGTAAAATGTTATTGTTATGTTTGTGTAAAAATATGGATTTAAAGTCGTATTTATTTATTCCTGGTCCACTATTTGAACTCTACAGTTTGGTTTTATGCTTTTGACGTAGTTTCCAAAGGATTGCTTTATTTGCTTGTTTGACATGGTATTAGTTCATTTGTGGCCATGTGCTGTTTTGATATAAAAGCTTGTATTTTGTTGTTATAGACTGAACCGTGATTTCTCGTCAGTTCTCGTGATTTCGCATGATTTCTCGTGATCTCTCCGTGTATTGAGTCGTAAATTACCCTGTTTTATGCTGGACATCTATGAATTGACAAGTTTCGTGATTAGAAGTGAATTAATGTGGTTTCATGATTCAATATTTTCTGAGCACGCGTTCAGTACTACCGCCCAAATGAGAAACCTGGGCACAAACGTAACACTCATTGCATGTCACCGTTAACAAGTGTATAAACTGATGTTTTGTACATTAATATAAGTCTAGGGTCTCTTCCTTCGGACTTTGGCCTACATGTATGTGGTAAGCTGCATAATTAGCAGATTTCGTAACGACCGTTTGAAGTCATCCAAGACTGACAATTTTCACACCAACTGATAGTAGTCAATAATAACGCTGGCCATTATATCTCTCAATCATTTCTTTAGACACGGCGAGTGCTACCTAATGGTAGAAAGTCGCCAACGAAGAGCGGAAATACTGGGCTAATTACTCCTGCAAGAAAATTCGAGGTAGGCCCTAACCCAACTTATATGATCAGCGAACATCAGTTAACGAACCGGACAGACGGATGGACAGACAACATACGATGGTAGTACGCGCCCATGCAATAACATCGACACACTGCACCACAGACAGTCTATAGAATTGAGGGCTGTTTGTCGGATCACAAGTAAGCGCCTAAGCATGATCGGGCTACAAGTATTACGGTTGCTGTTCTGTTACATCAACTTTATCTCGAATCCCTCGAAGAACGTAGGCGTATCAGTCGACTTACTTTTCTGTACAAAATTCCGAACGAACATGTGGCTGTGCCGACGAATCATCTGGATTTGGTTCTGTGTGATAGCCTGTGATAAAGTAAGTAAGTAGGCCTAGGCCTAAATAGAATATGTAAAGTGCACAATGTCAGCCGGTGGCCGAATCTGAGGTAGGCCTACTTGGCTGAGCTGCTATAGGGGAAGCTGTAGGCCTGCTGGAAGCTAACGCTAAAACTACGCGACTTGGTGATCTGCCACGTTGTCCACGATGTTCTGTTTGCACTGAGGTTGCTACTATCACAGTACAGTGTAGGCTACTGAAAGTCGCATACGCACTTTCGGTTCGTACCGAAATCAATGACCTTGAATGGTCATACGCACTACACTGTGTGCGGAAAAAAGTAATCCCCTAGATATCGTACGATAGAAATGTCAAATCTGAACGATTCTGAACAAAATTTTGTACATTTAGTCCCCAATAAAGTGCTGGACCAAACACCAAATTTCGCTGGAAAATATTATCTTTACTGGAGTTATTAATTGTTGAATACACACAATGTATGTTGCACAAAACGTAGGCCTATTTACTGATAATTTTGTTAGAATCTTATCTAGTAAAGCTACGGCAGCGGTATTTTATGGAGTTAGTTGCAAATAATGATCGCATGCAGGTGTCCATTAATTCAGTGGGTGGGACGTGCCCTGAGAGTTGCGTCGATATAATGTGCATTAGAGACCCACCACAGTCAACGACATCGCCAGCTGTTGCCTGTGTGTGTCCGCACGAAATGACCGGCCCATCACATCTCAGTGCGTGTCGTTATTAGGACAGCAATTTGCCGGACGTACGTCGGCCGGACATGGGGCAGCAGTGCAGCGGTGTCGAAGGTCTGACAGGCCGGAATGGTGGGGTAATTGGGCGGTGCTGGGGCGTGCCAGGTTGGAATGTCCACTAGCTGCCAGAAAGAGATGATGACACGAGTGCATGTGTGGACGGGCACCAGCTGACCATTGGCGGACAATTTGTAGACGACTTTGTCAATTACTGCGCTGTGTGCAGCGCCAGCATGCACAGTTCATGCACGGAATACAAACACAAACGCAGTGCGCACGCAGCGAACGCTAAATTAACAGATTAATTCATCAGCTACACAATACAACCATTTAATGGCATAATTTACTTTCTCGTTGGTAATTCCAACTCCGAGGGTTCCTACTGTATTCGACAGCCATTTTTCCAAAAAAACGTTATGTTACAGCACACCTGCGGTTCTTGTAATTACGTAACGGTTTGGGTCCGCCGTAGCCAGAGATGCAATTCATCCATATTCCTTACGCTATTAACAAGAGGGTGCGGCCGTTGAGGGGCCGCCCGCTATGGGGCCGTCCTTGCAGCTGAGTATGGACAGACGGAGGGAACGGCCGTTGCCATGGCAACGAGGGCACCCGGGGCAAGGCGGCAAGGGATCCTTACGCCACCTGCCAAATATCAAGTTGATCGGACAACAGGCAGAGAAGTTATGGGGATTTTTTGCAAACAACGCAATTAGCCGCCGGACCTTGACCTCTGACCCACTGACCCACTGACCTTGTAATTGGTCCAGGGGTGCTGGTGTCCCAGGGACCCTTCCTACCAAGTTTCGTATATGTAACCCTTTTCGTTTTCCCTCTAGGTGGAAGCACGCTGGCTTTCGGGTACGGTCGGCCCACCCCAGCAACAGCTGGAATTCTTGAAATTGGTCCACGGGGTTCCCTCTAGGTGGAGGCACGCTGGCTTTTGGGTACGGTCGGCCCACCCCAGCAACAGCTGGAATACTTGAAATTGGTCCACGGGGTGCTCGTGTTCCGGGGATCCTTCCTACCAAGTTTGGTATTCGTAGGCCTTTTCGTTTTTCTCTAGGTGGAGGCACGGGACGGACGGACGGACAGACGGACGGACAGACAGACGGACAGCATCGATACATAATGGGGCCTCCTTCTAGGAAGGACGGCCCCATAATAACCTTAACCCCAACTCTATCCCTATTTTTATTATTATGTCTGCATAAGCACTGTCGGAATAGGAACTGTCGGAATAGGAATTACCCACTTCTTTCTCCTTCGACTTCTTTATTGTATGTTGCTTTTAGGATTTCATGTTCAGTGTGCCAGTGGCACGCCATCTAATTAAGGCAATTTGCTTGCTTACGAAATAATTACAACACAGACCTAGTACAACAATCTGGCTAGAAAAGCGCATGTAGATATTTCGTACAGTTGTCGCCTTTTTACACGCGCGAGTCGACCGAAACACAATAAGGCCCTTGAAACTTCGTACATTCGTTATTATGCTTTTATCACGGAGCACTCATTTTTGGTTTTTCTTCGGATTAGCCACTGATTGCATTGCAGCCATGTTCGTTCGTAACGGCTTCAAATTTTCTAGTCGTCTTTTAGATATATTCAAGCTGAAAAATCAATATTGACAATAAGCAAAAACAGACGTGATGTTTGTCCGAATAACTTCGCAGAAAAGCTATAGGCCTATTTACATTACAATCAAGAGACTGCAAAATATAATCTGTTTTCGTCATCGATTTGTTTCGTTCAGCTGTTCCAGTAGCGAGGTTCGCACACGTCTGACGAGATCACAGAATAAAAGAAAAGAAGCTAAACAACCGCATAGAATTTTATCGCAGTGTTATGCGAAATCGTGCAGCAAGATAAAACTTTTTCGCAAGTTTGTATATCGCGCCACGTTTCGCCCTGTGACAAACATTATACGGAGTCAACCGCGACCGCCTACGTTGTTATGCCTTTATTTTTTAACAAAATGTCCAGCTGTCGCTAGGATAGCCGACCGTACTCATTGTCAGTTACCTTCAAAGTCATCCAAGGTCGATGATTTCCATCTCACATGAAAAAGTTTATACTACTTTTTATTAGTGATTAACAGCAACCAGGGTCCTATCCCTCACGGTTTTCGAAATATGGCACTTATAGCTTAAAACTTACGATAAAAAATTATGGCCAAACCGCTGCAGATGGAAACATGGTTACTATTGACAGCATGACAGAAGTCGCCAGCGCCCTATCCGATGGTGCCGACCCCCTACAACTTACTGTTTAACCACAATACCGCACGATTGGCATACGATAATGCGTTATGACCCTTCAAGGTCATGCAGTCAATTATTTTTATTTTATTTGAAAGCCAATATGCGACTTCCTATAACTTAAATAGCAATCTAGGCTTCATCTCGCACCGTTTAGCCACAATACATATGTGACAGACGACGACGGACAGACAGACGGGCGGACGGACGGAAGACAACTGTAACATAAGCTCGACCGTTACTTAAGTACGGTCGGCTAAAATTTTATTTCTTAGCACCCTCGCACGTGTGCGAGGGTGCTAAGCGTGAGCGTGCTGAGGCGAGGGCGATGACGTGCGGGCGGCAGGTGCGTGTGACGTCACACGAGTGTCAGCAGCAGCTGCTGTAGCAGCAGCAGCCACATTGATAGACAGACAGACAGGCAGACGGACAGGCATCACTGGGACATACTGTAGTGCACTCGGTCAGTCAGATACGATGCGTGTATCGTCACGGTTCAGTCACGTCTCCTGTACGATGCCAGAGTCTCAATCTGCTGCTCATGTTACTGGCACGGCGAACAAAACGTCACTCATCGCCACGACCAATTCAGTCAATAACGTCCTGTCAGGAAGGAAAGGGGGAAGGGCACGGAAGGCAATTGCCCCTTCCCCTAAATTTTAGATTGTCGGAAAACTGTCGTAAAATTTTTGTCGGAAAATTCTCGCCCATTTGAAACTAGAACCACACATCGTTCAATGCTGAAAATTTTATACGTTCAAATTCTCCATGTCTATCTTAATTGATTTCGGCGCAATTCGCTTTTGAAATGTGTCTCACAGCTGGAAATCGCCAAAAAATCCATAAAACCCTTATTTTGGCGTTCAAGGTCACCTAAGGTCAGAAACAGTGGATCGATGATATCGTTCAATCGGGCGAAAAAAGTGGTCGAAATGGTAAGACAGGCGGAGAACAGAAATGGTTATCGGTGCTTAATTCATGAAGCCGCCTACGCTCGTACATCGGGCACGGCAAGCTGATGAAGGTCATTATAGTGGCAATCGAAAGCCAATGTACGACTTCCTATTAGTGATTGATAGTAATTTAAACCCTATCTCGCACCGTTATTGAGATACAGCGACTTATTGGCTACAAATCGCAAATTTTTCTTACCCCGTCTCATTTAGCGCCCTCGTTCGGAATGACCCTTTCGAACTTATGGAAAAGCTTTTCTGTTCCTGAAACTAGTCTTCTAGACAGTTGATGGTGAAAATTTGGTGATCCTAGCTTTTACCGTTTTGACTGATTCACCCGTGTGACGGACAAACGGACAAACAAACGGACGGACGGACACAATTGCGATAACTAAGACGCGCTAAAGCAGTAGCTGCTTTTACGATCGCCTAAACCGCATAATTAGAACGTAACTGGTATAGACAGAAATGCGATTACTGATTTGTTAGTTAATCGTCTGTGCTGCATTGCAGATGTACTCGAATTCGACAGTTGTGACTACATTCGTACTGTACCGAAACTTTCACGACTAGGGCCTATTCGCACGCAGCGAGGTGTCAAAACCGTGTGCAACATAAAAACGATTTCGTTAAAAGTGTTCTTCGCGTAAAAATGTCATCACCTGTTAGCTTGGCTAACAGTTACAGATGCTGTGAGATCGTACAAAGATAGCAGCAGTAACGCACGCGCGGCGCATACGGATGAGGAAATTGCGTGAAAGCAGTCAAGCAGACAATCGGCTTGAGCTGGCGGCCTCGCGGGCCTTAAGGCCACCCACGACGCCCGCTAAGCCGTGAGTGATAGATTAGCGACCGCGGGTGGTCCGTCAACGGGCGAGGTGATGACGGGCCAAATTTCCAAATTCTCACTCTTCGCGGAAGACAGAGCGGCCGGACGGACGCTCGGACGGCGTCCGAAAGAATTCCGGGCTAGCAGGCGGCCCTAGGCGTGCGTGCGTCGTGCAAATTGTTCGGTGGGCGCCCCGAGGGTGCAGCGGCCACTCGACACAGGCACCGGGGGCCAGCTAAGTCGAGGGTGCCATACCAACCAGCTGGCGTTGTTCTCTGGATGGACGGACGGACGGACGGACGGACGTAAAGTGGCCAGTGTCGGGCTGGGCCGGACCGTTGTATTGGAGAGACATTAGCGTGTCAGTCAATTGAGTGGTGTCCGTACGGTACACAATACAGTACGGCGTGACATCGTAATTTTATTAGCTGTCTTCGACACATATTTATCTGTCCGCCGCTAATTACTGCAGCGGCCTTCCTATACTATGAAACATGTGAAATACGGCTATTGGTAAAAAGCGTAAAGCGTAAAGCGTAAAGCGTAAAACCTGCAACGGGTAAAAAGCGTAAAAAATCTACGTAAAATTTACGCTTTTCCCCTTTGTGTTCTACGTTTTACGCTATTTAGCAGATGACATGAACGGCGAAGACGACGACAGAGAAGACGACGCTTCTGAGCAAAAATTAAAAAAAAAGACGAACACGACGGCATATAATATGAACGTTTTGCGCTACATACATTTACGTTCTACTGACTTAGTCATTTATGAAGACAATGAGGAGGACGCTGGCAGTGAAAACGCCAACAGAATACAAAGGCAAAGACGATTGATGCTTTTAAACAACGATAACGAACTGCACAGACGACGAAAGAAGATGACAAAAACAATGACAATGAAGAGTAAGGATCGCGATGGAGAGGAGGACGGCGAATTAGACGACGTCATGACACTTCCGCACTCTAATTTTCTTTGCACAAGTGAAGAAGTAAACAAGCGTTTGTGTGACAGCAAATTTTATACTACATAGTACGTACTTATAGTACTACAGCATGCAGGGAAGCGAGTTAAATTGTATTACGTAAAAATGAAATAGTAAAATAAACCACTTTCCGATGTCTGGCGAGTTCTTTGATAGACAGTGAACAGCCTTGACGATTGAAAAATTCATCATACACCCTAGCATAATCAAATCGTTAGCTACGAGCCTATAAACATGTGCCTTTTAATACGTTTTCACGTTTTACGTCTTACGTCTTTTGCCCACATTACGCTAACTTTTTACGCTACGTAATTTTACGTTTTTTACCCGTTTGCAATTTTGCGTTTCACGTTTTACGCTTTTTACCCATACCCGTAAAATACTGTAATATGGCATCACAGTGCAAATAAAAATTCTGTGTGTCGTTTTTTTGTCCAGCCATCTTCAAACGCACGACCTAAAAATGACGGACCAAATCGCAGTGACCAAACTTCATAGTCAATCAGTAGCCACAATCCTATCTGCGCATTTTTGCATGTGACTCGGCGACTTATAATTGGTTGCAAGCGCCAACAAACGGTTTCAAATTTTTCGGCGAACTTTAAAAATCTTGCATGAGAGTAGCTCAGAGTACATAGTTTTTCACTGATTCGGAGTTGCCAACGCGATGCCCTGTAAAATGTCAGTTTGCAAAAGTCGCTCTGTCCCCAGCCCTTCGTTATAGGTTCTCGCTGCCGCGCTCGCCATGGGGCCGTGCTCCCCCTCCCCCAGATATTGCTGGCTAGAACCGCCACTGGAGAAACTTCGAAAACAAACGGAAAACTGCATTGATATTTGTGAAGGTCCAACAAAAATTTAGGGACGGACGGAAACCGGAAGCAGAAACTTTTAAAGCTTTAATTAGCACGTGCAATCATACGTTAGCAACACGTTGGCGATCGATCCACGGGTCTGTCTGTCTACTGGACATTGACCAGTGGTGATCTGTCAGCGGCAGGTGCGCCAGTAGTGAGTGACATGACATCTGTCCGCTAGATTGGCGACTGAGTGATCAGGCAGCGCAAGCAAAACACTTGCTCCTCCGACCGACCGACCGTGCGTCCGTATTTGCCGCACGCGGTCTGCTGGGACAGAGCATTAACACAGGGGCCGGTCTCTAACAACCGGGAAAGCAGCACAACATATACATGTAGCTTACACCTGCAGGAACGTCAAAAGCCACAGCGCGGTTGGGAAAACATTAAATTTTGTTTTTTTTAAATGCCGCAGTTTGGGGTACTTTATATTTTTGAGCGACGGCGGGGACCCCAAACGTCGCGGAGCCCGGGGAAAATTTCCCCTTTCCCTCTCTTAACGGGTCTGTGGGCCTACACGTGTAAAACTGGCTTCTATCATGCACCAAAAACTGTTATTTGTAACGAAAAATACACAAAACAACATCTATGTTTGTACACAAACAAACGTAGCACGCTGCAGAATTAAATGTCAGTTTGCCTGCAGACATTCAAAGATATTCTGTGACTATAGGTTAGATACGGTGCATACGTCTATTATCATTTAATATAAGTAATCTTTAAATTACCGATAACGGTAGACAATAAAACAAGATAGGCTATCTAAGCTAATGCTCATGAGACGCGCGAGAGTTTACAGCAGTTCCTGTTCGCAGGTAATCTTGGTCCATCTCTATCCATTTCCTCGCAATTAACTCTTTTGCAGCCAAAAATCGCCAAAAAATCACTAAAAACCAATATTTGAGGGTTCAAGGTCATTCAAGGTCATCGATGTTGACATTCCCAAAAAGGTCGTCGCCAGTGCTTGTTATGATAAGCAGCATGTTTGTGCATACAGCTGTATCTGCCAACAACGGATAAATAACCACTTTTTAGAACGGTAGTCCTCTTTGATACTTGCTTGTGCAACCCTTTTAAAACCTAGAGGGTTCGGACTTGGACTGCTAAAATCTACATTCAATGCTGAAAATTTCATATGCAGGTTGTCTTGGTCTATCGCCAGCCATTTTGGCGCAATTTACTCTTGAAATGCGTGTCGCAGCCCGAAATCGCGAAAAAAAATTAATTAAAACATTTTATTTTAGGCGTTTAAGGTCGTTCAAGGTCATCGATGTTAACATTCCTAAAAAGCTCGACGCCAGTGCTTGTTATGATAAGCAGCATGTCTGTGCCTATCTGCAACCATTTCCACGTTAGACGAGCCAATAGCGGTAAAATAACGCCTTTTACGGGGGCTGCTTTTCTTTCGCCTTTTCCTTTTCGGGGACCCCTTTTACCCAGCGGCATGAAATTTTGTCACGAAACACTAGAAACTTTAAGCTATCATAGGTGAAAATTGGAACTCTCTACCTCACTTGCGCTTGAAATGGTACCGAGTCGTGACGGACGGACGAACAGACGGACGGACATATAAGTGGTCAATAATAATTTATATGTTTTGCACGACTGTGAAGACGCAAAGCCTCAAAGGGTTTGGAAGACCCTGACTTTCTGGGGTCACATGACGTGACCCCACGTGGGGTCACGTGAACATTGGACTCGCCGTGGGCACTTTCCTATTGGTGGTCAATGATGACATGCGTCTATCTTGCACCGTTATAAAGATTTAAAGCTTCAAAGTTGTGTTTAGCCCATCTTAAGGGCTAAAAGTTTATTGCGCATGCCCGGTCTCACGTGACCTGTTGGCAGGGGGTCAAAAATAACAACACATTTGGAATTTTCGTGGCCATATATTGTCTATTCACTATACAACTTTGGTGAGCCTACGATTTTGATAATCTTTATTTCACCAAACAAACATTGGTAGACAAAAATGAAACAAAAAAACAACAATATAGAGTTAGACTCGCAGAATTTTCATGTTGAGCAAACAGCTATAGAGACAGCAATATCAAACAGGGAAAAAATCTGAAAAATCTCATATCGCGTTTTGGCCGAAAATTTTTAAGTCTGTTTTTGACCCAGTTTTCGACTTTGGGGAGATTTTTAGGAATTAAATATTAACTTTCAATTTTTTACCCTTAAAAAGGCACGCCCTTACGTGAGACCGCGTCGTTTGAGCCATTGCGCTTAAAAATCCGTCGATCGGTCTGACCTGTAGGCCGGCCATTAAAAAAGTTATCTTCAAATAAGAAAAAATTCCGTTATACTTCACCTCGTTGCCGAAAAGCCCCCAATGGACGGATATGCACAGGAAGTCGTCTCGCGGATATAATTACCTGTTTCAAATTTTTTATCGATCGGTTGAGGGATCTCGGATCCATTCTCAATTGACTTAGCCGGTCGCCATTAACACATGGCTGTGCTACCGCGCACCTGTGATGTTGAGTTCGAAGCTCTTACGTTACGTATAATATTATCGTGTTTTTAGTTTGCCGTATAATAACATTAAAAAGCTTAACTTATTAAGCAAACACACTTTTGTTTTATACAGCATTCAGCACCGAAGCTACTCGACTTCAACCTATGCAGTGTAGGCCCAACGTACATCGCGATCGTAAACTGTGCGAGTCAACTGAATTTATTTTTGATCACTGGTAAATTTTATTATAAATGAGTGTTACAAATATTGTGACAGGACTATTTTAAATTGGATCTGCCAGTTAATAACTGGCTTAGCGAACTAGGCATTTTAGCAATTTAGCTCGTTTTTGGTACTATCGCTATTAGTTAAGACTAATTAAGATTTGGTGAAGTTATCTGTTTTTAGTTTGTTCTTCTTTTTTCTTCTTTTCTTTTGTAGTAACGCACAAATATCCTTTTGCGATTAATGTCGTAGGCCTATATGGCAGATGTGTATGAAGTGACGGAAACAACTGCGGAACTCCAAGAACAGAACTGATAAAAGCGTGCAAAATGTGTTGATAAAAAATTACGGTTTAGGCCCTACAAGTATTTAGGCGTGACCAGCAAAATGGTTCTCCTGCCATTAACTTGCATTTATACGCTTATGGCAAAAAAGATTGTCATGTAGGGTTACAGAAAACGTTCCCGGTTGTTAGCAGTGCCACCGTGCATTAACCTAGTCCACGCAGGCAGCGGTCAGTGGTCAGCATGCTCGGACGTGCCTGACTGACCGTCGGCGCGTCAAGATACAGCGACCCACCTGCTCTCTCTTCAACGC